>Ga0224495_10000938_pt1 | contig 21814 bp, 20 predicted proteins | sample SF_Jul11_sed_USG_FD_168128 | JGI IMG/M metagenome (GOLD analysis project Ga0224495, IMG submission 168128) | Sediment microbial communities from San Francisco Bay, California, United States - SF_Jul11_sed_USGS_4_1 | ecosystem: Environmental > Aquatic > Marine > Sediment | place: USA: California...
GAGACGATGCAGTGCGTCAAGGAAGCCGTCGGTCGGGTGCGCGTCGAGATCGAGGCGCTGCTGTCGATGGGCCTGCCGAATTCGCCGATGGCGAATGCCGACATCCGTGTTGCCGGTGGCAACTTCATCACTGCGCAACCGATCGGCGTGATCAACGGCGTCGACCTGATGCACACCGGTGCGGTACGCAAGGTGGATGTTGCCGCACTGAACGACAGGATGGAGTTCGGCGAGGTGGTGCTGCTCTCGCCGCTCGGCTACTCGCCCACCGGCGAGGTGTTCAATGTCACGCTGGAGGATGTCGCCACCGCCACGGCGATCGCGCTGGATGCCGACAAGCTGGTGTTCCTGATGGATACCGACGGCGTACACGACAAGAAAGGCAAGCTGCTCAAGGAGCTGACCATCGCCCAGGCGCAGAAAGTATTGAACTCGAAACAGAAACTGCCGGACGACGTCAGCATGTTCCTGCCTTGCGCGGTACGTGCCTGCGAAGCCGGCGTCGCGCGCACCCACCTGATCAGCCGCCATACCGACGGCGCCGTGCTGCAGGAGCTGTTCAGCGACGAAGGCATCGGTACCATGGTGGTCGAGAGCACGCTCAACACGCTGCGCGAAGCCGATATAGAGGACATCGGCGGCATCCTCGAACTGTTGCGTCCGCTGGAAGAAAGCGGCGTGCTGGTACGGCGTTCCCGCGAACTGCTGGAGCGCGAGGTCGACCGCTTTGTGGTGCTGGAACACGACCATCGCATCGTCGGTTGTGCCGCGCTATATCCTTTCCCGGACGCAGCGGCGGCGGAACTCGCCTGCCTTGCGGTCGAAGCGCAAAGCCGTGATCGCGGCTACGGCGAAGCCATTCTCAACCATATGATAGACATCGCCAAGTCGCAGAAGATGAAAAAACTGTTCGTGCTCACCACGCGCACCGCGCACTGGTTCATCGAACGCGGCTTCAACGAGGCCGACGTCTCCGCGCTGCCCGAGCAGAAGAAGTCGCTGTATAACTGGCAGCGGAAATCGAAGGTATTTGTGAGAAAAATTTGAAGTTCCGGCGATTTCCTTTGCCAAATGCCTAGATTTATTGACGTCTATTTTAGGTTTGAGGTCTGGAGCACTTTCCGTGGATAGTAAAAAAGCTGTCGAGCTTGGCACACGAGTGATGGAGCTACAATCACTCATGATTGCATACGCAACGGATGGAAGAACCTCAGATCAACCACGCGCATACCGTGATCTGTACGCAGAAATCACTCTAGAGCTTGAAGAAGCAAAGTATGCGAACCCTAATCCTCACAAGTCACTGGAAGTCTTCTATGCCTTCTGCAAGCTACAAGACATGAAGACGTACGCTAGTCGTCGTGCATATGTGGAAGAACTTTACGCTGATGTCTTACTGGACCTAAAGCGAATCCAACGCCACGCACCATCGTCAAAGAATTGGGGTAAGGCAAACGACGCTTTATCTGATGAACTAAATCCAATCCGGGCACAGTGGTTAAAAGCAAAAAATTTCATCTACTCCGCAACGCCCGACTTCGAGAATTCCATTAAGGAGTCCATCAGCGCGGTCGAGTCTTGTCTGATGGTGCTGCTAAACGAGCCAAACGGAACTCTTGGAAAAATCATCAAGCAAGCAAATCTAGATTCGGACATTGAGCGCCTCATTAGCCAAGCATACGGATACGCCAGCAACAAAGACTTTGTCCGCCACGGTGGAACCACCGATTCCGTTCTCACAAAGGCCGAGGCCGAGTTCTTTCTGGAGTTCGCCGGTATGTCCATCGTGTACATCACATCTAAGTTGAAACATGCATGAACTGACCTCTAACCTTTCAGTTGGGCAGACCGGCACGAAAAGTCTAGCGGGAAGCACAATTCCACGTTAGCAGGGTAAAGACCATGGAAATCCGATTTATTCCTACCGATTACTCAGAGGAGCTATCCTGCGATGGCATATCTGGTGTTCCGCAAAAGTTTCTAGATACACTACAAAACGAATTTAAAGAATATGGTTCTGTTGAAGTAAGCGAAGTGAACTATGGGCCCGGCGCTGACTGGATGTGGTTATACGCAGTATTTACTGGAGTAACGACTTTTCTCGCTCTTGGAAGCCAAATAAACGATGGATTTGAAGGTTGGAAATCTGTGGCTTTGAAGCTTAAGAAACTGATAGGCAATTCAAATCAAATTGCCTTGGATAAGCAGGCACTCACAACACTTGCGGTAGGCGAGTTACTCGTGATGTATCCCGAATTAAGTGACGTAAAAAAAGTAATTGAATACGACATTGAGATACCAATTTTCGCAGGTATTCAATCAAATGACGAGGTTAGCGATTTTCTATCAAAGGCTGAATTTTATTATGTCCAAGGATATGAGGTTGACTCAAAAACACTTGTTTTATTCGGGTCAACATCCAATGGCAAGCTAGAGGTACTGCGCATTGTTAATCAGCCTGCTAACAATCATGCAAACTGACCACACAAATCTTTGTGCGCCTTGTGAGATGACTGATATTTACGTAACACCAACAGGAGCCTGACCATGGGCGCTAAAACCTGGATGCTGGTGCTGGCGGACTCGGATGCGCGTGCGGCGCTCACCAATCCCCAACTGGATCGTGGGGCGACGCAGCGGCTGGCCAGTGCGCTGTTCCCGGACGACAGGCTCGAGCCCATCAGGGATGGGCGATCTTTCCTGCACCTGCCCGCCCGACAGCGAGCTTTATATCGGCTGCTTTCCCGGCGTGTCGGTGATCGCCGCGAAGGAATTCGGCATCAATCACCTATCAATGCTGCAGCTAGCACTCAGAGTTCCAGCGTCAGGCATTTGCACGACCCGCCCGACTTAAGGAACTCCGACATGTCCGTCTCGATGACCTCAAGCCCGCGCTGCGCCAGCGCCGCCTTCAGCGCGTTGCTCGCACGGTGCAGTACGACGTCATGGCCGATGACGACCGCATTGCAGGCGAAGTCGCTCGCGTCCTGCTCCGCCACCCAGATGAGGTCCTTCCCGAACACTGCCTCCAGTGCCGCTGCACTACCCTCGCCGAACGCGCCGCGCCAGGCCATCGCCCCGCCCTCCGGCAGCGGACAGAAGCAGGTGTCGAGGTGATACCAGTGCGGGTCGACGAGTTCGAGCGGATGGATTTCGACATCGAAAAAGGAACGGATGCCTTCCAGCGCATGGGCATCGCTGCGGAAGCCGGAGCCGAACCACAGCCGACCCGCAGAATCGAACAGCGCATCGCCCGCGCCTTCGAACACGGTATCCGATGGCAAGTGATGTGTTCTGAATCCAAACGATGAAAAGAAGCGGTCGAAGTGCGGCGACTCGGGCTGGCGCTCGGCATGGCGAAATGCCGAGATGATGACTTGGTTGCCATGCACCAGTCCGGCGTTCGCGGTGAACACCATGTCCGGCAGGCCCTCGACCGGGTCGATCAGCGTGACTGCTGCGCGCGCTGAAACGATGCGATGCAGTTCCTGCCACTGGCGACTGGCCAGCGCCTTGTCCACCTTGCCGAGGTTGCCGTGCATCCACGGGTTGATGACGTAGCGGACGTCGAAGTGTTCCGGTGCACACATCAGGAAGCGTTTCATCCTGACACCTTACTGCAAGGTCTTCTCGACCCGCCCAGCCAGCCACACCAGCACGACCACCGGCACACCCAGCAGCGCCGTGGTGTTGAAGAACGTGACGTAGCCCCAGGCATCCACCATGTCACCGGAGAAACCGGCAATGAACTTGGGCAGCAGCAGCATGATGGAACTGTACAGCGCATACTGCGTGGCGGAATAGGCGCGGTTGACCAGTCCCGACAGGTAGGCGACGAAGGCCGCACTGGCGATGCCGCCGGCGAGGTTGTCTGCCGACACGGCGAACACCAGCCCGGTCACGTCGTGACCCCGGCCCGCCAGCCAGGCGAACAGCAGATTGGTGGCTGCTGAGAGGATCGCGCCCAGCATCAGGATGCGCAGGTTGCCGAAGCGCAGGCTCATCACCCCGCCTATCCACGCGCCGGCTATCGTCATGATCACGCCATACACTTTGGAGACGGTGGCGACTTCGTCCTTGGTGTAGCCCATGTCGACATAGAAGGGGTTGGCCATGATGCCCATCACCACGTCGGAGATGCGGTAGCTGGCGATCAGCGCCAGCAGCACGGCGGCATGCCAGCCGTAGCGCGAGAAGAAATCGGCGAAGGGTTGCACCACCGCATGGGCGAACCAGCGCAACGCACCCTCCACGCCGCCACCGAACAGCCGCTCCGGCGCACCGCCCTCGGGCACGTCAGGCTCGCGGATTATCAGCGTGGTCACGACGCCCACACCCATCAGCGCCGCCATCACCAGGTAGGCATAGCGCCAGGGCGCATGCTCGTAGGTTGCTTCGGAAACATCGACCCCGGCGGCGATCCACAGCACGCCGGCGGAGGCGGCAATCATCGCGATGCGGTAGCCTGTCTGGTAGGTAGCGGACATTGCGGCCTGCCATTCCTGCTTCACCGCCTCGATACGGTAGGCATCCAGCGAAATGTCCTGCGTGGCCGACGCGAACGCGACGAGAATGGCGAACAGCGCAATACCGTCCAGCCCCTTTGCCGGATCGGACAGCGCCATGCCGACCAGCCCGGCGATGATGCACGCCTGCGACAGCAGCAACCAGCTGCGGCGGTGACCAAAGGCGCGCGTCAGGATGGGCAGTTGCAGCCGATCCACCAGCGGCGACCAGGCCCACTTGAAGCCGTAAGCCAGGCCAATCCAGCTGAGATGGCCGATGGTCGAGCGGTCAATGCCCGCCTCGCGCAGCCAGAACGACAGCGTGCCCAGTACCAGCAGCAACGGCAGGCCCGCCGAGAAACCGAGGAACAGCATGCCGACGACGCGCGGCTGGGCGTAAACGCGCAGCGCGTCTTTCCATCCCGTGGTTTCGGCGCTATCTGTCATTGAAACTGCGCACTCCCAAAACCAGCATGCATCACTGGCCTCGTCTGAAGCGGTACACCGCCATGCTGCCGAGCAGGTTGGGCAACAACCGGACTTCGCGCTGGCGCGTCATCACGCGGCGGTCGAGGATGCGCACGTGCAGGTCGGCGCAGAATTTTTCGAAGTCGCGCAGTGTGCACAGGTGCACGTTCGGCGTGTCATACCACTGATAGGGCAATTCCCGCGACACCGGCATGTGGCCGCGTATCACGTTCATGCGCGCCTTCCAGTGGCCGAAGTTGGGGAAGCTGACAACGCCCTCGCGGCCGACGCGCAGCATCTCGCGTACCAGCGCTTCGGTATGGCGCGTTGCCTGCAGCGTCTGAGACAGCAGCACATAATCGAAAGCGTTGCTCTCGAAACCGGACAGCCCGGATTCCAGGTCGCCCTGGATCACATTCACGCCGTTCCTGATGCAGGCGACGATATTCGCCCCGCTGATCTCGACGCCGTAACCCCGCACACTGCGCGTTTCTTTCAGGTAGCGCAGCAGGCCGCCGTCGCCGCAACCGAGATCGAGCACCGATGCGCCTTCGGGTATCCATTCCGCAATCGCCGCAAAGTCCGGGCGGGCAGCAGCAAGTTCGATGGGATCGTGCGCGCTCATACTGAAAACTCTCCTGCAATGCGATCAAGATAGGCGCGCACCACGTCGTGATAATGCTCATCCTGCATCAGGAATGAATCGTGTCCGTGTGTGGAGGCAATCTCGGCATAACTGACATTGCGGCGGTTGTGCAGCAGCGCACTGACGATCTCGCGCGAACGCTCGGGCGAAAAGCGCCAGTCGGTGGTAAATGACACCACCAGGAAATCGGCACGGGCCGCTGCAAACGCCTTGTCGAGATTGCCGTCGAATTCGCGCGCAGGGTCAAAATAATCCAGCGCCTTGGTCATCAGCAGATAGGTGTTGGCGTCGAAATAACCGGCGAATTTGTCGCCCTGGTAACGCAGGTAGGACTCGATTTCGAACTCGATGTCGTAGCTGTAACCAAGCTTGCCGGAGCGCAGGCTGCGCCCGAACTTGTTCGCCATCGCATCATCGGACAGGTAGGTGATATGGCCCAGCATGCGCGCCAGGCGCAGGCCGCGCTTGGGTACCACGCCCCGCTCGTAAAAATTCCCGCCGAAATAATCCGGGTCGGTCAGGATCGCGTTGCGCGCCACGTCATTGAAGGCGATGTTCTCGGCAGTCAGGTGCGGGGCGGCGGCAATTACCAGCACGTGACCCACCCTGTCCGGATAGGACAGCGACCACTGCATCGCCTGCATGCCACCCAAGCTGCCGCCGACCACCGCTGCAAATTTTTCAATGCCGAATATATCAGCCAGGCGCGCCTGCGATTCCACCCAGTCTTCCACGGTTACGACCGTGAAGGTCGAGCCGTAGGGCTTGCCGGTTGCCGGATTGATACTGGACGGCCCCGTGGAGCCGTGACAGCCGCCGAGATTATTCAGGCCGATGACAAAGAACCTGTTGGTGTCGATCGGTTTGCCGGGGCCGATCATATTGTCCCACCAGCCCGCGCTCTTCGGGTCATCCGCATAATAACCGGCGACGTGATGATTGCCCGACAGCGCGTGGCAGACCAGGATCGCGTTAGACTTGTCCGAGTTCAGCGTGCCATAGGTCTCGTATACCAGCTCGTAGCGTGGCAGCACCGCGCCGCTGCGAAAAACCAAGGGGGTGTCAAACTGCGCACGCTGTGCGCTTACAGTACCGATGCTATCTGATGTGTCCAAATATCCACTCCAAAATAAAAAACCCGTTCAGCTTTCGCGGGACGGGTTGCCTCGCTTTAGCTGGTATTTTTTTAAGTGCCCCGCAAGCTGATGTCAAATCGGCACTGGTATCAAGTTTCCGCGTTTTGCGGGCGCGTGTCAATGCGTCATATGCTGTTGAGCCTGTCCAGCAGCTCGCGGATTTTCAGCGGCTCATCGGCGCGCATGATCTTCTGCGTCAGGCCGGTTATCTCTGTCAGGCTAGTGGTGAGTACGCGCTGCTTGACGCTCGGCACCTGCGCGGAGAACATCGAAAACTGCCTCAACCCAAGACCCAGCAACAGCCGAGTATAAGCAAGTTCGCCCGCCATCTCGCCGCACACCGAAACCGGCATGCCGAATTTATTGGCGGTACCAATGACATGCGACAGCAACTCGAGCACTGCCGGATGCAACGGGTCATAAAGGTGCGCGACCTCTTCGTCGGTGCGGTCTATCGCCAGTGTGTACTGGATCAGGTCGTTGGTGCCGATGGACAGGAAGTCCAGCTTCTTGACAAAAATCTTCAGCGCCAGCGCGGCCGCCGGGATCTCTATCATGCCGCCTATTTTTATCTCGCGATCATAGGGGATGTTTTCTTCATCCAGTATATTCTTGGTTACCTCGATGAACTTCAGGGTCTGGTTGAGTTCAGCTGCACCGGACAGCATCGGTATCAGCAACTTGACGTTGCCATAATGCGAAGCGCGCAGCAGCGCACGCAACTGGGTACGGAACAACAGCGGCTCGGACAGGCAGAAGCGGATCGCACGCAATCCAAGCGCCGGATTACTGGCCACGCGCTTGGTTCCGTTGAGCTGTTTGTCGCCACCCAGATCGAACGTGCGTATCGTGACCGGTTGGCCGTCCATGCCCTCGACTGCGGTACGGTAGGCGGCGAACTGCTCTTCCTCGTCCGGCAGATCGTCGCGATTGAGAAACAGGAATTCGCTGCGGAAAAGGCCGACACCAGTCGCACCGTTTTCCTTTGCCTCGGCAATGTCTTCCGGCTTCTCGATATTGGCGTGCAGTTCGATGGTGCTGCCGTCCAGCGTGTTCGCCTTGGCATTGCGCAACCGCTTGAGTTTTTTGCGCTCGAGTTCCCAAGAGCTCTGGCGCAGCTTGTATTCGGCCAGTATCATCTTGTCCGGGTCAACGATCAGTACACCCTGTTCGCCGTCCAGGATCAGCATGTCGCCTTCCCGCACCAGCTCCCGCGCATGGTGCAGGCCGACCACGCAAGGCGTATCGAGGCTGCGTGCAACAATGGCAGTATGCGAAGTCGCGCCGCCCACGTCAGTGATGAACGCGGCAAACTGGTGCGGCTTGAACTGAATCAGGTCGGCAGGGCTAAGATCATGTGCCACCAGTATTGTCTCAACGTCGCTGCGCGAGGGCGGCGGCTGGTGACCGGGCTGCCCCTGCAACTGCTTGAGCAGCCGTTCTGCAACCTGTTTCACATCAGTCTGGCGCTCGCGCAGATAGGCGTCCTCGAACTCATTGAACTGCTCTACCAGCTTTTCCATCTGCACCTTGAGCGCCCATTCTGCATTGCATCCCTCGCTGGCGATCATCTCGCGCGGCGCAACGCTCAGTTGCGGATCATCGAGAATCATCTGGTGCAGCTCCATGAACGCATCGAATTCGGCCGCTGCATAGACCGGGCGGTTGCTGCGCAGGTTTGCAAATTCTTCGCGGGTAGCCTGCAAGGCGGTATCAAAGCGCGCGACTTCCTCACCAAGGAATTTCTTCGGCAAGACGTAGTGCGCCACCTCCATCGAGGTGTGCGAAACCAGGTGGGCTCGCCCTATGGCGATGCCGCTGGAAACCGCTATGCCATGAAGCGTGAAGCTCATTCACCCTCCCCAAAACAATCGTTTATCAAAGCCAGCAATGCCTGCATCGCTTCTTTTTCATCCGTACCATTGGTCTCGATAGTGACCAGCGTTCCCTTGGCAGCCGCCAGCATCATCACACCCATGATGCTCTTTACGTTTATACGCCGATTATCGCGCGACATCATCACCTCGCATTTATAACTGGATGCCAATTGGGTAAGCTTGGCTGATGCGCGGGCATGCAAACCCAGCTTGTTTATAATCCGTATCTCCTGTTGCAGCATTCTAATTTTCCATTTGGACGATACATTCGCGGCCACCCTCAATGGCGATCCTCGCCAAGTCGGGCAAAGTCTTGTTGGGAACACACACCACACGCAGCAGCATCGGCAGATTCAATCCAGCCACTCCCATCACACGCTCGGCATGGCACAGTTGCCTGCCGATATTGCTTGGTGTTGCCCCAAACACATCAGCCAGAATCAATACCCCCCCACCCGAATCGAGCTCCTTGATCAGCTCCTCTCCCTCACGCAGTTTCTGTTGTGTATCATCGCTGGCATAAACCGACAGTGACTTGAGGTTAGGCGGCACTTCGCCGAGCACGTGCTGCACGCAATCGACAAAACTGTCGCCTAGCCCGTTGTGCGTTACCAATAAAATTCCTACCAATTCATTTCTCCCTGCTTAAATCAAACTCATCATTTGGAACAACAACGCCACCACATCAGCCAACGCAACACCTCTTACTTTTCCATATTCTGACCGTTGTTCGGCAGCAACAATACCGATCCTGCACACTGCATTGATACCAGCCACACGGGTATCCTTTATCGATACTTTCCTGTTCCATGTCGTTCACGGCACCACCTCCGGACGGAGGTATTTATCGGCGAATTCTAGCCTTTTATGCAAGTTTTCAGTGAGATGAACACCGCCCTGCGCGTCCACCAGCATCGCTTCATGCACTTCCATTTTTCTGGCTGCTTCGCGCCAGCCGCTCGCGCCAGAAATAAACAACGGCTTGGATGCCGCATCGGACAAAACACCGGCATGGGCTCCCCTTGCCAGAACTGTGACCGCCTGCACTCCCTGCATTGGGTAGCCGCTGCGCGGATTAATCAAATGGCAATAGCGCACCGAGCCAACCATAAAGTAGCGTTGATAATCGCCCGACGTGCCAATCGCCTCTCCGTCTTGCAGATCCAGGGATGCAAGTGAGCCGGGCTTGCGCGGATGCTGGATACCGACACGCCAGAGTCTTTTACCGCGCTGGCCCAAAGCAAGAATGTTGCCGCCAATATTGATCAATGCGTTACCTATACCCTGCTTCCGCAGCAGCTCAGCAGCGCGATCCAGCGCATAGCCCTTGGCATAGCCGCCCAAGTCGAGTTGCACGGATTTATTTTTGCTTTCCGCCCTTCCGCGTACGATTTTGATATCGCTCATCTGCGGATTCTCCGCCACCCATCCCGCAATCAATTTTTCGTCGGGTTGTGCCGTATTGAATTCATCGGAATGAAAACCCCATAGTTGAACCAGACCGCCTATAGCCGGATTAAAAAACTGATCCGATCTACTTGAAAGTCTCGCGGCATCCTGCAACATCGCAACCAGCTCGGCTGAAATGGCCATGCTTTCTCCCCTTGCAAATGCCGCATTCAGTTCGCTCACTTCGCTGGGCTGCCATGCATGTAGCAAATCATGCAGCCTCTGAAATTCGTTCATCACATCGCTTACCGCCCGCCTGGCGCGCTGTTCGGTTTCACCATACACGCTAACCTCGACCAGCGTGCCAAACACATAGCCTTGTTCCTGATACAGCTGTTCCTTGCCCTCGCATGCCGACAGCAACAGCACGGCAACAATTGCAAAAATGCGCACAAATCCGACCATTTTAAGGGTTCTCCGCAGCCTCTATTTCCAGAGACGCTGCCAGCAAAGCAAGGCGTCCAACCACACCGTAGGCATAAAAACGGTTCGGTATTTCATCAGGAGCAATACCGGGATCTGGCAAGGTGCAGCTAGCTTCGAATGCCAACGGTTTAAAGAACATACCGGGTGCATTGAGATTCTCATCCACCCTGCGTTCGGTATGCACACGGTAAAATCCGCCGACCACGTAATGATCGATCATGTATATCACCGGTTCTGCTACAGCATCGTTTACTTCCTCAAAAGTATAGACACCTTCCTGGATCAAAACGTCATGCACCTGCAAACCTTCCTTGACTACCGCCATCTTGTTACGCTGTTTGCGATTCATACCTTTGATCTCAGCGGCATCCTTCACAGTCATGATGCCCATACCATAGGTTCCCGCATCGGCTTTGACAATCACGAAGGGAGCCTGCCGAACGCCGTATTCGGCATACTTGACCCGTATCTTTTGCAGTAAAGCATCCACCTGGGCCGCGAGGCATTCCTCACCAAGACGCTCATGGAAATTAACCTGGTTGCAAGTGGCGAAATAAGGATTGATCAACCATTGATCGATATCGAGCAACTCGCCCAGCTGGCCGGCAACTCTGTCATACGCGGTAAAATGCTGCGACTTGCGCCGTGCGTACCAGCCTGCCGAAAGCGGTGGGAAGACACCCTGCTCCAGATTCTTCAGGATATCCGGTACACCGCCCGAAAGATCGTTGTTTAGCAACACCACACAGGGATCAAATTCTGCCAATCCCAACCTGTTTTTCCGGCGCATCAAAGGTTCCAGCATCAATGTATTGCCATTGGGCAAATCGAATACTTTGGGATCGGTAATTTCCGGAAGCAGGCTTCCAACCCGCACATTCATCCCGGCTTGCTTAAGGATGGTTACGAGTTGCGCCACATTTTGCAGATAGAATAAATTACGGGTATGATTTTCGGGAATCAATAATATGCCGCGCGCTTCTGGACATATCTTTTCCACCGCGCTTTGCATCGCCATCACGCACAGCGGAAGAAAGTCCGGATTAAGGTTATTAAAACCGCCAGGGAACAAATTGGTATCCACCGGTGCCAGCTTAAAACCGCTGTTGCGCAAATCCACCGAAGCATAAAATGGCACCGTATGCTCCAGCCACTGTGTACGGAACCAATGCTCAATAGTGGGCATGGAATCGAGAAAACGACGCTCCAGATCAAGCAGCGGGCCGGTAAGTGCGGTAGTGAGGTGGGGAACCATATGTTGCTTCAAAGAATAATTATGTCTTACCATTCTAGCCGATAGCGTAACTTCCCGGAAAACGCCCCTAAGCATCCGATTCACTTTGTCGGTGGATATAATTCTGTAGATTGCGCTCACAGTGTTAAAATCCCGCTCCAAAAATTTTCCAAAGATTGTTTTTCATGCTTTCCACCGCAAATATCACCATGCAGTTCGGCGCCAAGCCATTATTTGAAAACGTTTCTGTCAAATTCGGCGACGGCAACCGCTACGGCCTGATCGGCGCGAACGGTTGCGGCAAATCCACCTTCATGAAAATTCTCGGTCGCGATCTGGAACAAAGCTCCGGTGAAGTGATGCTGGATAAGGGGGAGCGTTTAGGCAAACTGCGTCAGGACCAATTTGCCTACGAGGACAATCGCGTACTGGACGTAGTGATGATGGGTCACGATGACATGTGGGCAGCAATGCAGGAGCGCGATTCCATCTATGCCAATCCCGATTCAACCGAAGAGGACTACATGCGCGCCGCCGACCTTGAGGCGACCTTCGCCGAATATGACGGCTACACCGCCGAAGCGCGTGCCGGCGAGCTCTTGCTCGGCGTGGGCATCCCCATCGAACAGCACAGCGGCCCGATGCGCGAAGTCGCACCAGGCTTCAAGTTGCGTGTGCTCTTGGCGCAAGCGTTGTTTTCCAACCCGGACATCCTGCTGCTGGACGAGCCAACCAACAACCTGGACATCAACACCATCCGCTGGCTGGAAGACATCCTCAACGCTCGCAACAGCACTATGGTCATCATCTCGCATGATCGGCATTTCCTTAACAGCGTATGCACCCACATGGCCGACCTGGACTACGGCAAAATCACCGTGTACCCGGGCAACTACAACGACTACATGCTGGCCTCAACCCAGGCACGTGAACAGCAGGCAGCGGACAACGCCAAGGCCAAGGAGAAGGTCGCCGAACTCAAGGCATTCGTCGCGCGCTTCTCGGCCAACGCTTCCAAAGCCAAGCAGGCCACTTCGCGCGCGCGCCAGATCGACAAGATCAAGATCGAGGATATCAAGCCCTCCAGCCGCCAGTACCCGTTCATTCGCTTCGAGTACGACGAACGTGAAAAATTGCATCGCGTCGCAGTCGAAGTGCAGAAGATGGCCAAGGGATTTGACAAGATGCTTTTTTCCAATGTGAACTTTCGCATCGATGCGGGAGAAAAAGTCGCCATTATCGGACCGAACGGCATCGGTAAAACTACGCTGTTGCGCTGTCTCGCAGGCGATCTCATCCCCGACACCGGCACCATCAAATGGGCAGACAAGGCTAAACTGGGTTACTACGCTCAGGATCACGCTGCCGATTTTGCCGAGGACAAGTTGATGATGGACTGGATGACAGATTGGCGCGGACCACACGATGACGATCAGGTAGTGCGCGGCACATTGGGAAGATTGCTCTTCTCCGGCGACGAAGTGAAGAAAAAAGTCAAAGTGTTGTCCGGCGGCGAAAAGGGGCGCATGCTGTTCGGCAAGCTGATGCTGCAAAAGCCCAACGTGCTGCTGATGGACGAACCGACCAACCATATGGACATGGAAGCTATCGAATCACTCAACACCGCGCTGGATCTGTTCAAGGGTACTGTAATTTTTGTCAGTCATGACCGCGAATTCGTATCCTCGATTGCCACGCGCATCATTGAGATCTCCGCCAAAGGAGTTACCGACTACCATGGCAACTATGAAGAATATCTGCGCGATCAGGGCATGGCTTTATAAATACCCCAACTAACATTCCCGTAACGGCGACCGATATCGCAGAAAAGAATCTGCGCGATGTCCTGGCGCTGGCCATCGAACACTCCCCCGAACAATCCGCAATAGTGGTCTGGGACACGCAATGTAATCTAGCGATTACGCTCACGGATGCCTACCGGCGATGCCTGCCCGGTGCAGTTTTCATCGATTTCAACAGCTACTCTCCCGACGCAATACTCGCCGAATTCGAACAGCTTGAACCAAAAGATCTCGTTGTGCTAATCCAGACAACCAGCTTTCGCCTGAACGAATTCCGTATCCGCGTCGAGCTTTTCAAGCGCTCACTAAAGGTCATCGAACACCCGCATCTTGGACGCATGGCGGGAAAAGAAGCGCTGACTTACATTGCCTCTCTGGCCTATGACCCCGCTTATTTCCGCGGCCTAGGCAACGCCTTGAAATCGCGTTTTGATAAAGCGCAGACAGGAATAATCGACAGCGGGAGCGAACAGCTAATATTCCCTGCCGGGTTCGAGCCCTGCAAACTTAATGTGGGTGATTATCGCGGAATGGCCAATATTGGCGGCCAGTTCCCCATAGGCGAAGTGTTCACCGAGTCGAAAGATCTTGAAGCGGTTTATGGCCGAGTACAAATATCTTTATTTGGCGACACCTCGTTTACAGTCAACAAACCTGCACGGCCCATCACCCTGATTATTCAAAAAGGGCGCGTAGCGGGCACCCTCAATTCAACTCCCGAATTTGACCGTGTGCTCGCCAACATTCGATCCGACGAAGGTGAAGTATGGGTTCGCGAACTGGGTCTTGGCTTGAACCGGGCATTTTCACAGTTCGTCACCGTCAGTGATATCGGCACATTCGAGCGCATGTGCGGGGTACATTTGTCGCTGGGCTCTAAACACGGCAGCTATGTCAAACCCCAAATCAAAAAAGCAACCGCCAGACATCACGTTGATGTCTTTGCCATCACCAAGTTGTTCACTCTGAACGACGAAGTGATTTATCGTGACGAATCGTGGCAGGTCGCACCACTTCCACATAGAATCATTGATGGCAGCCAGCACGAATAACCTTCAATCGGAAATCCGGGGTCTCGTGCGCCGCCGCCTGCAATACCTGCTGCTGCAAGCTGGAAGTTATGCTGATGAGCGAGGACGACATATCATGCACACTGACAAAGCTGGATCGCTTGGGTGGAAGGACACAATGGCGCAACTTGGTGATGGCTGGTGTGCAGCACTAAATCGGTACACCTTGTTTTGCAGGATTTACCGGAACCATCCGATGGTCTGCAGAAATTACATGAAGGCGACTGCGACTGCCTCAATGAGCAAAAGCAACTTATCCCTGCAGTAATTTTTACTGATAGTTTTTTTACGTGACAGCCAGTCGGCAGCCAGACTTGGCGTATTAAAATACTGCCCTAATTATCCGGGAACGAAGAACAGTCAACGAACCGGTAACAGTTTCTACCGCTGTTTTTGGCCAAATACATTTGAGCATCGGCAATTTTCACCAATTGCTCTGCTGTTTCCCCATCGTCTGGATATGTGGCAATACCGATACTGACGCTTATGTTGCAGTTTTTTCCCTCCAGCACAAACGGATGAGCGATAGCTTCAATAACTTTTTGGGCCACCTGAACCGCGCTATCCGGTGTTCGTGCTTTGCCAACGATCATCGTAAACTCATCGCCACCCATGCGCGCCACCGTATCCGAATCGCGTACACACGCTGCGATACGTTGGGCAGCCTCACGCAAAATCACATCGCCGAAACAATGGCCGAGCATATCGTTGACAATTTTAAAGCCATCAAGATCAAGATACAGAACCGCAAATGATTCCTTATCTCTTTCCGATCTTGTTATTTGCTGGTTGAGGCGATCATAAAACAGGATACGATTGGGAAGTGCCGTAAGGCTATCGTGGTGTGCAAGGTGTGTAACCTGCTCATTCGTTTGCTTGAGACGTGTAAGCAGCATCCAGAAAAAACGAGCCTGAAATCCGCCAATGATATTTGCATTGCCCAGCTGAGACTCGGCAAAAGCTGCCACGGCGGCATCGCCCGTGAGATTAATAGCGAGACACGGTCGACTAGCCGCGATTGCTTCGGCAAGTCTGGTAAAGCTTGGTATGCCAAGTTTTTTCGCAACTGCCAACGCCGGAGCTTGCAAATCTGCATCCACAATACCGACGATTTCAATCATGGCATCTTCCAGAAAGAGTTCCAGCATTGCCGTGCCGCCACGACCCGCGCCCATAACAAGCACTCTTTGGATACCTTGTGGGCTTTCCGCCATCATAATTATCGTACCCCCTAGAAACCGTATTATTTTATAATGCGTGGGCAGCCAAGTGTTATATTTTTTGTTGAATACGGGCCTGTCATCCGTGAAAAAATCTTGTATGCCCGCAATCAACGGAAGCCAGATGTTAATTTATTTATCGGCATTCCTAAAAATCAAAATAATTGTTTACATATCCGGCCCGCAGGTCAGGAGAGGGTCGTAACTCTTCCCGTTTCTGCTGATAAAAATATTTGAATAGGCTTCGCCTGGAAAATCACATGTAACCACGGTACTTACGTATATGCCTTTTGCCGGCCAGCAATAAAGCTTTCTAGACTCCCTGGTACTGCCGTCTGAATTTTTCAGGTATTCCGTTTCATTCACGCCGCACTTCATGTCATCCAACTTAAACACATGCGCACTGTTTTCCAATATGTATTTTTTTGCAGTTTGTGTGGAAGCAGACTCGGCAAAATACCATGTGGCGCCGCACTCTGCGACTCCGGTTATGCCAAAGATTGCGGCAAAAAAAATAGAATATTTGTTCATGGTTCTCCTTACGAATAAATGCTGCCTGTTAACTTTTCCCGGAACAAACTCCCCAGTCAGCATGCACATAAATAATGTGTGCGTACAGAGTGCACGGCAATCAATCGCACTCGATGATGCTGACAATCCCCAACCGGCAGGATAATCTCAAAAGCTGTATTCCAGCCCGGTGCTGTAGAGCATATCCCGTTTTTCGACGCCCTGCGGTGGCCTGGAATCGAATGCAATATCCAGACTGGCTTTCAGATTGAGATTTTCGCCCAGTTTAACCAGTATGGACAGCTGATCCAGCACGCGGTAATCTCCAGAGTCACCTAAGGCGGGCTGATAGTAGGCAGTATTGTACAAACGCACCTGATCATTGAACTGGTACTTCAGCACCAGATAAGCGTTGGCACGCCACAATTTCACATGCAATGCATCGGTGGTGCCCAGCTTGCTGTTGAGAGCCTCCCGCTCGTGAAATGCGCCCAGACCGAGATACCCCGCAAATTTCAGTTCCTCTTCAAAGAGTACGCTGCGCATCCCCCCGCCAAGCAATATTCGTTGAGCGAGTCTGGCAAAAGGATCTTTTCCCGCTTGTGCATAGACTTCAACTCCCCATGCCGGACTGATGTCAGTCCGATGGCGCAAGTGTGAGAATGCACGATCAGTATCGACCTTGCCGTTGCTTTTGCCGTAGGCGTACTGAAGTTGCATGTACTCGGTATATTGAGTGTGCTGCCAGATGCTCAACATCTCCGCCCTAACTGCACTTTTTTCAACATTGCCACTTGCTCCATTGGCAGACAGATCCACCGTTGTATTTACGCCTTCTTCGGGTTTGCCGATGATTGCCTGTTCGACATTTACAATGGCACGTGCAGGCAAACACAGTTGCAGGGTAATCATGCCGCAAAGCAGCAATAACCATTTATGAGATTTCATGGCGGCATTTTCCTGAGTGCCGACTTTGCAGTCGTATAGGGGCTTGCTATTTTACGCAATGCATCCAATTTGCCTAAATTAACCGTCGCAGCCGGTAATTGGATAAAATCCACCCAACCATTTCATGAGCACCAGCAAACTACATGCAGCGCTACACCCTGACCATCTCCTGCCCGGATCGGGCAGGCATCATCGCCGCAGTCACAGGCTTTATTGCCCAGCATGGTGGATTCATCGTTGAGGCGAGCTATCACACCGAACAGGAAGCGCTACGCTTTTTCATGCGCCAGGAAATACGTGCCGATTCCTTACCGTTCGACGCCAGTGAATTTGGACACCGTTTTGCACCGCTAGCCGAAGAGTTAGGCATGAGCTGGCAGCTTTCCGACTCGGCACAGAAAAAGCGGCTGATCGTCCTGGTGGGCCGACAGGATCATTGCCTGAATGATCTTTTGCATCGCTGGCGCAGCGGTGAATTGCAGGTGGAAGTTCCCTGCGTCATCTCCAACCACGAAGATCTGCGCAGCTATGTAGAATGGCACGGCATCCCTTTTATTCATGTTGACATGCAACATGACAAGGCTGGTGCGTTCGACCGGATTGAGACACTATACAGCCATCATCGTGGCGACACCATGGTATTGGCGCGCTTCATGCAGATACTGCCCTCCGCTCTGTGCCAGCGTTTTCCGGGGCGCATCATCAATATTCACCACAGCTTCCTGCCGTCGTTTGTCGGTGCGAAGCCCTATCATCAGGCACATCAGCGTGGCGTCAAATTAATTGGCGCAACCTGCCACTATGTGACCAATGAGTTGGATGCGGGGCCTATCATCGAGCAGGACACCGTGCGCATCGACCATGGCGACACGGTTGAGGATCTGGTGCGATACGGTCGCGATATTGAACGTACCGTATTGTCGCGCGGCCTGCGCTACCACGTGGAAGACCGGGTGTTGGTATGTGGCAACAAAACAATCGTCTTTCGTTAATTATTTCTGCGATCCGTGTCCCGTTCAGCTTTTACTCAGCATCCCATGCAAAGGCCGAAACCGGCCTTGATTAGAACCCTGCAGTTCCTGGCGTTTTTTGTACCCGCCTTTTTTTCGCTTCATGCAAAAGGACAAGGTTGGGAGTTTGACTCCGAGCGCACGCAACTGGGCAAGTTCGCGCTCGGAGTGGCAAGCGGAGTGGTTGCCCACGAATTTGGCCATTTTGTAGTAGCAACTTCCAAGGGTTATAAGGTTGGCAACGATGGATTCTCCCTTGTCTATCCGGGCGCGGCATTTACCGATTCGGACCATTTGCAGGTAGCGTCGGCTGGATTTCAGACGCAGTGGCTGCTATCGGAACTGATATTGCATGACAGCAACCGCAATGAGCAAAAAGAACCCCCCGGAGATTTCGGCGCAGGCATCGTCTGCGCCCATCTGGCCATCACCGCGGCATACCTTTTTTACCTGAAGGATCATTACCAGGGAGATATTGTCGGCATAGCTGAGGCCACGGGATATTCCAACAATCAGATAGCGCTGGCGCTGGCAATACCCGGAGTATTGGATGCCTGGCGCCTATTCGGCAACCAGGTACCCGATTGGGTACCGCAGCTTTCCGTGGCCAGCAAAAGCCTGGGAATGGCATGGGTCTGGACTTATTGATCTACGCCGTATATACCCCCTTCTATTGCTACGGGTTGCGGTAGCGTCCATTCCTCGACTCGTGCTATAAATACACACATCAACTAGTGCAATTAATTACATTCCACAGCCATTCCATATGATCCGCGCTTTTGTCCTGCCCCTGCTTCTTTTTGTTCCGGCACTTGCATGGGCAGGCGTGTGCAATTCACCTGGACGCGAAGATTTCCTGACTTTTTTTTTCCACTTTTCGAACACCAAGGACTTTGCGGTCAGCCGAACCATTTATCCGCTAAAAGTACTTGCGCAAAAATACGGTATCGATGAGCTCGGAAACGATTTGTCTACTTCCACCCGCCTGTTGCGCCCAAAACGGGAAGATGCGCAACTACCCAGTCTTTCCTCGACGCTGCAGGAAGGCAATCTTATTGCGAAGGTACATGAGAAATCTGCCGATTCGTATGTGGTACAAGTATTCGGCCAAAATTCGGAATGGGGACAAACTTATCACTTTCTACGCAAGGGGAACTGCTGGTTTTTTCATGAGTTCAGGGAGCATTCAATATCCGACCAGCATTGGGTAGAGCAGCAAGAGTACGCGCCACGCTCCGAATTAGTCCCTCACTTTTACATCAAGCCGGACAACCGCCCGTTACGGGCACTGTTAAGAGTTCTCAATCATTTGGCCTTCATTAATGAAAGTATTGCGCTAGGGGATTATGAAGACGCACTGGCAGAATTGAACAGCCTTTGCGAAAATCTGGAAGCCAACTCTGAGTTTGCCATCGAAAACGGCAATAAAATTGCCTCACAACTACGCGAAGTCCTCTCATTAATCAGCAGGGGGGGAGAAACGGAAGGTGCCGTGCTACTGGGAAATATGAGCCGCACGCTCTGGTCGAAGATCGAATAACCATGTTATCCCGCAACCGGCAATAATTAATACGCCCTACCTCTCCCGGGCGGCGAACAGGCTAAACTATTGCAGCTGGCGCAAAAGCGGCACGACACCGGCCACAATAATTTATTGATCCGACACGAATAGAGCGTGAGGCCGTTCATGTTAAGTTTGCCGAAACACGAATTGCTTAAAGACTTTTGAACGCATGAACCACATGGAGGCCGATTTATGAAGCGCTATATATTTTCAGCAATCGTTTGCTCGCTTTGTTTTACGACTGCGGGTTTGGTCTTGGCAGAACCTGCCGTTGTCTACTGGGATTCGCCGGCAGGCAAGTCCATACGAGCACGCATGTCGCCCGAAGCGGACTACTGGCAGCTTGCCCCGACATTTGCCGTGCAACAAACGCAATCGTATTGCTCTGTTGCCAGCGCAATCACAGTACTGAATGCAATGCCTATTGCAAAACCCGTCGACCCGTCTTACGCGCCTTATGCTTTTTTTACCCAGAGCAATTTTTTTACTCCCGAAGTCATAGAAATTATCAGTCCGCAAACCGTACTTGCCATGGGCATGACCCGCGAGGAAATGGCAGCAACACTCTCCAGGCACGGCGTCACCGCCAAATCTGTCGCTGGCGATACCCTTGACGACAAGAGTTTGCGTACTTTGCTGCAAAAAACCTTGGGCGATGATGGAAGTTTTGTGTTGGCAAACTATTTTCGCGCAAGCCTTGGTCAAGTCGGCGGCGGACACTGGTCGGCACTGGCAGCTTATGATGCAGAGTCCGACAGCGTGCTGATTCTGGATGTAGCCAAATACAAATACACCCCGGTATGGGTCGGCATCAGTACTCTGCGCGAAGCGATTGCCACACTGGACACCACCAGCAACAAACCGCGAGGCCTGGTTATCGTCAACAAGTGAGCCGCAAAAAACGGCCCGCATAAAAGCTTCGATCGTAAAACCATCCCGGTGCAAGTTAAGAGTCCGCTGCACTCAACATTGAAACTATTTTTTGTTTCAATGCTCTATTGCACCACCGCAGATCGCGTGAGTTAATTCTGAAAAACTCCGTCACCTGATTCTCAATCGAATAGCCACATGACGCCACCGCTATCCCCCTTACGCATCGGCCCGTATTCCATTGTTCAGAAACTGGGTGAGGGTGCAACCTCGGCTGTGTATCTTGCTATCCGCGACGATTCCTACGCATCGGTCGCACTTAAACAATTGCGCAAAAACAGTCTCACAGACATTCACAAAGCGATGTTCACTACCGAGGTCGAGCTGGGGCGCAAGTTGCATCACAAAAACATCGTCCATGTGCTGGATGCTGACCTGGCCGAAAAAAGCGGGCCCTACCTGGTGATGGAATACGTTAACGGTGACCCGCTCGACCACCACGAACATATTGACACTTTGCTACCGCTGCACAAGGTGGTATCGGTAATCGAGCAGGTGGCGCTTGCATTGCAATATGCGGCGCAGCAGGGCGTGGTGCACCGCGATGTTAAACCCGGCAATATCATCCTGATGCCCAACGGGCTTGCCAAGCTGGCCGATTTCGGTTGCGCCATACCGGCAACCCAAATAGCCACTGTAGTTGCCGGCAGCCTGGCCTATATGTCTCCCGAACAGCTGAATGGCGAATCAGTTGACGAACGCGCAGATATTTACTCGCTCGGTGCGGTACTCTATCGCCTGTTGACCGGAAAATACACATTCGAAGCGGACAACACCTTCGATGCCCGCATAGCGGTTATGAATTACCCTATCACTCCGATCGAAACCTGGCGCAAGGCATTGCCGCCAGAATTAATAACAGTCGTTAATCGCACCATGCAAAAGAATCCCGCCAACCGCCATGAAAACTGGGCAGAATTCATCCGTGACTTCGGCAACGCCGCCCACGTGATTCGCATGTCCGACTACGACATGGACGTCTACCGCGGCTTCAGCATGTCCACACAATCGATTCTGTC
>Ga0224495_10000939_pt1 | contig 21814 bp, 32 predicted proteins | sample SF_Jul11_sed_USG_FD_168128 | JGI IMG/M metagenome (GOLD analysis project Ga0224495, IMG submission 168128) | Sediment microbial communities from San Francisco Bay, California, United States - SF_Jul11_sed_USGS_4_1 | ecosystem: Environmental > Aquatic > Marine > Sediment | place: USA: California...
CTTATAAAGAACAAAATAAAAATAAAAGAATAAATCGGAAACTACTATCTAAAGCTGGAAAACTAGGGGCTATCGCTCGTTGTGGTAAATGACTTACTCATCTTGTTTAATTAGTTTATTATTTTTAATCTTATATTTTAATGGTGTTTCTTCTGGGTCGTTATTTTCAAATTTTTGTAATTGTTCAAATTTATCAATATTATGTTCTATTCTTTCGCCTTTCTTTTCTTCCCAGCCGATAATAAATTTACAAATATCTTTCTCTGGTATCCCAGGATTTATTAAACATTTCATCGATTTTTCATCGTGAACTCTGCCGTCTATTGTAGCAAAAATTTTGCCGTCTTTCTTGTTGTAAAATAATATCATAATTTTCCTTTATCAATAAAAATAAAATATTTGTAGTCTATGCCAACTCTAGATTCTCCAAAAGCGTTCCCCTGATAAATTTTTATATACAAATTAGTGGCATCACAATAATAATAAGCATCCAAAGTATTAGAACCAGTAGCTTCTCCATATGGCAACTCTAGAAAATCTTCTATTCCGTAAGGGTCTATTAAAACTCTAGCAAATGGTATATAACTAAGCCCGTGAGCTATTGTTATTGTTCTTGTAGTATTATTTAGAATGTCTGGGAATGTCCCTCCTCCAGACAATGAACCTTTCAAATTAGAATATTTTGAAGTGATAACACATTCTTTGTCTGTGCAAGTTTTAACATCTTTACCTCCTTGAGATATTCTAAATCCATAATCTGCCATTACAATTAAAATTAGAATTATTAAAATTATTTTCATAGGACTTTATCTTTGAAAATTATATAATACATATAATCTGAAAATGCTAGATAAAGTGTATTTACATCAACATCCCCGTCAAACTCGTATGTTATTGTTCTTATATAAGAATCTCCTGTATCCCTAACAAAAACTAAAACATTTGGAACATATCCTAAATTATGGCTAACATCAGCAGTTGCTATTCCTTTCTTATGAACAATCTGATTAAAAAATGAACTTGATAAAACGCATTGTTCGTTCGTGCAAGTTTTAACATCATATCCGTCTTTACTAATTCTTATCCCATAATCAGTGGAACTAGCTCCAGAAGATATTCCAGTGTTTATATTAGTCTCAGTTATAGTAGAAAAATCATCTAAAAAAATATAAACAGTGAAATACATTGTGTTCCCGCTTGTTCCTACATAAGAAGGAATGTCTATTTGCAAACTATTAGCATATTGTCGGCTTACTACTGGCAACGCTGGACCATAAGAATTGAAATGAGCTACATTATTTCCTGTACCATTACCTATAACAACAAAAGGTGCGTATGCTCCTAAATTATGGGTTATAGTTATTGTGTTAGAACCAGAAGCTGGAATTGTTCCAGTTACGGACGAAACACTAAAAACCTTCAATGTCTGAAAAGCTGAACTATACACCAAAAACCTGTCAGCACAAGTCTTGACATCATATCCTTTTTGTGAAACTGCACTCCCAAAATTTCCCATAATTAAAATTTACCTTCTAAATATCCAATTAAAATCCTATCATTAGTTCCGTCGTTTACTAAAATATTTCTTCCAGCACCGTCTATTTTAACATTATTATCCCCAACTATTATCTGCTTCTTAACTCTCATAATATCAGTAAAATTTGTCTGTGACTCGACTATCAAAGCCCTAACCTGTTCTTCTGTTAGAAAGTTCCCTCCATCTGCTGGAATATTAGTTTGTTTTAATTCTTCTGTCATAATTAGTCGTTATTTTCATCCTCGGCGACGTCTATGCTGATGTCGATTGGGAATATTACTGGTAATTTAACCGTTCCTGCCCACTCCAACTGAATATAAAAATTATTCTGTGGTGTTATTGTCGCATCTAAAATGTCTTGCTGATTGAATATAATCTTTCTGGTGTTTTCTGAGAAATTAGTCGTATTTATCGTTGTTAGAGTTTTTGACTCTAGCCCATCATCGTAAAATATCTTAACTACTAGCGACATATTTGCTTCCAATTTAGCTCCTAAAGGTATTCTTATTCTATCGACTGTAAACCTTGACCCGACTGTAATCATATCTGAACGCCAAATTGCATCATAAGTTCCCGAGGTTGAATACTTGTCTAGGGCGTATGCTGACCCTGTACCACTGCCTATAACCATTTTTTGTGTGCTGGCACCATGCTCAACATATTTTAACGCTGTACAAGCTCCTGTGGCACTTGTAGCCCTTGCTATATTATGAATCCCCTTAGGTAGTTGATTGTTTTTAGAACCGTAAGACATAACCGTTACTGCTGTCTCTGGGATGCTAACAGTTTGACCCCAAGCGATACGAGAACCTGAAACATCACAAGCTCCTGCGAGAGGTGGTAGTCCGTCTGCTGAAAAAGCTATCTCTGAAATAGAATCTCCTCCGATATATTCTGATAATCTAACTCCTGCTACTGCGTTTCCTGACCAAATATAGAGCCTTCCGTTAGCGTTTACTAAAGATGTCGCTATTGGGTCTGGTAGATAAATCGGGCCTCGGTAAAATGTTAAGGTGTTAGTCGGGTCCCACAAGAATAAAGCGGCCTTGCCTTGGTCGAGAGAACTTGAAGAAGTTTGAATTGCCAAAATAGCCACATCTAACCCCCAAGAGTCAACATCTGTTATAAACCAACCTGCTGGCAAATCTAAAGAATTATAAGCTGAACTGTTGTTTGTGTCTCCCTCTGCGGTTGTTTTTGAAGTTTTTATTCTATGCAATACACCAGCACCATTTACTACATCAGCAAAATAAACTGAATTATCAGCGTGGGTGTGCATAACGTGGTTTGGGATTGAAACTCCTCCTATTGTTGGATAAGTAGTGTCTGCAAGAGCTGTTTGAGAGCCTAAAGTAGCACCAGTCCATACTGTATTGACTAAAGCTGGACTTCCGTTTAATGGGCCGTATCTTGAAACGTTTGTTGGTGTAGCGAAATAAAGATAATTATTATAATAAGTAGCTCCATTCCCTGCTCCGCTTGTTGGTGTTCCGACTAGAGTCTCACTGGCTAAAGTTGCACTATAACTGACTACTTTCCCGTCCGAAGCGTAAGCGTATAACAAAGCGTTTTTAATGTTAGTTAAAAGCCATTTAGGATAACCAGTAATATTAGCGCCTGAAAACTCTTCATATACAACAGGTACTAGGCAACCAGAGGCTTTCTTGTTAGCGCCTACTGGCATATCTGGGTCGACTGCTATCGAGGAAAGGTAAGAACTACCTGAACTAAAATATTCAGATATTGAATGACCTCCTAATATGTTTGAAATAGTTACTTTTTTTTGCATTAGCTTCCTGTAATGTAATTGTTTATATTTTCAGTTTCTTTTAATTCTTGTGAACAAACTGGGCTTAAAGATGTGCTTCCGTATTCTTCCATCATATCTTGTTTCATTTCTCTGACTTTTGTTCTGTAATAAGAACTCTTTCCTCCGTCTGGCTTTATAGATGTAAAGTAAGTCTCTAACGCCTCAAATACTGGTAAAATCTGGTAATCTTCTGGTAATAGTGAAACTTGACCTATTGTATAAGCGGCTGTTCCTGCGGCGATTGATATTCCTTGATATGGTGCTTTTAGAGTTAAGGCGGTGTTTGATTCAACTGATTCAATCTCATACCAAGTCCCGTCTCCTGTGTTAGCGGTTGATGAATCTGTTATTTTAATCCACATTCCAGCCATTTTAGCTGTCCATACTGTGCTATCTCCTACGACTGCGGTTGCTCCATTAGCAATACTTGTGATAGTTCCAGTAGTGTAATCTGCCAAAGTAATGTCTTGAAATATTCTGTGATATTGAAGATAAATTGAATTTGCGTTAGCGGAGGAAGGTGTTGGGTAGAATCCAATTTGTTTTCCGAAAATATAACAATATTCTGGAATGTCTGATGTTGGAGTTCCTGAAGCGTTTATTGAATCCCATTGTGCTCTAGTTGTGATTAGTTTAGGGCTATATTTAGTATCTGAAATCGTTACTGTGATGTTGTTTAATCGCCCAAAGTTGTTAGGAAGTTCGTAGAATTGTTGGGAAGCTACTGTCGAGGAATATCTTGAAGCCTCGGTGAAATTAAACTTTGTGCTTATTTTTTTTTCAAAAACATTCATCAAAGAATCGCCAACTGTTAAATTAGCCGATGATTTATCATTTGATAGTGTTCCAAATAAATTACGTCTAGAGGTATATGTTTGCATAAATTTTGTTTAATAATCTTCTTTATCCCACTTAGTTTTATTAGTTGATGTTTTAGTCCAGCTTGTGTTTACTCCGCTAGGTTTGACCCATCCAGTCGTTATATTAGTAAATTTAGTCCAAGCAGTTCTTAGTCTATATTTTTTTAAAACTATATCAAATCCAGTCATAATGAATGAACCAACTGAAACTGCTATACAATATCCTTTTGCTAAAACCACGTTTACGCCAGTAACTGTGAACTCTCCGACTGTTACTATCATTGTTATAGCTTTCTCAAACGCTATATTTATACCAGTCACTGTGAATGTTCCTACCTGAACTAACATACTTATAGCTTTAATTAAACCAGTATCAGTTCCAGTTACAGTAAAAGCACCGACAATAGCGTTTAGGACATATCCTCCTGTTTTTCTAATTGTTCCGTAAGCCGTTGTGCCATACGCTGATTTTCCATACATAGTTTTTAGTTAGTTTTCTTATTGGGGGTTAAATGGTTTAAATTCCATATTCATATTGGAAAGTTAATCTTCTGTTTGTTCCTAATCCAAAATTTGCTTCTGTATATTTTCTGGCGTAAAGTAATAATCCGGTATTGTGCCATAAGAAACCAGTGAAACCAGCTGCGTCATCTATCATACAAGAATTTGATAAACCAGCCATATCAGATGAAATAGCAACTGGTATTTCAATAATGATTGTGTTAGATGCTGTCCCTCCAGTAGTCCCGTAAATTCTAACAAACATTTTTAAAGTTTTCCCAGTTATTTTAAATTTTCTAGTAATGATGCTAGTTATAGTAAAAGTCATAGAACCAGATGCCGTTACAACTGGAGTAAAATTAAATAAATCTGGAAACCCTTCTGGTATTTCAATCCTAGAATAACTCCAAGTCATAGTATCGTCTGGTATCCAATCGTATAAATCTTGAATTAAGCTAATAGTAGTATCAGTTGAGAAACTTGAACCTATACAATAAAAGAAAAAATCCGTTTGATTTAATAAATCAGGAACATCTGAAGCAAAAACTGGAGAGCCAGAAGGTGTTAGTGTGTTTCCGTTTCCGCTGACATCTGTGTAAACATTTTCTAAAGACCAGCAACCAACTAATCCAGTTTCAGCACCAGTTAGAACTTTAGCCATATTTTGTCTAATCTCTGTGGCGGTTCTGACAACATTCCACAGTCTAGTTTCTTTTTGTAATCCATCAGAATAAGAACTTAAAACTGAAATAGCTCCTAACTCAAAATTTGTTGTGCTGTCAAAAATAGAAGTAGCCAAAGAACTACCAGTCCCAATCGATATTCCATTAACATAAAAAATACAAGTTCCAGCAGAAGCGTTATAAGAAACAGCAAAATGGTAATCTATTCCTAAAGTTGGGACAAAAGTAACAGCTGCTGTTGTTGCAGCCGTTCCATCAACAGATATGGTAAATTGCAATTGAGAAGAACTGTATCTAAATAAATATGACCTTTGACCTGCTGCTCCATATTTTGAGACAATAGGAGCGCTGACATCTGACTCAAATCTCTTCCAACCCTCAATAGTCATATCTCCAGTAATTGAAAGAGAAGCATTATCAGCTATGTAGGCGAACTGTGAACTTGTTGATTCTAAATCCAAACTATAAACCTGTGCAACAACATCTCTAACTCCTTTTACTTTAACTCCTTTTTCAAAAATAGAAGTTAAATCTTTTCCTGTAGCGGAGATAGTGTCTTCGTCTGTGATAGAAAAAGTGTCGGATAGCGGAAGCCAGCCAGTTTCAATAGATGCTAAATCCCGAGCTGTAAACATCCCATAAACTTTCTTATCTCCTGCTGAAAAATTAACTAAAGCCCCAGAGTTTGAAGAAGCATAAACAGTGACACGAGTTAAAGTGTCTGGTGTCCCGTCTGTAAAAACTCCTTCTCCTACTTCCCATTCTGTCTCGTCAGCGTTTTCAATACGATATCTAACAGTTGCTCCACTGGTAAAATCAAAAGGCAAATAGCCATTATCTGCTGAAACTCCTACAAGATTGATTGTTCCTGTTCCTGTGGTTGTTGTGGTGTCTTGACGACTGTCTTTTCGTTCTAAAGCCATTATTTTAAGTTATCTGTTAAGCAATTGTAATTGCTGCCCCTGCTGGGAAATTTATAGTGAAAGTATTTGTATCAGCTAAAGTAACCGCTGAACCGTTGTCATAATACCAGAGTAGCTTATCTCCAGTTGAACTATCATCATATACATAAATGTACTGAAATGGCCCAACTGCTCCCGAGGCTGTTAAAACTAAATCAGTAAGAACAAGGCTATAAGTTCCTGATGTTTGCCCTGAACTAGTAACTGTAATAACTCGTGCTGATAAGTTTGTGTAATCAATCTGAGTTAAATCAGCTAGTTCGTCCCAAGTAGCTGTGTGAGCGGTATTAGTCAAGGCGACTGTTAGTCCTGCCCCGCTAAGGTCTATTTGTTTTTCAGCTAAATTCTCGACAAAGCTGTCTATTTTTGATAATGCTGGCATTTTTTTAATTTATTTATTTATTCCTATATTTAAAGTTTTTGCTTCCATAAAGTAATCAAAACTGATTGAGTGGTTTTTTCTGTTAAAAATGTTAGATTTAGGACATTTGTAGATAATCACATTCTTGAACCATTTTTTGCGTGGGATTAGAGTTTTTCCACATTTACATTTTCTACTCATATTTTTTCATAAATTTCTTAAACTCTGATAGTTTCTCGTCTGCTTTAGCCTCTTTTTTTTCTATTTCTTTTTCTCGTTTGTCTAGTTCTGCCTGTTTTTCTGATAATTTAAGTTCTTTGTCGTTTTTATCTTCTTCAAATATAGCTTTTTCTTTTACTATTTTTTCTGCTTCTTCATTGAGTTTTTCTAGTGTAACCTTTAAGCCCTCTACCTCCTTTTTGTCTCTTTCAACTATCGTACTAACTATTTCAAACTCTTCTTTCAATTCTTTCAAAGCTACTTTTGAATCTGCTATCTCTTTATTTAAAAACTGTCTTTGTCTGATTAACTGCTCAACTGACGCACTTTCTGAATATCTAGTCTTCTGAATAATCAAAAGCTCGCCTTTGCTTACTTCTAATTGAGAACGCACCTTGTCAATAGCTTTCTTTATTTCTTCTGGCAATGTTATAGGTTGTGATACGTTTTTTACGTTCATAATTCGTAGGCTACTATTTTTAAGTCTGTGCTATAAACTGATATGTCTCCTGTATAAGCTATCGGATTGTCTGATGAGGCTGTTCCACCTGTTCCGTCACTGTCTGATGTTCCTCCGTGGACTATTGCATTAAAACTTGTTGATGAAGCTCCCGCTCCGAATTTAACGAAGACTGGGGCTGTTCCTACGTTCTGAAGAAACCAATATCTTCTAGAAGTATTATTATCAAAAATAGTTCCGTTAGTAGTTATAACTACTGAACCAGTATTAGCTTTGTCTGACCTTGTGATAATATTTGACATAGATTTTTTATAGAGTAAAACCTGCTATGTTTGCGTCACATACGCTAGTTCCATCAATCTCAACACTTACTAAAGCTCCAGCAGCTGCTTTTAAAGGAGAACTAAAGGTGTGTGAGTGTGAGTTATTCCCTGCGGCGGTTGTGGCTAATTGAAGTTGCCAAATTACTGTAGTTCCTTGTTTTACTAACATCAATGCTCCTGCTTTATCTGAACTGGCTGCGATATCAGTTATGTAATGAGTTTTTCCAGCTACTCCTGCTTTAGAAGCTGAGGCGGCTGTAGCGTGGGTGGCTGTTACGCTAAAAGCATCACCGTGTTCTTGTTTCATATTCTTTTATAAAATTATTAAACTTCTTTAATTTGTCTTCTAAGGCTTTTTCTTTCTTTTCTAGTGCAATCGTCTTGTTCTTAACTTTAAGCTCGTCATCGGCTAATTTTAAGCCTCTAGCGTCCATTTCTGCCTCTATCTTCTCTAACTTGTCTATTTTCTCGTTTATTATTTGCTTTTTGATACTTGTGTCTGCTTCTCCCGATTCTAGCTTTTCTTCTATCAAAGGTTTTAGCAGTTCTTCTCTTTTGTCTGTTAAGTCGCTAACTTCTTTGATAATCGCAGCTTTCTTTATTTGCATTTCTTTCATAAATCCCCAAAAAGCCTCAACTTCCTTCTGTTTTTCTGGTTCTACTGAATCTTTGTATTTCATTAGTCTAAGCACTTCTTTCTCGAGAAGTTGTTTAGAACGCAAAGATTTGAAAAGGTCTTCGTTTTGTGAGGCTTTTTTCTTGACTGCTAAAGTTTTTGAGTCCAATAATTTCATTATTTTCCTTCAAAGTTATCTTCTTCTTTTTCTTTATTAAGTGTAGGGCAATCTTTTAGATGCCTGACGCCTTTTGAGTCGCAAAACTCACAAAATCTCTTTTCTTCAACTTTTTCAACTTTCTGATTTGCTTTTTCAATCTCCATTTCTAGTTTTAAGCTAGTTTCTGATGATAATTCTTCTCCTGATAAGCATTTGTTGAAAAATTCCTGATACTTTCTGTCATTCATCGGTAAATTCTTCTTGTTTATTTCTCTTTGTGCTAAGTGTTTAGCGAAATGATTAGCAAGATAGTCTTGTACCATTTGCGATTCTCCAGCTCTGAATGTGTATTCAACGCTGTCCCATTTGTGAGAGAAATCTTCATTTGTCCAATTATAAAACCTCATCGCTTTACTTTGTTCCATTTTGTTTGTTGTTAGTGGGATAATTCTGACCCCAATACGCAGTTGCGAGCTGCTTGATTATCGCATTGAGCCTCCTGTCGGAATCGAACCAACGACCTATTCATTACAAGTGAATTGCTCTCCCAGCTGAGCTAAGGAGGCTCATTGGGGCTGATAAGCTCAACCCCAAAAGCTATAAACAGATTACATATTCAAATAAATGACATTATATTCTGTTGCTACACCAGCGGTTACAGCGTAACCAATTACTGGCAAAATACCATCTCCAATTTCGTAAGCTCCAGCAGTAGTGTCAGAAGCGGCGACAGATTGACCAATAGCTGTAGTTGCTCCACATAAGCAAGAAACAGGTCCTCGAGTTTGAATCCAACCATATTGAGCAGCAGTAATGTTTGTTACAGCTACACCAACTGGGATTCCAGTTTCAGTAGAAGCGTGAATAATAACTCCGTTATAAACATTAGCAACTAAGGTTGCTTGTGAACTAGTTGTCAAAGCAGTTACGATTGGTTCGTCATCTTCTAATGTAAGAACCAAAGAAGCTGCGGCGTCAGCGGCAGGATGAGATTTGATAGAGTATGTGAACCCTTGTCCGTCTTCATCGTTGATTATAACTTGTCCTCCAGCATATTGATTGACAGTAGCGGCAGTAGAGCCTAAAGTTACTGTTATTTGAGTTGCTCCAGCAGTTCCTAATACAACAGCAATGTTTGCGTTGTCAGTGCTTTGAGCAGGACTATCATATACTTTTCCAGCTACCAATGCAGTAGCTCCAGCTTTTACATATCTGAACTCTCTACCATCTCCAACGACAACTTTTGTTCCTAGATTAAGTTCTTGAACAGATGAGTTGCTTCTTACCCCTACTGGGAAAGATGCAGCGTCTTGTGTAAATTTCATTTTTTTACTTATTAGTTAAACGTGTGGACTCGCACTTTCCGCCTACGAGTCCAATCAATCTTGTGGCAGAGACAATTACATTAATGTTTCTAAGTATGATACCCAGGTATTAGCTGCGGTATTGATACTTGTTATCATCATATGTTTTCCAGTAGTTACTGCGGCAGTTCCACCAACTAGGGTGTGGTCTGTAGCAGCAGTTATGGTAACAGTTTGGTTTCCATCATTGTGGTATAACCACTTGATAGTTGAACCAACTGCAACACCAGTAACACCAGCCGACATAGCTGTTCCTGTTGGGACAGTAGCCGTTCCAGCACCAGTAGCTGAAGTGTGAACAATTACTCCACCTCTAATCTGTGCGATTGTTGGTGTAGCATTTTGTGCATCTATATCAGTTATAGTCTGGTTAAGAACTGGGTTAGGGGTGATTGTTGACCCAGTGGCAGTAGTAGCACCAGAAAGAGTAGTAGCACCAGAAAAGGTGTTAGTACCTGACAAAGCTACATCTTTAGCAGTGTTTAAACCACTATACTTAACTACTGGGATAAAATCTTCTATTAATTGTGTCATATTTTTTTTAGTTAACCCTCTCTAGTCTAGCTAGGTAAAAGGCAAATATTGATTAAATTCCGGTCACACTTTCCAAAGCTCCCATCCTTTTTGGATTCCAAGAAATGAAATTTCCTCCAAGAGTGATTTGAGTTACATAAGCTTTTTGGTTAACAGGTTTTTTCCATCCGTCCCAAGTGAATCCCATACCTACTGGTTGACCGTAGTCATTACCTTCAGTAACAGTTTTATACTTGAAAGCATCTTCTCCGTAAACTGGAAGAGCATAGAAATCTAGGTAATCTTCATTAATGAAATAAAGAGTTCCTGAAGTTGCTTTTTCATCAGCTACGATATCAAAACCTTTGTAAGAAAGACCTGTGAAGCCTGTTCCACCTTTCAATCCACCTTTGTACATATCTACGTTCTTGCTAATCCTCTCTTGAGGTTGTAGAAGTTGTTCATAAAGATTGAAGATAGTTTCAGTACAAATACCAATGCTAGGTTTTTGAGAACCTGAAGTGATAGCGCTGTGAAGAGTAGCCATTTTAGCTAAACTCAAAGTTCCACCAGAAGCAGTGATGGTTGAATCAAGAGAATCATAACTTGCTCTTGTTTGTCCACCATAAGTAGCGGCGTCAGTACCATCATCAACGATGTTAGCTAAACCATTAAAGGTGTTAGTTGTACCAAGACCAGAATATAAAACATCTCCCAAATCATCACCCATATCTTGAGCGGCAGTTTCCATATCAGCAGCCATCAAATCGATAACTTTAGTTTCAGAAACAGCATTGATTGACAATTCAGTTACTGGAACTGAAACAGTTTTGTAGTTGAACTTAGGAGTAAAAGACAACTGGATTCTGTTATCAGTTGCAGTTGTGTCCAAAAGGTCATAACCATCGAAGAAACCACCAGTAGTATTTTTAGATACTTTGATAGTTTTTTTCATTGTTTCACCACTCCATTTTTTAACACCACCCATAAGTCGTGTCCATAAGACGTTCCCGTTTAAAATGGTATCCAATACTTTTGGAAGCATTTTATCTTGGGTAGTCGTAGTAATTCTACTCATTTTTATTTATTTATTAATTATAGTAGTCCATCCCAACCTTTACCTTTCATATCGGCAGGTGTGAACCATTTTTTATCCGCTGGTTCAGCTTTGGATTTTCCGTCATCATCAACAATTTCCTTCCGAGCTTTGACTTTCTTTGGGTCTTTAGAATTTCTTAACTTTAGAAGTTCTAGCTTTTCTCTAAAATTGAACTCCCCGTCTTGGGTATATGTAGGATTTTCCTCCATAAGTTTTTTTAGTTCGTTCTTGTCGAATTTCTCTCCAGAGTCTTCTAACTCTTTTAATTGCTCTTCGATTCTATTCTCCCACTTTTTGATAGAGTTTTTCTTTTCTTCTTCTTCTCGTTTAAACTCTTCTCTAATCTCTCGTTTTATATCTTCACGAGTTGCTTTATCTTGCTCTTGGTACTTTGCATATGCGACTTCATTTTCTCCATATAGCTCTGTGAACCAATTAGGAATAGTCGTTGTCTTGGATTGCGATTCCTTTAATTCGCTGAATTTAGACTCTGTTTCTTCCCTTAACTTTTCAAGTTCTCTGGAAGTTTTATCTGCTCTTTCGTTAGCAGAGTTTTTTTCTTCTATAAGTTCCTTGAATCGAGGATGTTCGTGAAAAGGTAATTCCTTCTCTTCCTCTTCTTTTTTTTCAGATTGCGAATCCTCAGAAGTTTCTATCTCCTCTTCCTTTTCGATGTCCTCTAATTTCTCTCCATCTGAAGGAAGTTCCGCTAATTCATCTTTAATATCCATCGTTGTAGGTGGAACGGAATCCTAACTTAGTTTAGCGTTCCAAAATTAATGCAGTTGGTGAATCTGCTTTGTTAGCACCTATTTCTTCACTTCTTTTTTCTCTGGTTCTGGGGCTACTGCTTGCATCCCAATTTGTGCCTCCTCGTTGACTACCATTTCTGTTGCTGCGTTTTCCATTTGAACTGCTTGGTTTGCTTTCATAGCTGCCGAAGCCGCATCTGGGTATAGTAATTGTGGGGCTGTGTTCTGCATATAGTTTCGTTCAGCACTTGCCATCGGGTCTGACCAATCTAGCTTGTCGTATAGTGTTATGTCATCAATCTTATTCATCCCTGCTAGTTCCATTGCTATATTAGCTTGTGAGAAGTCATCTTTAGGTAATAAAGAACCTTCCTTAACGCTAACTACAACCTTGCTATTCAAGTCTTGGTTAGATAATGATACAAACTCCATTGCCTTATCCCTACCGACTATAGAAGCCATATGAGCCTCATCGTAGTAAACGTACATCATCTGAACCCACCAATTAAATATTTGGTCAACAAACTGTTCTAAATGTTCTGATATTCCACCACCAATACGAGATGAGTCTTGCTGTTTGATAATTTGCTTTCCTCCTAGTGTCTGTTCATTCATTGTTCCTTGAGGAGTTGAGCCTCTAGTTCCGAATATGTTTCTAAGCTCTTCTCTGGTATCTACAAGGTGATTAAATACATCTCCTGGTAGTCCAGACGCTTTAACCTCTGCAACAGCATCATTAGGGTTTCCTTGAGCTATCCACAACGAACCGCCTTGTCTAGCAGCCTCCATTGCTTCTGTTGCTTGTTCTTTAGTAAGTCCTGACTTTTCTCCTGATACAATCCAACCGCCATTAATTCCATCTACATTCTTATCTATTTGAGCCTGTCGTTTGTTTATGATGTCTTGGTTGGCTAAGTTCTGACCGATTAGTGAGGTATCGTCAAATGGATGTTTACCTACATTAAATATTGAAAGAAAGACAAACGGAATTTTAGGATAATTAAAGTGGTTCTTCCCTGGTATCATCTTCTCTGTTTCTACTCCAAACTCGTCTGTTTCTATTCCTTTCTCGTCATAATTCCAATGAGGGTTTTTAATCTTTCCTAAAACTTCGCTTCCTAATGTCCAAAATGTGTAATCTTCTGTCCACCATTCTATATAGGTAATCTTTGAACCCATTTTCTTTTGAACTGCCTTTGTGATAATTTGCTCTTTTTTAGGAAATCTTTTAACAAGTCTTGAGGCTGTGTCACTTCTGTATTCTCCAACATATTCACCGTCATACTGCATATCATCGGTAATTGTTCCTTCTGGGTCTAATATAAGCCGTTGAGGTCTGATAACTTTAGTTGAGATGTCGTTTTCATTCAAAGACCATCCGATTTTAACTACTCCCAACAAATACAACGCCCAAAATCTTGTTACTTTCTTCAATTTCAGCTTAATTCTCTGAATATCAGCTTGATATACTAAGGTTGACTGGACTTTGTCTGCTACCTTCTCTCCTGCCTCGGTGTTGTCTCCAATAACTGTTGGCTCTGGGCTTCTCTGGGTTGCGATTGGTAAAAATGTCTCCAATGCTTCAAATATTACGTTGTCAACGATTGGTCTGTCCTCTATTTTGCTGCCTTCAAACTGTTTACCTAGCCAATAGTTCTCGTTTTCTTCCTGTTTCTTCTTGATTGTAGGGTAATACAGATTCCATTTCTTTAACCATTCATCTTTTAAAGAGATAAGCTCTTCATCGCTCATATCTAGTTTAAGTTCGTCTAATAGGTCTAAAGACCCCTCTTGGACTTCATTGTCAGGGTATTTGTGTCGATTAACATTTTTAAATAAGCTATAAAAGCCGTCTAATATACTCAAAATCGTTGTTTAATACATAAAAAAAGACCACATCAAAATAAGATGTGGCCTCCAAGTTAATGGTCAGCTATTTAATTACTTACATTATATCATACCTATCCCTACTTTGTCAAATCTTTGTGATTTTCTTCTATAATTCCAGCCTCTACTGTTAGGATTTGATTACCATAACTAAAGGCGTTAGAAAGCGAAGACTTAACTACCTTAGCTGGGTCTATCACACCAGAAACAAACAAATCTTCCCATTCTCTTTTAACTACATTGTAACCTTTATCGTCCTTATATCCTTTAATAACCTCCGAGAAGTTATCCTCTCCATTCTCTATAATCTGTTTTAATGGAGCTTTAAGAACTTCTTTAATCAACTTGCTTGACTGTGAACGGTCTTTAATAGTCTCTGATATACGATACAAAGTCATCCCTCCGCCCTCTACTATCCCGTCATCTATTGCCGACATTACGGCATTCATTGCGTCCTCTAGCTTGTATTTCCTTTCTTTAGCTTCTTGCATATTATGCCCTCCTATTCTTAGAGTTGCGATACCGTTTTCTAGCCGTGAGATTTTGTCTTTCAAGTCTGGGTTTTCTTTAAGCTGGCTCTTTAAAGCCTCAATCTTCAATCCTATCGCTTCTCTCTGGCTCTCATCTGCTGATACTATTGTTTCTTTACCACTAATTATAATGCTACCAGCACGTCCTAAACTCTCTGGGGTGAAGTCACTACCTGCCCTAGCTCCTGTTATAAGCTCTAGTTCGTCAAAGTTGTCTGTCTTAACTACACAAGACTGAAACTTTCCTTGTGCTTTGTTGGTTAGCAAGAAGTTAGTAACATCGTCTGATATTCTATTAGCGAAGATAACCATTGAGTTCTCTCCCGCCTTAAGCATTCCGTCCATTAGTGTAAGTAGTTGGTGGATTGTGTTGACTGGCTTGTCTAATAACAACACTGGAACATTGCTAAACTCTGCCTTTCCGTTGTCTTGGTTGTTAATGAAGTATGGGGTTATAAATCCATCGTCTAACTTAATCCCGTCAATCACTTCTGTCTGAATACCAGTGGTGGAAGATTCAAAGATGTTGAATACTCCGTCCTTGCCAATCTTCTCTACTACCTCAACGACAACCTCAGCTATCTCTTCGTCTAGTGCGGAATTTAAGGCTACTTTATATAAGTCTCTGCCCTCTGCCTCTTTCTTCTGTTGGTCTATGGTGTTAACAATGAAGTCTATCTTGCCCTTAATCTCCTCTCTAAGCCCTCGTTGGTCTTTGGTCTTAATCTTCATCATCTCGTTCAAATAAGCCTGCAATAAGACGATTGTGGACGTTGTGCCGTCTCCTGCTTCCTCGTTAGTCTTATGCGCTGCTAACTTGGCGAGCATTGCTCCTGTATTCTCTACTACATCATCAAGCTCTACTTCCTTGGCAATGTTAATCCCGTCATTGATTATACTCACATACCCGAATGAAGCGTCTCTAATAATAACATTCTTTCCTGCTCCTCCCATTGTTACCTTAACAATGTTGGCTAGTTTGTCGATTCCAGCCTTTAATCTTTGCTTGGTGTCATCTAGTGTAATTTGTTTCATTTGTTTGCTTTAGCTATTTTAATTAACTCTTTATCAACACACTCTCTATGAAAATTATACTCCTCTGGAGGTAAAAAATGTTTAGAAGGTTCAGTAATTCTAAAAAAAGCATTCTCTTGATGCGTGCTTGTATTAAGTTCTTTACCACAAATTTCGCAAGCGAAAACTTCAACTTCCTTTTTGATTATTTTCATTTGTTGTTATTAATTATTTAGTCTCCACCCCGTGGACGAAGTTAAAGAACCCTTGCGTTTAAGCCACTTTAAAATTTATATTATTCTCTTATAAATCCAATCGGCAAGTGTTGGAATAATAACCAACTGTACCATTTACTATTAGGGCATTGATAATCTATAAGGTGAGACATTATTAGAGGTTTCATCTTAGCACCACAAGTTTCACAATATACATTATCTTCTTTCGTCCCGACAATAATTGTTTTAACCATAGTTTATAGTTTAAAATTTACCCTCAACTTCTTAATTGACGATGTTTCCGCCCATACAATAACCCCATCTCTAATCTTGATAGTAATATCAGCACTGCCCTTGTTCTTAATGGTAGTGTCGATGAGTTCTTTTTGTATTCTGGCTAGTTTTACTAGCTTATCTTGTTCTCCAGTCATTCTTTGGTTTTCGTTTATAAGCATTTAAAGCAAACTTTGCGTCAATCGTCCCTCCTACATACACAACTGGCGATTCTTCTATCTCTCTCTTCTCCCCTATTATCTTGTTGTCGTTAGAGCCGAACCTGTCTATGCCTATTCTCCAATAGACTGTTGCTAAAGCCCAATGGTCATCACCCGAACGAACCCACACCTTACGCTTAATCTCCATAGTTTTTTGGTCGAACTCCTTAATTCTAGTTAAAGCATTCCAATGGAGATAATAATCATACCAGTCATCCTCTTTTCCCTGTATGGGTATCCTGCCGTCTGTGAACTCATCTACTGTCATCTGGATACATCTGTTCCTATCAGCTGTTACTGCTCCGTCCTCGTCATTCTTTCCCCAACGAATAAGCTCTTTGGTCTTACGGTCTGTCCCGAACGAACACAAGAATACTCTCCCTGGATACTTCTGTCTTAACGCTCTTGACCCTGTGATGTCTCCTCCTTGGTCAATTATCATTATAGCCTTTGGCCATCTCTGCATTAACTGCTCTAGCTCTTGGTATTTGTCTATCTGTGAGTTTAGTTCCCCCTTGCTAAAGTAATCATAGTGGAATATCCCCTGCTCACAACCTACCACATAATGGACATTGTTCCCTGTATCTACACCAATAACTATCCTCTCGTTGTCTCCTGGTGTGATTATCTCCTCTCCTGTACAGTTCTGCATTAAGTGAGCCTTGGTTAGCTTGTTTCCTCCCCCAACGTATGGCAAGCCTAGAACTTTATTATAGAAATACTCCTCTGATTTATCTCGGTAGTAGTTGATGATGTCCTTGGCTGAAACCCACGGAGCTATAAACAATGGTATCCAATACCCAGAAAACTCTCTATCTTTGTATCTAGCCACCCAACGCCCGACTCTTCGGTCTTCGTCTGCTAATACTCCCTTGCAAAACTTACAGACATATTGTTCGGTATCCATATTGAAACTCTTCGGCCATTCCATAAACTGCTCTTCTTTGCAGTGAGGGCAGATAATAAACCAATGCTTCTGGTCTGATTTAACCCAGTACTTATCCACTCCTGTGCCAACTGATGACGGATGTGAGAAATAATGCTCCCATTTTAGTTTAGAATGTTGTAGTCGTGTGGAATACTGCTCTACTACGTCCTGCTTGCAAGCGTCAACCTCGTCATACATATTCCAATCACTCGTTACCATAATAGCGGCCTTCTCGCTCCAACTTCCTCTATAATGAATGTAGTTAGCCCCTACTTGCTTCTGTGTTACTGAGTCCTTGTCTTTAGTGTATTGCTGGAAGATTGGGTTTTGAGCGATGATTCTGTTAACCTTTGAGCCAACCATTGAGTTAACGTCTGAATCTGTTGGTAGAATATAAACTGAGTCAATACATTTGTTCTTAACCGCCCATAAGCTCTTGATAATCTCACATGTTGTCATTCCTATTTGGGCTGCTTTTAATACTGCTAACTTAGCTGAGAAATCCCTGTAAATATCAAACAGAAAGAAATGATTATAGAAGTCTATAGGCGTTCCTTGTTCGTTCTTAATCTCGTGTTTATTTATGAAAGCATGAATGGAAATTTCCTCTAGCACTTCTTTTGTCTTAGCATATTAGCAACCTTCTCTTCATATTCTTCAACTAAGTCTCTTGATTCTTGAGAGTTTTTAATTTCTGTATTCATATTAAGATTGACTGTTTGTTTTTTCTCTGGTGCATAATCTCCTTTAACTTTATAAGCTAAATCTAAAGCCTTTATTTGGATTCCTGCATTATCATCTTCTAAAAGTTGTCTATGTTTTTTTGAAAGTGTATCATCTGAAATAAGCTCATTGAATATTTCTAAGTATCCCTTGCTTTCTGTTAACTCTTTTGGATTTTTAGCTGTATTTTTACTATAACCTGACTCTCTCATTGCTTTACTGACGTTTCCATGGTTTTCCAGTATCTTTTTTACAGCCTTCCTTTGCTTAATTGTTGCCATAATACTTTAAATATAATTTATCTCCTCTTTGAATAAAATCTCTCTTATGTTCCTCTCTGTAAACATTATTATCTATTCTTCCGTTTTTATCTTTTCTTGTAATTAATTTCTTTTTACACTCTGCACAATACTCTACTATTACCTGGGCGTTGTCTATTAGTGTCTTGTAGTCGTGGAGGTGTTTCATTCTACCGTGCTTAAAACTCCTTTTTCTTCTAAAAATACATATTCTTTGTCTCCAATAGTCACTATGTCAGTAGCCCACGCCTTAAATAAAACTGTGTCGCCTGTGTGTATGTTTTTAACCTCTGGCCCAATCTCTAAAACCTCTGCTTGTTCTAATATAATATCTGGGTTAGTGATAACTAAACCGCTTGCTGATTCGTTTTGTTTCTTTATCTCAATTAGTAATAAGTCTCTTTGTGGTTTAATCTCCATAAATGTCGTCGAGTGGCGTGTCTTTGCCTTTAGCCTCGTTTTGTTTAATTATTATATCTGCTTTTGTTTCTGGTTTTGGATTTAAAATGGCTGATGTTTGTTTTATTTTTCTTCTTAGCTTTTCTGGTTTTAGTTCTAGCCTCATATATATTTGAGTGACTACTATTAAAATTGCAAACAAAAAACCGATGATTATTCCTTGTATCATTCGGCTGTCATTATTCTTAATGTATATCCTTCGTCTCCTGTTAAATCTTCTTTTATTTCAATTTTCTTTCCAACTTCTTCCGATAAAATATCTGCTATTTCGTTTAGTTCTTTTTCTTCATACTGTTCGTCATAACTTCTGTAAATTGAAAATGTTTTTTGTGTTTCCATATTATTAGCTAAAGTTTTATATTATCTCTGCTTTTGAGCCACTTGTAAGCTACGAACTTACTTTTAATCTAGCACCAACTAAATTAAAACCTCAAAGGAGTGACGAGTTCTTTAAGTCTTATCTACTCTCTAAACTTTTTGGTATAAAACTGTCTTCTCTTGTTTTATCGCCTAAATTTATTCTAACTTTATATCCTAGTTTTTTCATTAAATGTATAAATTCTTCCGATACTCCGATGTAAGAATGCCCTGGTATATCTCCTTTGTGATTTCCGCAACAGCAACCAGTAGTTATAATTCCTTTATCCCAGAGATATAATAGTTCATCAGTTAGACATTTATCAAATCCGATTAGCTTACGAGATGATTCCCAAGGTGGTTTAGCACAAACTTGACATTGGTATTCTTGAACTTTAGATTTTCTACAAGGATATTTCATAAGCTTATAGCAGTCATCGACCAATCGGGTCGACACCACCGTTATATACTATCTAATAATTCTTTGCAAGGCTTCTTCAATAGTATCTGCTTGTTCAACCTTATATCTCTCACAAGTTATATCAACATTTCCTTTCCGATAAAATCCTTCAGGGCAAACAACAATCATCTTCCCAGTTCCAGCAAATAAACCTAACTCTAATAATGAAATTGTGGCTTTAGTGTTTGGGTCAAAATACATTAAAATCTTATCACACCCTTCTTGAGCTTCTAATTCCCACTCAACCTGCTCTCTAAATTGTTTATTGTCTTTAGTTTGTTTCCAAGATGTATCCCAGTCGTCTCTCCTGGGGTTTAATATAGTCCAGTCTGTGTCTTTTAAAAGTCTTTCCACCTTCTCTTGCCAGTTTTCAGCCTTCCCCATTTCTATTGAGCCAGCTAAAAAAATACTTCTGCTATCTAAAATAAATTTACTTGGTGGTTTTATTATTTTCATGATTTTTTTTAAGTTTCTCGGGACTTTTGAGCAATTAGAGACACCTGTAAATTGAATTTTGCATTTTTGTACTAATTTTGTGGATTTTTCTTCAGGTTTTTGGTGTTTCTCGGTATATTTTGGAGTTTCTTTGAGAAAAAAGCGGTCATATATTTTAAAGTTGTTTCCCTGATATTGAGGCTCACCGATTACAATATCACTTTAAAATTCATTTTACTTCGCATTTAGAACGAAGGGTTTGAAGATTTGACGGGTGGTTACGGTCTAGCGAATACCCACAAAACTTTCTGTTATGAACCATAAGACTTAATCCGTTGCTGTATCGAAGTTACAACGTAGCTTATGTAGCTGGTATAGATATACTTTAGTGTCCTGCCCGCTCGATACCACACTATCTAAAATGTGGTCACTGCTTACACAGTACAAGCAAGACACTAAAAAATATCTACAACCTATTATGTTTGAATCAATGAACTACCGCAACATACTTGAAATAAACATTATCGAAAAAAATGAATAAAAAACTAAAAGAAATAGAAACAATTTTAATTTAGTTATCTCGGATGCTTGTTTATAAATAACAAACGATTTATCTTCGGTTGTTAATTTTTCTAAGTCTTCCATAGTCTTATGTTTATTTACTAACAGCTACAAATAAAGTTTTTAGGTGCTTGACGGATTAGCGCCGAACTCCAGAAATCACTCTGGCAACCTACAGGCCTTCCACTTTCGGTCTTTATTGAGTGGAGATTAAACCACTCTCAACCTCTGATTACGGAGAGATAACCGTTACTTGTATGTGTTAGTAAATAATATCTATGCTCTCAACCCATTAACCGATAGAGTTAACAGTTAAGAGCAAAATAATAATTTCCAATCTCGACAGATTGAAAGCATAGATATTAAAGAGCCAAAATCCACATATCTCTATCTTTCTCTGTTTCTGTGAACACCCGCTCGGTGTTTGGTGAATGGGGTCGGAGCTCGAAAGCGTTTAGGCAACTTTTGGAGAACTTCTTAGTTCTAACTAATTATACCATACCATATAGAATTGTCAATAAATTATTGGCTTATCTTAGCTAATGTTTAAAGAAATTAAATACTTATTGCAATTTACTATTGACAAATTTTAAATATCTGCTAGAATTAGTATATCAAGTTAGGGAAGCGAGAAAGTTGCGTTATACGAACTTCCGCTTATCTAACAAAGTAAGAATTAAAACAAAACAATGACACAAAAGGACAAACTCCTACAACTGTTACAAAAAGGCTCTTGGGTAACAGTTCAACAAATGCAGACAATAGCTTGGAGGTACGGGGCAAGACTACACGATTTAAGAGTTGAAGGTTATGAGTTCGAGAAAAGAAAGCAAAAGAACTCAAGACTAGAAGAGTGGAGATTAATAAAGTAACGCACCACAATGACAACCATAATAACAGTAGCAATAATATTTTTATTCGGGTTGTTCACAGTTTTGACAGCTTAGTACATTAAAAACTAATTACTTAAATGGGGAGATGGCGGAATAGGTAAACGCTACGCTGTAGATTACATAAGTCCAGTGCACATATAGCTGGGAAACAAGCCTAAGAAAGTAATCCTGCAAGGTGACTATACGAGTAATCGCATTGGAGTTTCATTTAAAGATGCACTACGCGATTTATTGTGTACGAAACTCTCTCGGCAAATCCTTACTCTCCCCCTTTAGGTAATTAGATTAATTAATTAACCCCACCCCTATGAACAGAAATGAAAAAAGCCTGCGTAATAT
>Ga0224495_10000940_pt1 | contig 21811 bp, 19 predicted proteins | sample SF_Jul11_sed_USG_FD_168128 | JGI IMG/M metagenome (GOLD analysis project Ga0224495, IMG submission 168128) | Sediment microbial communities from San Francisco Bay, California, United States - SF_Jul11_sed_USGS_4_1 | ecosystem: Environmental > Aquatic > Marine > Sediment | place: USA: California...
AGCGCTTCGGCGAGTTCGATGTTCGCCGCGTAATCGGACTCGGGGCAGAAGGCGATCGCATCCTCGCCCGAATCGGCCAGCACGTGGAACTCGTGCGAACCCGTGCCGCCGATTGCGCCCGTATCGGCCGCTACGGCACGGAAGCGCAGCCCAAGCCGGGTGAAGATGCGCGTGTAGGTGTCGTACATGTTGCGGTATTCGCGCTCCAGGCTTGCGTAGTCCGCGTGAAACGAGTAGCCGTCCTTCATGAGAAATTCGCGCGCGCGCATGACGCCGAAGCGGGGACGGATCTCGTCGCGGAACTTGGTATGCATCTGGTAGAAATGCACCGGCAATTGACGATAGCTGCGAATTTCGCGGCGCGCGATATCGGTGACCACCTCTTCATGTGTAGGGCCAAAGAGGAACTCGCGCCCATGACGATCCTTGAGCTTGAGCATCTGCGGTCCGAATGCCTCCCAGCGGCCGGTTTCGTGCCACAGTTCGGCCGGGATGACGCAGGGCATCTGAAGTTCCAGGGCGCCAGCGCGGTTCATTTCCTCGCGCACGATGGCTTCGACCTTGCGCAGCACCCGCAGTCCGAGCGGCATCCAGGTATACAGACCCGAACCGAGCCTGCGAATCAGGCCCGCGCGCAGCATCAGCTGGTGGGAAACGAGTTCCGCTTCGGCGGGGGCTTCCTTGACGGTTCCGATGAAGAATTGCGAGGTGCGCATGCAGGCCTGTCGTTCCACCGCGAGTCGGCGGCAACGGCGTTGTCTTTGTGTTGAGGGTGTGGAAAAATCTCTCCGAATTCTAACTTAAGGCGGTGCCGCCATGCTCGACAAGGAGGGCTACCGTCCGAATGTAGGCATCGTCCTGGCCAACCAGAGGAACGCAGTTTTCTGGGGAAAGCGTATCAACCAGCATGCTTGGCAGTTCCCGCAGGGCGGGATCAAGCATGGCGAGACGCCCATGCAGGCGATGTTCCGCGAGCTTGGCGAGGAGACCGGACTTCTCCCCGAGCATGTGCGCATACTCGGACGTACGCGTAACTGGCTGCGCTATGACGTGCCGGCCCACTGGGTGCGGCGGGACTGGCGCGGTGCTTATCGGGGCCAAAAACAGATCTGGTTCCTGCTGCGCCTTGTGGGACGCGACTGCGACGTCAGCTTGCGTGCGAGCGGCCACCCGGAGTTCGACGCTTGGCGCTGGAACGACTACTGGGTGCCGCTCGATTCGGTGATCGAGTTCAAGCGCGAGGTGTACCGGCAGGCGCTTACCGAATTGCACCGATTTCTTCTCGCCGACAGGCGCGAGCGGGTACGGCGTGCGGAGACCGTATCGGGCGAATGACCGGCGGCGGGTAGGGTCCGGGAGATCCTCTCTCTGAATAGCGGTGGACAATCATTCGGATTGCAAAAATCGATTTGATTAATCGCGGGACGGCGTCTACTCTGCACGCCACCTTAACCGGTGCAATAAACCCATCAGGAGGATTGTTATGAAAGCACTCAAGGGAACCAAGACGCACGGCAATCTGAAAGCCGCGTTTGCCGGCGAAAGCCAAGCCAATCGCCGCTATCTGTACTTCGCAGCCAAGGCCGATGTCGAAGGCCAGAACGACGTTGCGGCGCTGTTCCGCTCGACCGCCGAAGGCGAGACCGGTCACGCGCATGGCCATCTGGAGTACATGGAACAGTGCGGCGATCCGGCGACTGATCTGCCGATCGGACGCTCGCGCGATAACCTGAAGGCCGCGGTTGCCGGCGAGACGCACGAGTACACGGACATGTACCCGGGTATGGCCAAGACCGCCCGCGACGAGGGATTTGCCGAGATCGCCGACTGGTTCGAGACGCTCGCCAAGGCGGAGCGCTCGCACGCCAATCGATTCCAGAAGGCGCTTGACGCGCTGACCGACTGAAGTACCGCCAAACGAGCGCGCCGGGGTCAGAACCCGGCGCAGCTTGCCAATTGTCGCCTCCACGAGGTCAGAAGATTGAGTGAACCATGCCGCAGATCGCGCGCGATAGCCTGCTGAGTCTTGAGGCCTATGCCAAGGGCCGTGACGAATTTCGCCGTAAAGTCATTGAGCACAAGAAATTGCGTACCGTGCCGCTCGGGGCGAACCTCACGCTGCTTTTCGAGGATGAACTGACCGTGCGTTATCAGGTCCAGGAAATGCTGCGCATCGAACGCATCTTCGAGGACGAGGGTATACGCAACGAACTGGAGGTATACAACCCGCTGGTCCCCGGGGGCGCCAACTGGAAAGCGACGATGCTGATCGAATACCCCGAGGTAGAGGAGCGGCGCCGCATGCTGGCGAAGCTCAAGGGCGCCGAGGATCGCGTCTGGGTGCAGGTCGAGGGATGCGCGCGTGTCTACGCGATCGCCGATGAGGATCTCGAGCGTGAGAACGAGGAAAAGACCTCGGCGGTCCATTTCCTGCGATTCGAACTCAGCGATGAAATGCGCAAGGCACTCAAGTACGGCGTTGGACTGGCAATGGGGGTTGATCACCCGGAGTACCGGGTGGTCCTCGACCCGGTACCGTCGGCGATAAGGATGTCGCTGGTCGGGGATTTGGCCTGATTGGGGCGGTGCCGGGTGGCCGCGGGTCTCGGCGACGTTCCTTCCGAGGTTGCCGGATTCCCTCAGAGTAGTACCAGATTGTCGCGGTGTATGAGTTCTGGCTCGTCGACATAGCCGAGGATCGATTCGATCTCGCTTGAAGGCTTGCGCATGATCTGGCGCGCCTCGGCCGCCGAATAGTTGGCCAGACCCCGCGCAATCTCGCGCCCGTCGGGTGCGACGCAGGCAATCGCCTCGCCTCGCTCGAAGTGACCCAGGACTTCCACGACGCCGATCGGCAACAGGCTCTTGCCGTCGCGCAGCAGCGCCTTGGCGGCACCCGCGTCGAGCTGCACGCGGCCCTCCACCGTGAGATGGTCGGCCAACCACTGCTTGCGCGCGGCGAGCGGCACGTCACGCGCGATGAGCAGCGTCCCAAGCGTTTCGCCGTTGGCCAGCCGCAACAGAACATCCGGCTCCCGACCCGAGGCGATCACGGTATGAGCGCCGCTCAGCGCGGCTCGTTTCGCGGCAAGCACTTTGGTCAGCATGCCACCCTTGCCGAGATGACCGCCCGTGCCTCCCGCCATCGCCTCGAGTGCGGGGTCGCCGGAGTGGCCCTGCCCGACAAGCTTGGCGCCGGGATGGCTGCGCGGATCGGCTTCGTAGAGGCCGGCTTGGTCGGTCAGTATGATCAGGGCATCGGCCTCGACGAGGTTGGTAACCAGTGCACCAAGCGTGTCGTTGTCGCCGAACTTGATTTCGTCGGTGACCACGGTGTCGTTCTCGTTGATCACCGGAATGACGCCGAGCTTGAGGAGCGTGCGCAGCGTCGAGCGGGCGTTCAGATATCGAGGACGATCCGCCAGGTCCGCGTGGGTGAGCAGCACCTGCGCAGTCGCGAGGCCGTGCTCGCGAAAGCAGGTTTCATAGCATTGCACGAGTCCCATTTGCCCGACCGCGGCGGCGGCCTGCAGTTCATGCAGGGCGTGAGGGCGGCGCGACCAGCCCAGCCGTTGCATGCCCTCGGCGATGGCGCCGCTGGAGACCAGAATCGAACGCTTGTCGAGCTTGTGCAGGCGCGCGATCTGCGCCGCCCAACGCGCAATCGCTTCGATGTCGAGGCCGCGGCCTTCATTGGTGACCAGTGAACTGCCGACCTTGACGACCAGGGTTCTTGCGCTGGAGAGCGATCCGGACATGCCTGCCCCTCAGTTCATTGCCTTCTTAGCGCGAATGGTCTTAGCCCTATGCTCGGTAATGAAGCGGTAGGCGGTCTTGCAGACTTCCTGGCAACCCGTACCGGAAAGCGCCGAGACCGCAAACCAGGGTCCTTTCCACCGTAGCCTACGCAGGATCTTCGCTATGCGCGCGTCCGCATCGGGCGCGAGGTCCACCTTGTTGAATATAAGCCAGCGCGGCTTGCGATAGAGCGCCTCATCGTACTTCCTGAGTTCTCCCGCGATCGCGCGCACATCGCGGACCACGTCGGCGCCGTCCTCGGGCGGCGCGATATCGATGAGATGAAAAAGAAGATGGGTGCGGCCGAGATGCCTCAGAAACTGGTGTCCGAGTCCGGCGCCGTCCGAGGCGCCTTCGATCAAGCCGGGGATGTCGGCAATGACAAAGCTGGCGTCTTGACCGATCCTGACCACGCCGAGGGACGGATTGAGGGTCGTGAACGGATAATCGGCGACCTTGGGGCGAGCACTCGACACGGAGCGAATGAAGGTTGACTTGCCGGCGTTCGGCAGGCCGAGCAGACCGACGTCCGCGAGCACCCGCAATTCGAGCGCGAATTCGCGGCTCTCCCCCGCTTCGCCGTTCGTATGCTGGCGCGGGGCGCGATTGATGCTCGACTTGAAGTGGAGATTACCGAGTCCGCCCTGACCGCCGCGGGCGATCAGGACACGTTCACCGTGCGCGGTGAGGTCGGCGACCAATTCGCCGCTTCCGGCGTCGCGAATGATTGTGCCGACCGGCATGCGCAGTTCGATATCGCGCCCACCCTTTCCGTAACAGTCCGCGCCCTGGCCTTTTTCACCGTTCTCGGCGCGGTGGATGCGTGCAAAGCGGTAGTCGATCAGGGTATTGATGTTGCGGTCGGCGATGGCCCAGACGCTGCCGCCACGGCCGCCGTCGCCGCCGTCGGGACCGCCGCGTGGCACATACTTTTCGCGGCGGAAGCTCGCCACGCCATTGCCGCCCTTTCCGGCGTGCACCTGGATTTTGGCTTCGTCAATGAACTTCATGCGACGGTCCGCAGGGAAAGACCGTATAGCACGAGCGGTCGGAAATACGGCGGATTGAAGACAAAGTTCAGGTCACCGAATCGAAAACAAAAAGGCCCTACCGGTGAGGATAGGGCCTTTCCGGGGTCGGCGAAAGCGCGCTATGCCGCGAGAACGCTGACCGTTGACTTGTTGCGCTCACCTTTGACCGCGAACAGAACGCGCCCCGCGATCTTTGCAAACAGCGTATGGTCGCGCCCCATTCCGACATTGAGTCCGGGATGCACGACCGTGCCGCGCTGGCGAATGATGATTGCTCCGGCATTGACCTGTTCGCCGCCGAACGCTTTCACTCCCAGGCGTTTGGCCTGGGAGTCGCGCCCGTTTCGCGAACTTCCGCCTGCTTTCTTGTGTGCCATGCAAAGACTCCTGTATTTCAGGCACCGGCGACGATGTCGTCGATGCGCACTTCAGTGAAAGATTGCCGATGGCCCTGCGTCTTCTGGTAGTGCTTGCGCCGCCGCATCTTGAAGATCTTCACCTTGTCGCCGCGGCCGTGCGCGACGACGGTAGCCTTGACTTGCGCGCCTGTAAGCAGCGGCGCGCCGATGCGAACTGCGTCGCCCTCACCGACCATCAGGACTTCCTCGAAGGAAACGGGCGCACCAACTTCCGCCGAGAGCAACTCGACGCGCAATTGCTCGCCGGATGTGACCCGATATTGCTTGCCGCCGGACTTGATGACTGCGTACATGATGTGCCTGGATGACTATGGATAGACCCATAATTATAACGGGAGTTGACTTCTCCAGTCAAAGGCTCCTGTGGTAAGCTTCGCGCCCCGCGGCGTCCTGCCATGATTTGCGCAAGATTCGATGTTTCCAGCCCCTTTTCTTGCTCCGATCGCCGAAGATATGCGGCGTGTCGATGCGGTCATCCGCGAGCGGCTGGGGTCGGAGGTGGCGCTGGTGCGCCAGGTGGCCGAACATATTGTCGCGGGCGGCGGCAAGCGATTGCGCCCCGCCCTGCTCCTACTCTCCGCGCGGGCGGCGGGCTATGCGGGCGAGGCGCATTTCGAGCTTGCCGCAGTGGTGGAGTTCATTCACACCGCGACCCTGTTGCACGACGACGTGGTCGACGAGTCCCAACTGCGCCGCAGTCGGAAGACTGCGAATGCGGAGTTCGGCAATGCCGCGCCGATCCTGGTTGGGGATTTCCTCTACTCACGCGCGTTCCAGATGATGGTGGGGGTCGGAAGCATGCGGGTCATGAAAGTGCTCGCCGACGCAACCAACATGATCGCCGAGGGCGAGGTCATGCAACTCATGAACTGCCGCGACCCGGAAGTCGACCAGGCGCGCTATCTGGAAGTGGTGCGGCGCAAGACTGCAAAGCTCTTCGAAGCGGCGGCGCGTATCGGAGCGGTCCTGGCCGGCCTGCCTGCCGAGGAAGAGGACCGCTTTGCCGCCTACGGTATGCGGTTGGGAACGGCGTTTCAACTGATCGACGATGTGCTCGACTATTCGGGCGACGTAGAGTCAATCGGGAAGAATCTGGGAGATGATCTCGCGGAGGGAAAGCCGACCTTACCCTTGATCCGGGCGATCGAAACCGGCACGGAAGACCATCGGCGTGCGGTGCGGCTTGCCATTGTGCAGGGAGGGCGCGAGGACATGCAGGCGGTGCTCGACGCCATTCGCGCAACCGGGGCGCTGGATTACGCGCGCCAAGTGGCAAGTGCCGAGGCCGAGGCCGCTCGCCAGGCGATCATTACTATGCGGGAATCGGCGTGGAAGCAATCTTTGCTAGAATTAGCGGTCTTTTCGGTTGCGCGCCAACAATAGGTTTAGGTCCAGCGTTCAGCGCCGAAGGTCTAGGTTCAGCGTCGAATTGGCGCTGGACAGGTGTCGAGTGTGGCAGGTTTTTCAGCGTGATCGGGGTGTAGCTCAGCCTGGTAGAGTACTGCGTTCGGGACGCAGGTGTCGGAGGTTCAAATCCTCTCACCCCGACCAATTTCCTTGCCTTCCATTCATGATTGAATTCCGTACCCGCTCGGATCCGCCCGCGCGGGCTCGCTTCCGAGCATAATTCGGGACATGGGCCGCCTGGTCGTCATTCTGCTGATTGTCGTCGCGCTGGTCTGGCTGTTGCGGCGTGCTTTTGGCAGCCGTCCGGAGGGTGAGCCGGGTGCCGCTCCGGAGTTGATCCGGTGCGCGCGCTGCGGGACCCATGTGCCGCGAAGCGAGGCACGCGTCGCGCAGGGCAGGCTGTATTGCAGTGATGATCACGCGCGACTAGGGCCAGGATCGGACTAATGCAGAGGCCGGGTCGTTATTCGGCCCTTTTCGCGCATGACGATGCGCGACCGGAGTCGTTCTGGACTTCGCTTCGATACTTCAATTTCTACCGCATACTGGTGGCGGCAGGATTTCTCGGCGCGACCACGCTGGTGCATGGTGGAACGCCTGTCCTCGGTTCGCATTTCCTGGAACTATTCCGGTATACCGCGGCTGCTTACCTTGCCGCCGGCACGCTGTTCTTCATCGCGTTGGGGAGGTTGCACGATCGGTTCAACCTTCAACTTTCGCTGCATGCTTGCGCCGACGTCGTCGCGATTACCCTGCTGATGCATGCAAGCGGCGGGGTGAGCAGCGGCTTTGGGGTGATGCTGTTGATCGCGCTTATTGGCGCGGCGTTGCTCGCGCCTCGCCGCCTTGCATTCCTTTATGCCGCGCTGGGCGCTATCGCGTTGCTGCTGGATCAGGTGTATTGGGTGCTCGCGCTCGATGCGCCAGGGGCGGATTTCTTTCAAGCGGGGATGCTCTCGATTGGCTATTTCGCGAGTGCCGGAGTTACCAACTGGCTGGTCCAGCGGGTCGCCGCGAATGAGGCGCTCGCGCGCCGGCGCGGCCGTGCGCTCGAGATGCAGACCCGGGTCAATCAGCTCGTCATCGAGGATATGGATGACGGCGTGCTGGTACTCGATCGGGAGGGGCGAGTTGTCCAGCACAATCCCCAGGCGAAGCGCCTGCTCGGCGTCGGGGTATTGCTGGGCGCAGTGATCGACCAGGTGCTGCCCGATTTCAGCCCTCATTGGCGCGCATGGCGTTTGTCGAGCGCCGCGCTGCCGCCACGGCACATGGACGTCGAGAAACGCGGCGGAGAAATCCGGGTTCGGGTGGTGGATAGCGGGACCAACGAGGAATTTGGCGTGCTCTTCCTGGAGGACATGACGCGTTCCCGCGAGCAGGCTCAGCAGTATAAGCTCGCCGCGCTTGGCCGATTGACCGCCAATATCGCACACGAGATCCGCAATCCGCTGTCGGCAATCAGTCATGCCGCCGAGTTGCTGTCGGAGGAAAAACGCGAGCGCGACCGGCAGCGTTTGACTCGCATCATCGTCGATAACACTCGGCGTCTGGATGGCATGGTGTCGGACGTGCTGCAATTGAGCCGCCGCGACCGGATTTCGGCGGAGGACATTCGCCTGCGCGCCTGGCTCGGCAGTTTTGTCGAGGAGTTCAGGGCCAACGAAGCGGTAGGCGCGGAGCGCTTTGCCATTGTCTCCGAATCCGCGTTCGATCCGGTCGTGCGCTTCGACCGAGGACACCTGCACCAGGTGCTATGGAACCTGCTGCGCAATGCGGTGCGCTACGCGTCGAGCGCGCCGGGGAGCGTGCGGATCGTGCTGAGAGGTGAGGGCGGTCAAGTAGAATTGAATGTGATCGACGACGGACCCGGCGTGCCGGAGGAACTGCGCAGCCAGCTGTTCGAACCGTTCTTTACCACCGACAGCAAGGGCACCGGGTTGGGGTTGTACCTTGCGCGGGAATTATGCGGCGTGAATCGGGCGGCGCTGGCGTATGTGAGCGGTACCGGAGGAGGGCATTTCAGGGTGGTTTGCGAGGAGGCGCGGGGGCATGAAGCGGATTGATCGACGTGTGCCGGGCGAGCGCAGGGTGCTGGTCCTCGACGACGAACCCGATATCCGGGAACTGCTCGAACTGACCCTGGTGAAGATGGGACTGCAAGTCGAGGCGGTCGGTACTGTCGCCGAAGCCAAAGAGCGGGCCGCGGCGGGCGGATTCGACTTGTGTCTCACCGATATGAGGTTGCCCGACGGCGACGGGCTGGCGTTCGTCCGCCATATCGCGTCGCTTGGGCTGGACTTGCCCGTCGCGGTGATCACGGCGCACGGCAGCGCGGAGAACGCCGTCGCTGCGCTCAAGGCCGGCGCATTCGACTATGTTGCCAAACCGGTCGCGCTGGAGCAGTTGCGGGCGCTCGTGCGTGCGGCACTGTCCCTGCCTGACCGACACCTACCGGCGGCAAGGGGCAGTCAGCTGATGGGGGACAGTGAGCCGCTGCGCCGTGTCAGAGAACTGATCGGCAAGCTTGCCCGCACGCAGGCTCCGGTCTACATTTCGGGCGAGTCAGGGAGCGGCAAGGAGCTTGCCGCGCGACTGATTCATGAGAATGGCGCGCGGCGCGAACAACCCTTCGTGCCGGTCAATTGCGGCGCGATTCCCGAATCACTTATGGAGAGCGAGTTCTTCGGCTACCGCAAAGGCGCGTTTACCGGCGCAGACCGGGACCGCGCGGGCTTCTTCCAGGCGGCTCACGGGGGGACCCTGTTTCTCGACGAGGTGGCCGATCTGCCGCTTGCGATGCAGGTCAAGCTGTTGCGCGCGATCCAGGAAAAGCGGGTGCGCAAGGTCGGCGCGACTCAGGAGGATCCGGTTGATGTGCGGGTCGTATGCGCGACGCACCAGGATTTGGCCAAGTGCGTCGAGGCGGGACGTTTCCGGCAGGATCTTTTCTACCGCCTGAACGTCATCGAATTGAATATGCCGCCATTGCGCGAGTGCCGGGAAGACATTCCGCTCCTCGCGGAAAGCATCCTGCAACGAATCGCCGGGGCGACCGGTGGCCCGGCCGCGAGTCTGTCGGAGGCGGCGTTCCAAACCCTGGCGGGGTACGATTTCCCTGGAAATATCCGTGAACTCGAAAACATTCTTGAGCGGGCGGTGGCGCTCTCCGGCGCACAGGAAATTCGCCCGGAAAACCTGCGCCTGGCCGCCGCCGGGGTCAACGAAGGCCCCGTCGCGGGCGGGGGTGCCATCGACGCGGGAGGGTCGTTGCCCGAGTACCTGGATCGAATCGAGCGCGAGGCGATTCTCCACGCTCTGGGCAAGACCGGCTACAACCGAACCGCCGCCGCCAGACTGCTCGGCATTACCTTCCGGCAACTGCGCTACCGCATCCAGCGCCTCGGAATCGGCGAAACCGGCGACGAGACCGACTGATGCGGCTCGATCCGGAAGGCTGGATCGAGGGCATTCGTCACGTGGTGTCGCCAAATTGCGACGACCGCCCGCCACGGGAATCCATAACGCTGCTTGTCCTGCACTCGATCAGTCTGCCGCCGCGCGAGTACGGGGGCGATGCGGTCGAGCGTTTTTTCGGCAACCGCCTCGATCCGACCGAGCATCCGTACTATCGGGAACTCGCCGGACTCAAGGTGTCTGCGCATTTCTTCGTGCGCCGGAGCGGTGAGGTAATCCAGTTCGTTTCCGTCTGGCGCCGCGCCTGGCATGCCGGGAAGTCTTGTTGGCGGGGCCGGGAGCGCTGCAATGACTTTTCCGTGGGGGTGGAGCTAGAGGGGAGCGACGACTCGCCCTTTGTGGCGCCGCAATACGAACGTCTTCACACGTTGCAGCGTTGTTTGCGCGCCGCGATGCCCCTGCGCGATGTCGCGGCGCATAGCGACATCGCGCCGCAACGCAAGACCGACCCCGGCACCGGTTTCGATTGGCACCTGAGCTTGCGTCAACTCGCGTTCTCCTGAGCGCACGACGCGCGATGGCGCGCCGAGCGCGCCGAAACTTCACTCGAACGCGCGCGCGCACGTTAATTGCGCTTGCAAAAATTTTTCGGCGTGGTAAATTGCCGTCACTAGACTTAGTTTGTGCTCGATGTTACGACACTAGATATAGTGTGTATTGGTTCTCTCGTGGCAATCGAGGCTGAAGGCGTGTCGTACCGGGGAATTGGTGCCGCGTCGGGTGGGTGGTCCGCGACGGACAGGAACCCAGACACAAGTAGCCCGGCGGCGTAGCTGGTCCGCGATACAGGCGAGGAGAAGGTAGACATGCAGATCGCGCTGGAGAGTACGGCGGCGAGCCAGACCCTGAGTGTGGGCGTTTCCGAAACGTCTGCACACGAGCGTCCGACGTACTCCGAATACAAGATCATCCGCCGTAACGGCGCGGTGGTCGGGTTCGAGCCAAGCAAGATATCGATTGCGGTGACCAAGGCGTTTCTGGCGGTCAACGGCAGCCAGGGTGCGGCGTCTGCGCGCGTTCGCGAGATGGTCGTTCACCTTACGGATGCGGTCGTCGGCGCATTGGTGCGCCGGCAACCCCAGGGCGGCACCTTTCATATAGAAGATATCCAGGATCAGGTTGAGCTTGCCTTGATGCGCTCCGGCGAACACGACGTGGCGCGCGCCTACGTGCTGTACAGGGAGGAACGCGCCAAGTCGCGCGCCCAGGAACGGGCGTCGCGAGAGGGAGAGCGAACCGGCGAGCCGGTGCTGCAAGTGCTTGAAGGCGGCGAACGCCGGTTGCTTGACGTAGGCGAGTTAAGAGAAATTCTTGTCTCCGCTTGCGCGGGGTTGGACGGTGCGGTCTCGCCCGACGCGATCCTGGAGCCGACGCTTCGGGACTTGTACGACGGCGTACCGATGGATGAGGTCCGAAAGTCGCTGATCCTTACGGCTCGCGCGCTGATCGAGAAGGATCCCGCCTACGGCTACGTGACCGCGCGGTTGCTCCTCGATACCATTCGGCTGGAGGCCTTGGGCCGGCAGACCAGCCAATCCGAGATGGCGACCGGCTACGCCGACTATTTCCCGGAATTCGTCCTGCGCGGCATCGCCGCCGAACTTCTCGACCCGGAGCTTGGAAAATTTGATCTGGGGCGTCTTGCGCAGGCTTTGCGCGCCGAACGCGATCTTCAGTTCGGCTACCTCGGCCTCCAGACGCTGTACGACCGCTACTTTTTGCATATTGACGGAACCCGGATCGAATTGCCGCAGGCCTTCTTCATGCGGGTCGCCATGGGGCTCGCCCTCAACGAAGCCGACCGCGAGGCACGGGCGATCGAGTTTTACGATGTGCTGTCGAAATTCGACTTCATGAGTTCGACGCCTACGCTGTTCAATTCCGGTACCCTGCGTTCTCAGCTTTCTTCGTGCTACCTCACGACGGTCTCCGACAATCTTGAGGGAATCTACGATGCCATCAAAGAGAACGCGTTACTCGCCAAGTATGCCGGCGGCCTCGGCAATGATTGGACGCCGGTGCGGGCGCTGGGTTCATATATCAAGGGCACAAACGGCAAATCCCAGGGCGTGGTCCCCTTTCTCAAGGTCGTGAACGACACCGCCGTAGCGGTAAACCAGGGCGGGAAGCGCAAGGGCGCCGTTTGCTCCTATCTTGAGACTTGGCACCTCGACATCGAGGAGTTCCTGGAACTGCGCAAGAACACCGGCGACGATCGTCGGCGAACGCATGACATGAACACCGCCCACTGGATTCCCGACCTGTTCATGAAACGTGTCATGTCGAGCGGCGGGTGGACCCTGTTCAGTCCGTCCGACGTCCCCGATCTTCATGAGAAATTCGGCGCGGCGTTCGAGGAGGCCTACCTGGACTACGAGGCGCGAGCTGCGCGCGGTGAACTCAAGCTGCACAAGCAGGTCCCGGCGGTCCAGCTGTGGCGCAAGATGTTGTCGATGCTGTTTGAAACCGGGCATCCTTGGATAACCTTCAAGGATCCCTGCAATATTCGCAGTCCTCAGCAGCATGTCGGCGTGGTGCACAGTTCCAACCTGTGCACCGAGATTACGCTCAATACCTCGAGCGAGGAAATTGCGGTCTGTAATCTTGGTTCGGTGAACCTGCGCGCCCACATTTCGGATGCGGGACTGGATTTCGAAAGACTGAGAACGACCATTCGCAGCGCAATGCGCATGCTCGATAACGTGGTCGATATCAACTATTATGCTGTCAGCAAGGCCGAGCGCTCCAATCTACGCCACCGTCCGGTGGGCCTCGGCATCATGGGGTTCCAGGACTGCCTGCATCAGCTGCGCATTCCGTACGCTTCGCAGGAAGCCGTCGATTTCGCCGACCGATCGATGGAGTCGGTCGCATATTGCGCTTACTGGGCCTCCACCGAGCTTGCCGCGGAGCGCGGCCGCTACTCCAGCTACCCGGGATCACTGTGGGATCGCGGAGTGCTCCCCCAGGACACGCTTGACCTGCTTGCTGCGGAGCGCGTTGGCTACGTTGACGTCGATCGTTCCTCTGCGCTCGACTGGACAGAACTGCGTCAACGCATCGAGCAGCATGGCATGCGCAATTCGAACTGCATCGCGATCGCCCCGACCGCGACCATCGCGAATATCATCGGTGTGACTGCCTCGATAGAGCCGACCTACCAGAATCTGTACGTAAAATCGAACTTGTCCGGCGAGTTTACCGTCGTGAACGAGAACCTGGTGCGCGACCTGAAGCGTGCCGGATTGTGGGATGAGGTGATGATCGCGGACCTCAAGTACTTCGATGGCAACTTGGCGCGTATAGACCGCGTCCCTGCCGAACTGCGTCGGTTGTACGCGACCGCCTTCGAGGTGGAGCCCAGATGGCTCGTCGAGGCCGGTGCGCGCCGACAGAAGTGGATCGACCAGTCGCAGTCGCTCAATATCTATATGGCGGGTGCCTCAGGCCGCAAACTCGACGAGACCTACAAGCTTGCATGGTTGCGCGGGCTCAAGACGACCTATTACCTGAGAGCGATGGGCGCCACGCACGCCGAGAAGTCGACCGGGAAGGCGGGACAGTTGAACGCAGTCCCGGCGGGCGGTGGTATCGCGGATGGGCGGAGCGCGTCGGATGCGACATTCTGCTCGATCGACAATCCCGAGTGCGAGGCGTGCCAGTAGGCGCCGCCGGCAACCGATCACACGGAGTTTTGATGCTGAATTTCGAAGAAGACGGCAAGCGCGCGGGAGTCCCGGGATTCGCCATTCCCCCGATGACCGGATTCGTGCCGTCTTCGGGCGGTACCGATGATCGGTTTACCGCTGGAAATGCTTTCCGTCGCGTGCGAGTCGAGGATAAGCGGATCATCAACTCGAAGGCAGACGTCAACCAGCTGGTCCCGTTCAAGTACAAATGGGCCTGGGAAAAATATATTGCTGCGTGCGCCAACCACTGGATGCCGCAGGAAATCAACATGAGTCGCGATATAGCGCTCTGGAAGGATCCCGGCGGATTGACCGAGGATGAGCGGCGCATCGTGACGCGTAATCTGGGGTTCTTCGTCACCGCGGATTCTCTCGCCGCCAACAATATCGTACTGGGCACCTATCGGCATATCACGGCACCCGAATGCCGCCAGTACCTGTTGCGCCAGGCATTCGAAGAAGCCATCCACACGCACGCCTACCAGTACATCGTCGAAAGCCTCGATCTGGAGGAAGGCGAGGTCTTCAATGCCTACCACGAAGTGGCATCGATTCGCGACAAAGACGAGTTCCTTATCCCGTTCATTGATACGTTGACCGATCCGGCCTTCGTCACGGGTTCCGTGGGAAATGACCAGAAACTCCTGAGGAGCCTGATCGTTTTCTCCTGCCTGATGGAGGGCCTCTTCTTCTACGTCGGTTTCGTGCAGATCCTGTCTCTTGGACGTCAGAACAAGATGACCGGTGCAGCCGAGCAGTACATGTATATCCTCCGTGACGAGTCGATGCACTGCAATTTTGGAATCGACCTGGTCAACCAGATCAAGCTTGAGAACCCCGACCTGTGGACGGTCGGATTTCGCGACGAATTGCACGGACTTTTCCGCCAAGCCGTCGATCTTGAGTACCGCTATGCCGAAGACACCATGCCGCGCGGCGTACTGGGTCTGAATGCTCCGATGTTCAAGGAATACCTGCGATTCATCGCGAACCGGCGTTGCCAGCAAATCGGTTTGGACGTTCTGTATCCGGGAGCGAGCAATCCGTTTCCATGGATGAGCGAGATGATCGACCTTAAGAAAGAAAGGAATTTCTTCGAGACCCGGGTAATTGAATATCAGACCGGTGGGGCGCTGAGCTGGGATTGATCAGGGATCCCTGGCCGATAGATGTCAAACACGAAGGAAACGATACGATGCGTCGTGTGACCGAGTGCAGAGTTGAGGAAGACTATAAGTTGTGGTTGCGATTCGACGATGGCGTCGAGGGGAGCGTCTCCCTCGGCAACCTGCTTGAGATTGGCGCCTTCAAGTTATGGAGGGATGTGCGGGAGTTCGAAAAAGTACGCGTCGATCCATCGACCGCAACGGTGACCTGGGAAGGGGGGATTCGATTGGATCCTGAAATTCTCTACCAGGATGTATTGGCAACTGGCGATCGGTGAGATCGAGGCATTGCAAAGTGAAGTGACGAATTCAGTCCGTAGGAGGGGGAATGGTCTTCCTCCGCGGTTGAATAGTCCGGAAGAAAGTTCCGGGCTCTTTTGTGTAACTACTCTTAGGAGATAGCTATGGCAACGAAGAAAAAAGCCAAAAAACCCGCGAAAAAGAAGAAGAAGAAAGCGTCTAAAAAGAAGAAAGCGGCAAAGAAATCCGCCAAAAAAAAGGCGGCGGGCGCAAAAAAACAAGCAAAAAAAAAGAAAAAAAAAGCAGCCGTGAAGAAGAAAGCGGCTAAGAAGCCCGCTAAACCTAAGGTCGGTCCTGCGGCAAGGGCGACGGTAGAGAGTGTTATACCGTCGACCGCGGCGACCCCCGGCGCGAAAACTGCGCTGAATCCTGCCGCCGCATGGCCGTTTCCGACCGGTTCCCGTCCGTAACCGGGAACCGATCGGGAACGAGGCGAGACGAGAGCCTTACTCGCCCGGCCATTGAAGCTTAGCGGACCGACGTTACGCACGGTACATCGTGCGCCAAGGTCGGTCCGCGAAGCCTCATTTGAGCACCCGGTTCAGGGTCGAACCGGGCTCAATCTTTTCCATATTTTACTGCCCCCAGGGGGGGGCGAACAACGGCGTTGGCGTCAGGGTCGAGCTTCGTTTCGAAATCGGGGCCTGCACTTGCCAGTGACGTCAATAAAGGCTTAGCAATCAGTGTGTTAGAAATGCCGCGATGAGACGTATTTGCATCAATTTTCACCGTCTATCGCGGTGCAATCTGTGAAATAATGCGCGCCGTCTTGGGGTCGATCGGCCCTAGCGATCGGGCCCGGAGCCAACCTGCAACGGCTGCGGGAAGCCAGATTCCCCTTACCCGGCGCAGACAGCTTTTTCGCGCACGATGCAACTGGGGCGAGGCCTAGTTGGGCAACCCCGGCATCGGTCTTTCTAAACCCGATGCGCGGTCGTGTACTCGCATCGCGAGTCGATTCGCGCTGGGTGATTGTATCGAGCAGTTAGGAGGCAACTATGTGGATAGACAGTGGTCGATTGGCACCCATCGGTGCGCAGGTGATGGTTCGCTTGATGTCCTACGCCCAGGGCCTACTTGCCGTCATTGGCTTGACCGCCTTGGTCTTGGCGGCCGTACCCGAATCGCGCCGGTTCCTTTCGGGGCGGCTGGCCGCGCTGCAGGAAGGCGCCAGCCGGATCGAAGCCGGTCAGGGAAGCACGATGATCGGGACCATTCAGCCGATCCGTCTTGCCACCCACGCGAGCGAGGCGCGGGTGCAGCGCGCGCTGATCGAGTTCATCGCCAAGCGCTATCGCGTATCGGATCGAGCGGTGTCGGAATTCGTCACCGCGGCTTATCGCGCCGGCGCAGAGTTTGCCCTCGATCCGGTCCTGCTGCTGGCGGTTATGGCGATCGAATCGCGCTACAACCCCGTGGCCGAGAGTGTGGTCGGCGCCAAGGGATTGATGCAGGTAATCCCGAGATTTCACGGAGAAAAACTGCACGAGCATGGCGGCGAAGCGGCCCTGCTCGACCCGGAGGTCAATATCTATGTCGGGGCGCAGATTCTCCGCGAGTATCTCAGACGCTTTGGCCAGTTGGAGACCGCACTGCAGGTCTACGGTGGCGCGTTCGACGAGCCCACCCGGCAATACGCGACCAAGGTACTTGCGGAACGTGCGAAGCTCGATCAGGTCGTGCATCGTATTCGAAGCGACGCCTGATCTTGGCGTGGCGGGGCGTCGTGCCCTAGCGCGACAAATTCTGCCGCGAACCCTTGCAGAGGGCGGCCTCCCCCGCTCGAATCCCCGACGCACAAAGGGGCTATTTAGCATAGTGCCGCGGCGGAGCGCCGATACCGCGGTATCGCCCGCGGTACGCGGGACGCGTTTTTCGTCCTGCGAGCCCTCCATTGCGCACCGCGAATCCGGCGCCCGGGGGCGAATCGAAGAGGCAAATTGTCGCCTCGGATATAATCAACGCCCCGTACGCTCAAGCCGTTACGCGGCGGTGCGCCCGGGCTAGCCGGAGCCTAGTGTGGAAGAGCAACTGAAGAATAGCGCCCTCGAATACCACCGTACGCCGCGCCCCGGAAAGATATCGGTCCTTCCGACCAAGCAACTTACAAACCAGCGCGATTTGGCGCTCGCGTATTCCCCCGGCGTTGCAGCCGCGTGTGAAGAAATCGTCCGCGACCCGCGCGAGGCGCTCAATCTCACCGCGCGCGGAAATCTAATCGGCGTCGTCACCAATGGAACCGCTGTCCTGGGGCTGGGTGCGATCGGTCCCCTCGCCGCAAAGCCCGTGATGGAAGGCAAGGCGGTTTTGTTCAAGAAATTCGCCGGAATAGACTGTTTCGACATCGAGATCAACGAGCGCGACCCGGACAAGTTGGTCGAAATCATCGCCGCCCTGGAACCCACCTTCGGCGGTATCAATCTCGAAGACATCAAGGCGCCGGAATGCTTCTACATAGAGAGAAAGCTGCGTGAACGCCTGCGCATCCCGGTGTTCCATGACGACCAGCACGGTACGGCGATCATCGTTGCCGCGGCAATCCTCAACGGACTCAGGGTGGTGGGAAAGAATATCTCCGCGGTGAAACTGGTGACCTCGGGCGCCGGGGCGGCGGCACTCGCCTGTCTCGACCTACTGGTGAACATGGGGATGCCGGTTGAGAGCATCATCGCCACCGACATCAAAGGCGTCGTCTACAAGCACCGCAAGGAGGAGATGGACCCCCAGAAGGAGCGCTATGCCAAGGATACCGAGGCGCGCAGCCTGAACGACGTCATCCAGGGTGCCGACATCTTCCTCGGCCTATCTGCGGGAGGGGTGCTGACCCCGGCCATGGTCGCGCGAATGGCCGACCGGCCCCTGATACTGGCTTTGGCCAACCCGGAACCCGAGATTCGCCCCGAGTTGGCGAAGCAGGCGCGCCCGGATTGCATCGTTGCCACCGGCCGCTCGGACTATCCGAACCAGGTCAATAACGTCCTGTGTTTCCCGTTCATATTTCGCGGCGCACTGGATGTGGGTGCGAGTTCGATCAACACCGAGATGGAGCTCGCCGCGGTGCACGCGATCGCCAACCTCGCGCAGGCCGAGACCGCCGAACAGGTGGCGATTGCCTATGGCATCGACTCGGTGAGCTTTGGCCCCGACTACCTGATCCCCAGACCTTTTGATCCGCGACTCATCGCACGAATCGCCCCCGCCGTGGCGCAGGCGGCGATGGCATCGGGGGTGGCGACGCGTCCGATAGCCGATCTGGAGGCCTATCGCGAGTCCCTGAGCGAGTTTGTCTACCACTCAGGCCTCATTATGAAACCGCTGTTCGCCGGCGCGAAGGCGGCACCCAAGCGAATCGTCTACGCGGAGGGTGAAGACGAGCGCGTCCTGCGCGCCGTCCAAGTGGTATTGGACGAGGGACTTGCCAAGCCCGTCCTCATCGGCCGGCCCGCAGTGATCGAACGTCGCCTGCAGCGCCTCGGTCTGCGAATGCAGGCGGGCAGGGACTTCGAACTCGTCAACCCCGATCAGGACTCGCGCTATCGGGAATACTGGCGCACCTACCATCGCCTTACCGAGCGAAAGGGCGTGTCCCCCGACTACGCGAAAATCGAAATGCGTCGAAGACTTACGCTGATCGGCGCGATGATGATATACAAGGGAGAGGCTGACGGCATGCTGTGCGGTACCTTCGGTACCCATGCGCTGCATTTGCACTATATCGATCAGGTACTTGGTCTGCGTCCCGGTGTGCGCCACTTTGCCGCGATGAACGCCCTGATGCTCCCCAAACGGACGGTATTCATCTGCGATACCTACGTCACGCCGGATCCCGATGCCGAACAAATCGCGGAAATGACCCTTCTCGCCGCCGACGAGCTGAAGCGCTTCGGGTTGCAACCAAAGGTAGCCCTGCTCTCGGCGTCCAACTTCGGCTCGGTCCGGGGCCTGCCTTCCGCAGAAAAGATGCGGCGCGCCCTCGCGCTCCTGCAAGAGCGTGCCCCCGGCCTCCAAGTGGAGGGAGAAATGCACGGCGATGCCGCCCTCTCGGACGAGATCCGCGACAAGGTCTTTCCCAACTCCCGCTTGAAGGGAGAGGCGAACCTGCTCATCATGCCGACTCTGGACGCGGCAAACATTGCCTTCAATCTTCTCAAGACTGCGGCGGGCGACAATGTCACGATTGGGCCGATCCTCCTGGGCACCGCGCGCCCGGCGCACATCCTTACCCCATCGGCCACCGTTCGGCGTATCGTCAACATGACCGCACTCACCGTCGTGGACGCGAGCGCTGCACGCAGCCAAGAACCGACGCTATTCTGAGCCCACCCATGACCGCCAACGCCTCCTCCGACCATCCGGCCCACCCGGGCGCGCCCCGCAAGCCGCGCGCCGGGCTCGTGCTCACCGGCGGCGGCGCGCGCGCCGCCTACCAGGTCGGGGTGCTCAAGGCCGTACGCGACATCCTGGGGAATCCATCCCGCAGCCCCTTCCCCATCGTCTGCGGTACCTCGGCAGGTGCGATCAACGCAACGGCGCTGGCGACCCATGCCACGGACTTCCCCCGCGCGGTAGCCAATCTGCTCGATATCTGGGAGAACATGCGCTGCGAGCACATCTATCGCACGGATCTGGGGGGTGTCACGCGAGCCGGCGCGCGCTGGCTTTCTTCGATGATGCTCCTCTCCCGACGAAATCCGATCTCGCTGCTCGACAATACGCCGCTGCGCTATCTGGTCGACCGGCTTTTGCCTTTCGAGCGAATCCAGGACAATATCGATGCCGGGGCGCTGTACGCAGTGAGCGTCACCGCGTCGGGCTACACTTCGGGGCAGAGCGTTTCGTTCTTCCAGGGAGGCAGCGGACTCGAAGGCTGGGAGCGCAATCAGCGTATCGGCGCGGCGGTTACCCTCAAACCCGAGTACCTGCTTGCTTCGGCCGCGCTGCCCTTCATCTTCCCGGCGGTAAAGGTGCACCGCGAATTCTTCGGTGATGGATCGATGCGCCAGATTGCACCCGTGAGCCCGGCGCTTCACCTCGGCGCGGACCGGGTCTTCATCGTCGGCACCGCGCGCCAGACCCAGGATCACGCGCGCGCGCGTTCGAGCATCTATCCGTCGATCGCGCAAATTGCCGGGCATGCCCTGAACAGCATCTTCCTCGATAGCCTGATGGTGGACATCGAGCGGCTGGAACGAATCAACCGGACCTTGAGCTTGATCCCGCCGGAAGTTCGCGCGAAAGGCAAGGACGCGCTGCGACCCATCAAGGTAATGACCGTTCTGCCCTCGCAATCCCTGGAGCGCGTGGCGGCGCGTTTTCTGCACGAGCTGCCGCGCACGATTCGCTTCCTGTTACGACCGACTGGTGCGATGAACCGCTCGGGTTCGAACCTCGCCAGCTACCTGCTCTTCGAGGAATCGTTCTGCCGAGCGCTGATCGATCTGGGCTATCAGGATACCGCGGTGCGCGAAGTCGAGGTGCGAAACTTTTTCGACGCCAGCCATGACTGAATCACACACTCCGGGCGATCCGTTCGAGCTCATCCGACGCCTGTGGGGGAGCGCCGGCATTCCGGTGCCCGGCATGGCGATGCCTACGCTTGATCCGCAAGAGGTCGAGAAGCGCGTCGCGGAATTGCGCGCGCTCGACGGGTGGCTGAGCGCCAATCTGAACATGGTCAAGCTCGCCATTCAGGGCCTCGAAATGCAGAAGGCTGCGCTACTCGCGATGCGTGCTGCGGGGGATGCGACGAAACCGGCCAGCGGACCCGACACCGCGCGATCTGGCGATCCCCAGGCCGGCAATCCCCAGGCCAACCCCCTACTCTGGCCCTGGTTCGCGATGCAGCAGGCGGCGGAGGGCAGGGCAGCTGCCGACACGACCGGCGCAGCAGCGTCGGCGGCGCCGGGGCCGGACAAACCAGACAGAAACAGGACGTAGCGCACCAACCATGGCGAGGAGAATCTGATGGCGAAGGCAATTCGGTTTCACAAACTCGGCGGCCCGGAGGTTCTGGTGCTGGAGGACGTGCCGGTCGGCGACCCGGGTCCGGGTCAGGCACGCATCCGGCACACCGCGATCGGCGTCAATTTCATCGACACCTATCAGCGCACGGGACTCTATCCGCTTCCGCTGCCCTGCGTGGCGGGAAACGAAGGCGCCGGCGTCGTCGAGGCGGTGGGCTCGGGTGTGACAAGCGTGAAACCCGGCGACCGGGTCGCCTATACCGGCCAGCCGCCGGGTTCCTACTCGGAGCTGCGTCTTTATCCGGCCGATAAGTTGGTCAAACTTCCCGCCGGCATCAGCGATGAACAGGCAGCATCCATCATGCTGAAGGGTATGACGGCCCAGTATCTCATTCACAGCACCTACGCAGTCAAGCCGGGCGACACGGTGCTGCTTCACGCGGCGGCGGGCGGCGTCGGGCTGCTCGCGTGCCAATGGCTCAAGGCCATCGGCGCGACCGTAATCGGCACCGTGGGTTCCGACGAAAAAGCGGCGCTCGCCAAAGCGCATGGCTGTGCCCA
>Ga0224495_10000941_pt1 | contig 21797 bp, 20 predicted proteins | sample SF_Jul11_sed_USG_FD_168128 | JGI IMG/M metagenome (GOLD analysis project Ga0224495, IMG submission 168128) | Sediment microbial communities from San Francisco Bay, California, United States - SF_Jul11_sed_USGS_4_1 | ecosystem: Environmental > Aquatic > Marine > Sediment | place: USA: California...
ACCGCTTTTGGCGCCGACGAACTTGCATTTTTGTTTGTAGTTTCCGACGTGCAAGTTTCGGATGAATTGCAAATCAAAATTTTGAAATCGTTTAGACAAAAATGCGCCCGCTGCTGGATCTACCGCAATTTAAACACAGATCAGCTTTGCGATCGCTGTATCAGGGTTTTGCAAAAATAAAAAGGGGTAGCGCCGTTCGCAGCGCGATAGCAACAAAAATGCCTCGTCCGCCAATATCGACTCTGGGCTGAAATCAACACTATCAATGGTGAAAATAAGCGTTTTTGGCGCGCTTCGCATGCAAAAAACATAAAATTCCTCTCAAATGAATAGGTTAATACCCGAACCATATTTATGCGACGATCTAATTATACGAGTATCAAGCGGCATTCATTTTCTGTATGTCTTCCAGAGTCTGATAGATTATTGGTGAGTACGGTATTGGAATAGTAATCCACGGTCTTTTCCACCATTGATCTGGAGACCATTTCTCGTAAAACACCGTATCGTAATATGGCATCTTCAGTTTGTTATTGCGAGTTGGCGATAAATATCGACATATTTTGGTGCCATGGTAGAATATTTCATGCCATTTTACAAAAAAATTTTCCAGTTTGGGCAAAAACCAGTAAAGCGCCATGCGAATTAGATGGGACACGGTTATGCCAAGCCGCATGGCGGCCAAGCGGATGAGCTTTTCGTCATCTCCGTAGAGGCACATCATATGGCGGTGATATTGTTTGGCGGATTTCTCGCATGCTTTGACTGTATTGCTATGGATTTTCATAGCTTTAAGCATTCTTAAGTTCTTTTTCCTGGCTAATCGGAACACGCAATACCGTGTAATCCACGAATAAGTACACCCCCTACCCTCGGCAGACTTTTGCACCCTGCTCCACAACTCCGCATCCAAGCGAACCTCCCAAAGACAGGCAATAGGAATTCTGTAAAATCTCAATTGCTTTTTGCATTTCATAAAAGTATATCCCTAAAATATGAAAATATTTTCACCTTTTTCAAAAAAAATCAGATTGCTATTTATTTTTTTATACCAATACAGAAGTATCTTCAATCGGATACTTCAACCTTATTGTGATAAAAATATTCAATTAAAGTACAAAAGTACCATAATTTCTTGCCTGAAAAGGACGGATATCCTATTTACATTTCAAAAAAACATGCCTATACTCAAGGCATGAAAAGAAAATATTTCAAATCAAAACAATGTGCAAAAAGCGCATTGTTGTTATTGGTAATATCGGGTTTCGCACAAACCTATGCCGTGGACAATGAATCGCATGATTATCTTTATTTCAAAGATATATATCACACTCGATTTAAATCCATTGAGCAGGCGGAAAAGGCAAAAGAAGAAAACCAGTTTGATTTTCAAACACTTCTGGAATATGCAAATTTTTATTATATAACAGGCGCCGGGCTGCCATTAAAAAGCAAGCTCAGCGTTGAATACTCATTAAAAGCTCTGGAAGTGTATCAAGCGTTATGGAAAAAAAGATTTTCCGATCCCCGAATGCAGCTTCTTATGGCCAACGCCCTTCTTTTTCAGGGAACCAACCCCAACATCAATATTGGCACGCTGGTGGAATATGTGTTTCGAGGCCGAAATCTCTACAGCATGATTATTGATCGATACCCTCAAAACCTGGAGGCAAGACTTGGACGAGCCCGTATCAATATGGGACTGAATTCGGCGACAGGCCGCCCGGACGCCATACACCGCGAGGATATCCGCATTTACCTGGAAGGATATCCAAAACTGCCCAAAGATATGCAGGACAACCCTTATTTTAAACCGGGACTTCATGAAATGTATCTGGCAAAAGCCATGCTCGCCATCGAAGTCAGACAATGGCAGGAAGCCGAAAAATACCTGAAACTCATTGATCCTTCCTGCTTGTTTGAACATGCTTTAAAAATGTACGACGAAGCAATTAAGAAAATTGAAAAAGGAGCCCCAAAATGAACATGATTGAACTGGAAAACGTCTCTAAAATTTTCTATCCGGGAAAAATTCCAGCCATCGCATTGCAAGATGTTTCCCTTCAGGTTCAAGCAGGGGAATTTCTGGTTGTGGCAGGCGCCTCAGGAAGCGGTAAAAGCACATTGTTGAATCTCATTGGTTTGATGGATGAACCAACCATCGGAAAAATCATCATTGATTCTGTCGAGTCGAACCACAAAAAAGAAAAAGAATTAACCCACCTCCGCCGCAATTATCTGGGATTCATTTTTCAGAGTTTTCATTTAATTCCAACCCTCACGGTCTTTGAAAATGTGGAGCATCCTTTACGCAACATTGAACGCGACATTTACAAACGCCGTCAGATGGTCGAAACCGCCCTGAACGACGTTGCTTTACTGGATTATATGCAACGATATCCCAATGAAATTTCCGGCGGTCAACAGCAACGGGTAAGCATTGCCAGAGCCTTTGCCAAAAATCCGGCCATTGTGCTGGCCGATGAGCCCACAGCAAATCTCGATTTTGCCAATGGCGTTTCCATTTTACAACTGATGGAAAAAATGAACCGTCAGAAAAAAGTCACCTTTATTCTGGCAAGCCATGATCCGGAAATCCTATCCATGAGCCATCGCCAGATTTTGTTAAAAGACGGAAAAATCATGAAAGATACATCTGCCAAAAAAGGAGGGGATTATGAAAAATAGGATTCTTTCTATAGCCTGCGATTTGTTCGGGTTTATTAAATTTATCGTGAAAAATATATGGCGAAACCGTCGCAGAACAATTATCACGATGGCCAGTATCGCCGTTGGCACCCTTACGCTGGTTCTTTTGCAAAGTTATGTACAAACCATGGACATGGGTTTAAAGGCCGACGCTGTGCAAAAACAATTCGGCCATATTCAAATAGCGGCCAATGGTTATTTTGAGGGGGATGAAAACTCTGGCGAGCATATGATGAGTCTGGATGTGGTAAATCTGGTTACAGAAAAAGCCATGGAGTTAAAACAGGTAGATTTTGTAAACAACAGGGTACATTTGACAGGTATCATTGGCACGCAAAAAAAATCCACCATTTTTATGGGCATTTCCGGAATACCCGAAGCCGAGGCATTAATGGCTCCAACTCTTCTCAAAGGGAAACTTCTTTCAGCAAGCGATCCTTACGGAATAATGATTGGCAATGCCATGGCCAAAAAACTTGGCGTGGATATTGGCGAGAGTCTCATTGCCTTCGTATCTACCGCATCTGGTTCCCAGGAAGCCATCAGCGTAAAAGTTCGGGGAATTTACGACGCCCTGATGCCGGAGCAGGAAAAGGTAATTATTTACATGCCCATAAATTCAGCCTGGGATCTCATGCTCGAAAAAAGTTCCCACAGAATATTGATTTTTTTAAACGATCCGGCAAAACTTGATCAGATTAGCCAGATCATGCAGGATTTCATTCAAAAAAACAACCTGCACCTTGAGGTTCGCAGCTGGGAACAATTAGCTGTTTTTATAAAGCAGATTGTTGGAATGTTTCAGGGCATGATCATGGTGGTCGCCGTCATTGTATTTCTGGTAATTATTTTCAATATCCAGAACACCATGCACATGGCCATTCATGAACGTTTCCGCGAAATTGGAGCCATGCGAGCCATGGGTTCCAGTCGCATGGAGATTGTTCGCTCGTTTCTGGCCGAAGGGTTTTTTATGGGACTATTTGGAGCCCTTGCCGGAATGGCCATTGCGCTGGTTTTAATGCCCTATATAAACTCCCTGCACCTGAATTTACCTCCGGGACCTGGCTCTGACAAGCCTACGCCGATTATGTTTACCGCAAGCAGCGCAATATTTCTACACGCTCTTCTGGTAAATTTATTTACCGCTTTTTTTGCATCCATTTTCCCGGCGCTAAAAGGATCAAAAATAAAAATTATCGATGCGCTCAGGTATGTTTGACTGGAACTGAAAATGAAACTGTATGCCCTGTTAAATATTTCCACGCCTCCGCCGCAACCGTGTGCGGCGGACCACACTTTGATAAAAATATAAAAATGGAGAAAAAATGAAAATGAAAAAAATAATAAAAACAACGACGATGATTATTTTAACAATTATCTTTAGCGTAAAAACAATATTTGCAAGCGAGGTTCAAAAAAAATACACTCTGACAAAAATCACTCTGATTGGCAATACCAGAGTTACTGAAAGGAAAATCCGGGAACTTGTTTCTGTTCAGGAAGGCATGAAACTTACGGAAAGCGAACTGGAGTTCCGAAGCAGGATGTCCAAAGCCAAAATGCAAAACAGCGGCCTGTTTATGTTCGTCGATATAAATTTTCAGACCCACGAAGACGGATATTGTGATATGATGATCTCAATGGGGGAAAATGTAATTCTTCTGGACATGTTTGCCCTGGAAGACGGCGGTTTTACGCGCTTTAGTTCTCTCTCGGAAAATGCGCCGGATTTTGGATTTATGGTGGGATCCAAAACCCAGGCATTTTATTTGAGATTTCCGTATTTATGGAACACTCCCGTGAATCTTGCCACAACCATTGCCCACCATTCATATTCAATGACTCTAAATCCATTAAATGAATATGCCTACGAGGCCGCATCGGGAAGAGCCGCTCTGGATATGGCAATCCTGCCCGACTGGAAAATCAAGATACCTGCCGTATATCGTTACAACATCAAAGGAGATTCGCATTTTGCAAGCACCGGTGATCTTTCCACGGGACTGGAAACCCTGATTGACTTTTCGCACTTCAAGGATGTCATTTATACTGGCTTTGATATCCAGGCCGCCATTACTCAAGGCATTGTCAGCTTTCCCTGCACGATGGTTTTTGCCGGAGCCAATGTATACATTAAACCTGCAAAATGGGAAGAGGTAATATTACGGGGAAGATATCGCTCTGTACTATCCGGTAATGTGCCCGATTATCTTTTGTATCGCATTGACAATGAATACCAGATTCGCGGACAAATTGCAAACCATTACTTTGGTCGAAGCAGCGTTGTTCTCAATGCCGAAAACTGGTTGCGCGATATTTTTGTCTCTCCTTCGGCCGTAACCAACATCCATTTTAGTTTGATTACCTTTGTCGATCTTGGTACCGCTGGCGACCAAATTGCCCCAATCGGCATTAAAGATTGGAATCTTTCCGTGGGCGGCGCTCTGTCTGTGGAATTCAGCGCCCCCCTGAATCTTGCCCTGCAGGCCGGATATGCGCAGGAGCTCTGGCAAAATACCGGCGGACAGTTTTACGTTAAAATTGGCTACGAATACCGCAAGGGCAACTTTTTTGAGTAGCCCGGAAATAGACTGTTTCGGAGGTCGACACCTTCAGGCGTTTTCCTCCCGGAATACTTTTGATTTTCGCAGACTGAGGGAATTTGTAACCACCGAAACAGAACTCATGGCCATGGCCGCCCCGGCGATCATCGGGTTTAAAAATCCAAGAGCGGCAAAGGGTATGCCAACAATATTATAAATAAATGCCCAGAAGAGATTTTGCCTGATCTTGTTGATGGTTTTTCTGGAGAGTTTGATGGCGCGAACCGCTGCCATCAAACTGCCGTGCACGAGGGTAATGTCGGCGGATTCCATTGCGATATCGGTACCGGTTCCAATGGCCATGCCAACGTTGGCGGCGGTCAATGCCGGGGCATCATTGATTCCATCGCCAATCATGGCCACGAACCGTCCCTCTTTTTGAAGTCTGCGGACTTCTTCCACTTTGTCGGAGGGCAAAACCCCCGCAATGACATGATCTATACCCACGCTTTGCGCAATGACTCCGGCGCTTCCTGCGTTATCGCCCGTAACCATATAAACATGGATTCCCATGGACTTCAACGCCTGAACAGCTTTTGCGGAATCTTCCTTGACGGCATCCGCAAGCGAAATGATCCCCTCAATTGAACCGTTGGCCGCTATTATTATGGAAGTCTTGCCGCTTTTTTCAAACGCGCCAACCTGGTTTTCAATGGTCGCCACATCCAGATTTTTCTCCTTTATCCAGTCAATTTTTCCGGCAAGAATCTGTATTTCCTGACCTTTCAAAACGTATGTTACCGAAACTCCTTTTCCGGGAAACGAATCAAATGAAACCGGATCCGGAATTTCGCCCATCCGGGCTTCGGCTGCTGTCACTATACTTTTTGCCAAAGGATGTTCCGACCTTTTTTCGGCAATGGCCGCATGCAGCAACAGTTCATCGCGGGATAATTTTCCGGTCGCGATAACATCGCTTACTTCCGGTTTTCCTTTTGTGATGGTTCCGGTTTTATCCAGAATCATTGCATTGATTTTTTCGGACTGCTCCAGCGCCTCGGCATTTTTTATGAGAATTCCATGGGAAGCGCCCAGACCGCTGCCCACCATCAAGGCGGTTGGAGTGGCAAGGCCAAGGGCGCAGGGACAGGCGATAACCAGCACGGCAACCCCGTTAATAATTCCGGATGAAAAATCGTGGAAGACAAAAAACCAGATCAAAAAAGCGCCAAACGCGACAAGAATCACAACCGGAGCAAAAATCCCCGCAACCTTGTCAGCCAACCCCTGAATGGGAGCTTTGGAACTTTGGGCTTCTTCAATAGTACGTATGATTTGCGCAAGCATCGTCTTTTTGCCAACCGCTGCGGCGCGCATTTTAAACGATCCCGACTGGTTGAGGGTTGATCCGGCTACTGAGTCGTTGAGATTTTTTTCCACCGGCAGACTTTCGCCGGTTAACATGCTCTCATCCACGGTGGAAACGCCTTCGGTAATTGTGCCGTCTACGGGAATTTTTTCGCCGGGATATACAACAAGGATATCGCCGACAACGACATCGCCAATGTCTATCCGGGCTTCCTTGCCGTTTTTGATCACCCTCGCTGTTTTTGCCTGAAGACCAATCAGCTTGCGGATTGCCTCGGAAGTTTTCCTTTTTGCCGCAGACTCCAGATATTTGCCGTACAAAACAAGGGTAATCACCACAGCGGAAGCCTCAAAATAGAGTTCTTTCATTCCCGGATCCAGACTGAAAAATCCCGTATAAATACTGAAAAAATACGCCGCCGATGTTCCCATGGCAACAAGAATATCCATGCCGGCGCTGCGGGCTTTCAGGGCAAACCAGGCGTTTCGATAAAAACGATAGCCAATGATAAATTGTACCGGCGTAGTTAGCAACAATTGCAACAGCGGATTATGTAAAAAATGGGCAATTGGTTCAAGCGCCGAAAACGGCAGCATGGCAAAAATCATTCCGGCAATTAGCGGAGCGCTGAGCAGAGCCGAAATCAAAGCGCTTCGCCCCAGATCGCGCGTGTGCTTTATTTTCGCCTCGTCGGCGCTTGAATGAGATTTTTCGTTCACAGGTTTTGCGCCGTAGCCCGCAGCGGCAATGGCTTCCATCATGGTCTCCGGCGTTACCAGATTATGGTCAAACGAAACATGCGCTTTTCCGCTAACATAATTAACATTGGCGTCTTTTACGCCATGGACGGCCTGGAGAGTGTTTGTGATAGTAATTGCGCAGTTGGCGCAACTCATACCGGTAATATCAAAATCCATGATATCTTGCGGGACTTTTTCGGCGATCGCTACATCGTAACCCAGCTCGCGGATTTTTTGATGAATCGTTTCCGGTTTCACCCGATCGGGATCGTATTGCACCTGGGCTTTTTCGGAGGCATAGTTTACCGAAGCCGTGTTTATCCCGTCGAGCGAGCTCAGCCCCTTTTCGATGGTTGTGGCGCAGTTGGCGCAGCTCATACCCACCACCTCAATGGTCAGGTCATTGGTCTGGCCAGTTTCGTGCGTTTCGCGCTTCATTGACTTGCCTGGTAACCGGCGCTTTTGACAGCCTCAATGAGTTTGCCGACGGCGGTTTTTTCGCCGTCCAGCTCCACAACCGCGCTTTTTGAGTTTAAATCGACATGGGCGCTTTGTACGCCCTCAACAGATTGAAGGGCTTTTGTAACGCGCATCACGCAATGATTGCATGTCATACCTTCAATGCTTAATTTTTCCTGTGTTTTCATGTTTCCCTCTTTAAGTTCCCGGGCAGGAACTCAAAATTCAGTCAGAATGATTTAAATTAGCATGTAAAAACACGCATTTTATTGCATTCTGACGTGAATATCGAAGATCCTGCCCATGCTCTTTATTCCTGTGTTCATATTTTCTTTGCTGTATTTAAATAATGCGCAGGTTCAGGAAATACGGCAACTAAAATTTCAAAAATTGAAAAGGGGAGCCGGCTCCCCCCGCTGCAAACGCCGGAAATTTTCCGGAAACCATGAAAATCAATCCGGCGGTTTTCCGCTTCCCCTCCGATAACCTACATCGATTTTATAATGACCAGTTTTATTTCAACAGGATCGTCAAATAATTTTTGAATATCGCTTTTTATTTTTTCTTTCAAGGTTAAATCGACATTGGCGGGAGTAACAATATTGCTCTCCAGATGATACTCGTTTAAATACTTGTTGAGGCGCGTAGAAATTTGCTCCGAAGGAAGTTCCTTCTGAATTATTTTTTCCACCCTTTGTATCTGGTTTTTCACATAAAATTCCTGCCTCATAAAAAATACAAGGGGTATGGCAATAAGCGCCAGCACAACAACAGACAAAAGAATTTTTCTTTTTGCGCGCGAAGCCGCCTCGCCTGCGTCTTCCGTATAGGGTCGCACCTTCATTTTCCAGAAGACGAAACTGGCGGCAAGCGATATACCGACAAGGTTGCTGGCGAACAAAAGAAACGATCCAATTGCCGACTGCCATTGAAAAATTCCGATACAGATACCGGTAACGGCCAGCGGCGGCACCAGAGCCACGGCAATGGCAACTCCCGAAACGGAGGATGATATTTTGGGGTTTACAAAAGCATAGGATCCGACAAAGCCGCTGGCCAATGCAATAATGATATCGTACAGGGTTGGGTTGGTTCTGGCAACAATCTGGTCGTTCATTTCAATACCCGGCATAACAAGACCAATAATTGCAGAAATAAACACCGCGCCTGAAATTCCCACAATCAATGTCATGGCAGATTGAGCCATCAGCTTGCGATCCCCCCAGAGGGAACCAAGGGCAAAACCCAGAATGGGGGTCATAAGGGGCGCAATAATCATGGCTCCAATAATTACGGCGGTTGAGTTTTGCAGCAACCCAAAAGATGCAATGAGGGTGGAACCAACCAAAAGGATGAAGTATTCGCTGCTCAGCCGGGAAGACTCAAAAATAATTCCATAGGTAGACAGGTTTTTCTCGTGAATGTTTTTAATTTCCCTGTAATTTTCAAATGCCGATTCGATTTTCTCAATAATATTTTTATTTTCGGTTTTCCCGGTTTGCTCCGGTTTTTTTTTAAAAAAATATTTATATAAATACGGGAATAAACCAGGAGCCCGATACTGGTCATTGACATCCGGTTTTTTATTTTTTGGCTTTTTTTCTTTTTCCATGAATTATGGATTGTATTGGTTTTTACATTGTACAGAATTATTTAAATACATTTTGATCTCAATATTGAGGTTTACGCCAAGGCTCGTTCCAATCATTTCCCAAATGACTTCCAGGAATGTCCGGGTTCAACCCTGTTGATCTTGTTCAGTTCACGTCTTTTTTCGGGAGCTCCTGAATTGTAATCAAGACTTCGACTGGCTCAAGGGGATTATCCCGACCATCTTTGGGAACGCTTACTATTTTATCGACGACATCCATCCCGTCCAGGACTTCCCCAAAAGCAGAATATTGGCCATCAAGATGCGGGGCATCGGCAACGCAGATAAAAAACTGCGAACCGGCGCTGTTTGGATCATTGGAACGCGCCATGGATGCAATACCGCGTTTATGGGATTTTTCTGAGAATTCAGCCGGAATGGAATATCCCGGTCCGCCGGTTCCATGCGACATCCGATTTTTATGGTCTTTGGAATTTGGATCGCCGCCCTGGATCATAAATCCTGGAATTACCCGATGGAATGTGGTTCCATTGTAAAAACCTTTTTCTGTCAATTTAATAAAATTATCTACATGACCCGGCGCTATGTCCGGAAAAAACCTAATAGTGATGCTCCCGAATTTTGTACTGATTACCGCTGTTTTTTCCACAATAACTCCTTTTGTATTTTTGTAATACGTCGGCACGCCGAGTGTTCCGCCTGATTTATGCTTTATTTTATTTTCTTTGCATTGTCCATACGCCAGGAAAATCAAGCTTAGCGCAATGTATCTCAATGATTTAAACTTTTGCATAATATTAATAATATCCTTTGATAGAGGCCATAATCCTTTCAATATTCGTGCGGCTCAACCCGGGGTATATCGGTAACAAAAGACCGCGCTCAAAAAGCCGCGCCGTATTCGGGTAGTCCAGTACATTTAATCCAATCATATCATGCAGGGGACCAAAAGGAATGGTTCTGGAAGTTTCAATTTGCAGAGAGTTAAAATATTTTTGAATATGTTCTACAGGTTTTTGCGCAATAATCGGGAAAGCGCCGTATGTGTCTACCCTTGCTGATTTAAAACAAGTTTCCAGTCCGTTGTTTTGCATGACGACCTCAATATATTTTTCGCCAATTTTTCGTTTTCTTTCAATAACCGCATTTAAATGCCCAAGCTGCTCCAATCCCATGGCTGCCTGGTAATCGGCAATGCCATAATCAAATCTTGGACGATAGACTTTGTTTGACCCGTGCATTCGTCTGTCTTTGAGAATGGCGTAGAGATTTTTGTTTGCGGTCATAACCATGGCGCCTTTGCCAATGGTCATCAGCATGTCTTCGTGAAGACCGGCAATGGTCACGTCGGCATCCGTTCCTACATAACTTCCATTAAACTCGCTTCCGATAATGTACGAAATATCTTCAAAGATATAAATTTTTTCTTTTGATGATCTTCCAAGACCGGCAATGGCCTTTTTTAAATCCTGGTAATCATAAAAGGAGCCATACGGATAAGATAAAACAACCGCCCTGGTATTTTCGGTGATTTTGTGGATTATGCTTTCCTGTGAAGGATGAAAACTGTTTTTTTGAATATCTACAAGAACGGGCTCTGCGCCAGTTTGATAAATTGCATCGAGAGCAGACAGGGGCGCGTTGGATGCCAATATTACTTCATTTCCCGTTTTTATGTCAAGCGACAATAAACTTAAATGATAGGCAGAATTTAGTGATGTTGTAGAAAGCGCATAGGAAAACTCAAATGTTTCGCCAAATTCCTTTTCGTAGGTTCGCGCCGTTTGCCCAAACGATATTTCATCAGAAACAAAAGACTCAAGAACAGACTTTATATCATTTTTGCTAATCGTGGGTTTAAAATAGGCAATACCGGACTCTTTTCTGTCGCGTACATCGCCTGTGTTTGCTTGTATCATTATGTCCCATCTATCAATGAGACATAATGATACAAGTCTTTTTTGAACATAGTTTGAACATAGTTTGTAAGAAAAAAGCAGCAGCTTGAGCCTGGGCATGAACTCGAAATTCAGTCCTAATGATTTAGACTGTCGTGTTTTTGGGGCTGTCCAAAAACACGCATTTTAATGAATTTTGATCTGATTATTGAGCTTCATGCCCAAGCTCGCTGAAACTTCAATATCGATTTTCCTGGGGCAATTATTAATTGCCAGCTCTGCTTTAATTGGATATTATGGTATTGGAGAGGGTACTATGAAAACAATGGAGCTTTTGATAAAAAAATTAGAACGAATTCCAATAATGACAGGATGGTATCTGTCAGCCATAGATGAGTTCAAGGGGAATCAAGCAACCTGGAATGAACAATCCGGAGAAAAATTAAGACATTTGCAGGAAAAAGGATTAATTGAAAGTTCGATATCCTCAACCCGCCTGGAGGGCGGCAGGGTTGCCAGATCCCGCCTTGCGACCATGGTTCTTGGCAGCTCCCCTTTAAAAGAACATAATGAGGAAGAAATGCGCAACTATCAAAAAGCTCTGCGCTGGATTCGCGAAAATTTCAATAAAGTTGATATTAATAAGGATACAATATTGTTATTGCACCGAATGGTTCTTGGCAATACTAAAGATGCCGCAAAATGGAAAGAAACACAATGCGACATTAGTGTGAGACAGTCTGATGGCCGGTACACTACCTTGTTTTCACCTCCGGATCCTGAAGAAAGTCTTCAGTTGCTGGAGAAAGCCATTGAATTATGGCATGAGCAGCTTAACAAAAAACGGATTCCACCGCTTATGTTGTTAGCTGCATTTAATTTTGATTTTTTATGTATTCATCCCTTTAAAAACGGTAATGGACGGGTATCGCGTTTACTCTTGTTGCTGCAATTGTACAAGCTCGGCTATGAGGTTGGACAATACATAAGCATCGAAAAAATTATTGCAGAAAACAGAGAACGCTATTATGAATCCATGCAGCAAAGCTCTACAAACTGGCTCGAAGGCAAACATGACATATGGCCTTTTACCAATTACATTTTATTTGTTCTTAAAGAGGCCTATAGCCAATTAGAGGTGCACCTTGACAAATTGCCCAGCAAAAGCGAATCCAAAACATATTTGATCAGGAATTTTATAAATAGCTATATGGGACAATTTAGCCTGTCCAAAATCAAATATTATTTGCCCGGTGTTGATATGGAATACATAAAAAAAGTCCTTAAGGATCTTCAAAAAGAAGGAACAATCAGGCTGATGGGACGCGGATTAAATGCAAAGTGGATAAAAAAGGGCGGGTAAAAGTTCAAACCGGAGGATGGTTTAATAATTGAATATCCGGATTGTCCGCCATAAATCCCTGAAGTCTGTAACGGGTTTCAAAAAGCACAACTGCATTTCCATGATGATCCCGGACAACTCTGTCAAATCTGGAAAGCTTCGGAATATCTGATTCATTTTTTAACCATCGGGAACATTCAAAATTCAGGTTCTCGACACGGCAAGGCGCATTGTATTCATCCTCAAGCCTGTACTTAAATACATCAAACTGCAGCTGACCAATGCCTCCAATAATCGGAGATTGCTGGTCTGCATTAAAAACCTGAACCACCCCTTCTTCGGCAAGTTCTGATATCCCTTTTCGGAATGCCTTGGATTTAGACGTGTCCGATAATACAAGACTTGCAAACGCCTCAGGAGCGAATACAGGAAGCGGTGAGTATTTAATTGGAGAACCGTTGCAAAGGATATCGCCAATTTGATACAGTCTTGGATTTATCAGGCCAATTACATCTCCCGGATACGCAAAATCGATTGTGTTGCGTTCCTGACCAAAAAAAGACACCGGGCTTGCCAATTTGACATTTTTTTCCAGTCTTGGCACATAGACCTGCATGCCGCGCTCAAAAACTCCGCTTAAAATTCTGACAAAGGCCACCCGATCCCGGTGTGCCTTGTTCATATTGGCCTGCAATTTAAATACAAAAGCGCGAAAGTTTTCATCGCCAGGATCAATAACCGATCCATCATCTATTGTCACTTTTTGCGGAGGCGGGGCTAATTTTAAAAATTCATTTAACAGCAATTCAATGCCAAAGTTTGTTCCTGCCGATCCAAATAAAACAGGAGTTATTTCGGTTGCCCGGAAAAGATCTTCGTCAAAATCGGGCAGCATTTCCTTTGCCATGTGAACATCTTCCAGAAATTTTGAATAGTCCCGTTCGCCCATCATTTCCTGCAAATCGGGATCATTAAGACCGCTAATTTTTTCCGGTACTCGATAGGCTCCGGCTTTGGTTTTTTCAAACCGGTGCAGCGTGTTTTCTCGTAAATTGTAAACGCCCTTAAACAATGAACCAGAACCCATGGGCCACAAGAAAGGAACACAGGTGATGCCAAGAACTGTTTCTATATTATCCATCAGTTCAAAAGGTTCCATGGCAGGAAGATCCATTTTGTTAATAAACGTTATAATGGGAATTTTTCGTTCTTTGCATATTTCAAAAAGCTTTATGGTGCGCGGCTCAACGCCTCGTGCGCCGTCTAATATCATAATAGCGCATTCAACCGCCATTAAAGTGCGGTAAGTATCCTCGGAAAAATCTTCATGGCCGGGAGTATCCAGCAGGTTTAAAACATAGTCTGCATAGCTGAACTGCATAACCGAGGTATTAATAGAAATACCCCGTTCTTGTTCCAGTTTCATCCAGTCCGATCTGGTACCTCGTTTGTCTCGCTTTGCCCTTACCTGTCCGGCCAGATGAATGGCTCCACCATACAACAACAATTTTTCTGTAAGAGTAGTTTTACCAGCATCTGGATGAGCGATAATCGCAAATGTCCGCCTTTTTTGAATTACGCCTGGATCCATGTTCGTCATTATTTTTTGATATCTTTTTTCATAGACTGGCTATCAAGGATAATTTGTTTCAATTATGGATCAAATTTCACAGATCAGTCGGCAGTTGATCGAGGCTGGAAAATACATGCACACCAGAGGCTGGGTTCCGGCCACGAGCGGAAATTTTTCTGCCAGACAGCCCGACGGAAAAATCGCAATAACGGTATCCGGGCGTCACAAAGGAAAATTATCGCCCGGCGATATCATGCTGGTGGATGCCGATGGTAATGCGCTGACAGATCAAAAGCCTTCCGCCGAAACAATGCTTCATATTCAAATTTATAATTTTTTCCCGGAAATGCAATGCGTTTTGCATCCGCATAGTTTGTATGCCACGATTATCTCCCGTCAAGTAAAGGAGCAAGTTGTTGTGCAAGATTACGAACTGCTAAAGGCATTTCCCGGAATTGACACCCATGAATGCTCCGTGATTGTTCCTGTTTTGCAAAACGATCAGGACATTTTTCGTCTTGCAAAAAAAGTGGAATTTCTGCTGACAACCCGCAAACCGGTTTTTGGTTATTTAATCGCAGGCCACGGATTTTATACTTGGGCGAAATCTGTTGAAGGTTGTATCAAACAGGTGGAAGCATTTGAGTTTTTGTTTCAATGTGAAGTTCTTTCAGGAATTGCCAACCGTTGATTAAGCCGTTTTATATTTCTTGCTTTATAAAATATGTAATGATTATATAATGGCGAACAGGAGCAGCAAATGAGCATATTGGCAATTTTTCCCGCTTCGGAACCCGATTTGAGTATCCCGGAAATTGTTCGGGATTACTCCAAAATATCCAAAATATTAGAAGGAATTGGCGTAACATTTGAACGCTGGGATACTCCCGCCCATCTTTCTGATCACTCATCTTCTGGGGAAATTCTGTCGGCATACGCAAAATCTGTAGATCGCATTAAAAAGGAAAATAACTTTCAATCTGCCGATGTTGTAAGCTTGACTCCGGATAATCCTGAGAAGGAAGCGTTCAGGGGGAAATTTTTAAAGGAACATACGCATACTGATTATGAAATCCGGTTTTTTGTTGATGGCTGCGGATTGTTTTATCTGCATGTTGAAAACATGATATATGGCGTTTTATGCGAAAAAGGAGATTTAATCAGCGTACCGGCAAATACCACACACTGGTTTGACATGGGTTCCAAACCTTTTTTTAAGTGCATTCGCCTGTTTACCGACCCGGCCGGATGGGTTGGTCATTTTACTGGTTCCGACATTTCACAAAAATTTCCCGATTATGATGAGTATTGTGAAAACATAAAATGATTTCCGCCATCCTGACCGATATTGAGGGAACCATTTCACCCATAGCATTTGTCAAAGAAACGCTGTTCCCCTATGCGAGAAGACATTTAAGCGATTATTTACAGAAACATCAAAACAGCAAGGCAGTTCGGGAGATTATTCTGGAAACTGGAAATATTATCGGCAATACATTAACTCTTGAGAAAGCTGTTCCGGTGTTGACCCGCTGGATTGATGAGGACAAAAAGTACACGCCTTTAAAGACTCTCCAGGGACTTATATGGGAACAGGGGTTTCGGAATAATATATTTACATCTCAAATTTATTCCGATTCGCTAAAGAAACTTCAAGAATGGAAAAATGATGGCATACCCGTTTATGTATATTCCTCGGGATCCATTTTCGCCCAGAACCTTTTTTTTAAATACAGTAACGTCGGCGACATATCTTCCGTTTTTGATGGATATTTTGATACAACAACAGGAAGTAAAAAAGAAAAATCTTCTTATCAAAAAATTGCGGAAAAAATTACAGTTAAAGAACCAAATATTTTATTTTTATCGGATATTGCAGAGGAACTTGATGCAGCAGCAGAAGCTGGGATGAAAACCATTCTTGTTAATCGGGAAGAAAAAAAAATTACCGGCAATCACAAATCCTTCTCCAGCTTTGAAAATATTGATTTAATCTCTTTGTAATCTAAAAATTTCTTTAAAATCCGAATGGGGGGACGGTGGGCATGAATAGAGGCGCATTATCTGCCTGCTGATTCCCCATTTAATTCCGACCTGAAATAGATATATTTACATTTTGCTGCGTTTTTCAGAAAAAAACTTCGCAAAATGGGGGTACCTCCTGTACCCATCAGGCTGCCGATTAAAAATCGACAGCCTGATTATTTACCAGAATTTAGTTATCCATAAATCCTCTGCTGAAAAACTAAACCCGCATTTTGAACAATGCATTTCGGTTGCGGGTTGACCGCATTTTGGACAGAATTTTTTATGAAACAACCCTTTTTGTTTTTCGTTTGGCTCCATCTTGATTTTCATAATGGAACCGTATTGGCACTGGCATTGAAATTTTTTTTCGTTACCGCAATATGGGCAATAGGTCAACGTAGTCATATCTAAAACATGTTTTCAATATGACCCCGTCAAGCCAAATATAATATTATGACCGGTAAGCTGGCTTTTGAAAATGTAGTGGCATTCTGCCGCCTTTAACTTCAAGAATATCCTCTTCTACTTTGCTTCTTTCGGCATCATCCAACTGATCGATAAATACTTTTCCGTTAATGTGATCAATTTCATGGCATAATGCGCGTGCGAACAAACCTTCGGCTTCTTTTGTTTCAAAATCTCCAAAAATATTTTGATATGAAATTTTGACAGATTTTGGTCTCTTGAGATTTGCCGTAACTCCTGGAATAGAAAGGCAGCCTTCTTCATTTTCCTCCATATCATCCGATTGTTCAATAATTTCAGGGTTAATAAAAGTTCCTTTGGCAAAGCCTGATTTTTCAAGATCAATTACAATGGCTCTTGTCAGGACACCGATTTGTACTGCGGCAAGACCTACGCCATGTTCTTCATGCATGGTATCAAACATATCGCGGATTAAAGCTCTGAGTTTCGAGTCGAATTTTGTAACAATTTCGGATTCCTGATACAGAATTTTATTGGATATTGTGATAATTTTTCGTACGGACATTGGTTTATTATACAAAATGCTGTTTTAAATGTCAAACAATTATTAAAAAGAGTTTTTCCCTTTATTCACAAGGGTTATGAGCGTAATTTCGGAAGGCACTCCAAGTCGCAGCGGAGGACCCCAATAACCGGTGCCTCGGTTTACATAAATCCACATTTTATTTGCATAGAGGTACAAACCGGCATTATATGGATATACCAAGCCAACAAACATATTCCAGGGAAAAAATTGTCCTCCGTGCGTATGGCCCGACAATTGAAGGTGGTAACCGGCTTCCAGAGTCCGTTTTAGTGCCACCGGCTGGTGTGCAAGAAGTATTTTAATATCGCCGGAACTAACGCCATCAATTGCCAATTCCGGATCATAAATATGGCCATATTTGGGGCCCTCCCTGAAATCGGGTACTCCTGCAATGACAAGATTTCTTTCCGCCTTTACTGTTGATTTCTTTCTCGGAAATTTATAAATGACATCCTTTGTGTTCATAAGCGTTTTGATGCCGAGTTTTTCAATTTCATCGATCCACTCATCGACTCCGGAATAATACTCATGATTACCGGTTACAAAATATTTTCCGCGCGAAGCGCTCAGATCCATAAGCGGCGCAATATCCTGTTTCAATTGTTTTACCCGTCCGTCCACGAGATCGCCGGTTATGGCAATGATATCGGGTTTTAGCTGGTTTACATTTTTTACAACATTTTCAAGGTATTTTTTGTCGATCATCAGACCTGTATGGATATCCGAAATTTGTGCAATTTTATATCCGTTAAAGTACTCCGGGAGATCCGGTATAATCACCTCGCTGTGATATATCAATGGAGGTTTACGGGCAATGGCGTAACCGAGTCCTGTCATTAGCCCGGCAGCCCCCATAAGAACAAAATTACTTTTGACAAGAAAATCTTTTCGGGAAATAATGTTAGCATCATCCGGTTTTTCGGCAATATTTTCAGGACTTTTTTTTATTTGCCATTTTTTAATTTTTTCAGGAATCGTGTGCATCAGAAACAATGCCCATGATATATCCCTGGCAAATACAAGCGGAAGCAATGTAAACGCAAAACCAAAAATAAAATAGGCCAACCATGAAACATTATCTGTAACAATGCTACGATGACGCATAAACAGAAATGGCAGGAATGTTGAATATATAAGAAAAATTAAAAAATAGTTCCATTTTTTTTTTGCTCTCTGACTGAGTCCGGTTGGAACAATAAAACGACGGTAAAAATAATAGTATATGAAAAAGAAAATCGTCAAAACTATTCCGAGAAAAAAAATGATTTGATAATTTTTCATATAAAATTCTACAAAACCATATTTCGCTGATAAACAGGCAATAAGTATATAAAAAACCTATTTGTTGCCGAATGCTTCAAATTTTAATTAGTTACAACGAGGAGATAATATCATGAAAAAGTTTTTCGCGCTGTTTATGTTTCCATCCTTATTATTTGCCCAGTCTGCTCATGATATTATCCGGAAAGTCGATGCTAACCAGGATTTTACGAGCCAGAAATTTACAATGCGCATGACCATAGAAAAAGGCAGCCAAAAGATTATTAAAGCGCTCTATGGCTACGGTAAAAGTCGCGGCGAAAAATCATTCATGGAGTTTACCAATCCGGAAGATAAGGGAGTTAAATATCTTAAAATTAATGATGAGCTCTGGATTTATTTTCCTGATGCCGATGATATTATGAAAATTTCCGGTCATATGCTCCGTCAGGGAATGATGGGAAGCGATATTTCCTATGAGGACATGATGCGCCGCGAAGAGCTTGATAAAACATACTCCGTAAAATTAGCCGGATCCGAAAAAATCCGCGGAGCGGATTGTTATATTATTGAACTTGATGCAAAAATTAAAGATGCGCTTTATGCCAAACAAATTTTATATATTGATAAAGATACGTTTGTTCCATTGAAAATTGAAATGTACGCACGCGGGGGAAGAATGTTAAAAACAATGGAGGAGTTTAACATTACCAGAGAAGGTTCGCGATATTTTGCCCGAAAAATTTTCATCAAAGATTTGCGGAAAAAAGATTCCAGCACAACCGTTGAAATTATGGAAATGCAATTTAATATAAATGTGCCAGATTCCATTTTTACCCGCAGAAGTTTACGGAAATAAAAATGAGGTTTAAATATTTACTTGTTTTACTATTGCTTGATGGAGCATCCGGATTTATTTTTGCCGGGGATTCCGACGATTTTAATCTGGATGATAAATCACAAAAAAATCAGCCTGCCTTAACAATGTCGGGATTGCTTCGAAACGATACTTTTTATATCAGGATGCCGGAAAGCCTTCTTCGCCAGAATATGTTTGCAGATGTACTGGAAACCCGGCTGATTCTCGACAGATCCAGGGACGATTGGAGCTTTTACGCAGATGGAAGATTATATATAAATACAGGCGAATTTCAAAATGTTTATGGGCTGATTCAGTTAAAATTAATGCGAACATATCTTCGGTGGTTTTCTCCCGTTGGCGATTTTACTCTCGGCAAAACCTATGTGAATTTTGGAAATTCCGGATTGTTTAATCCATTTGAAATTGATAAAAGCATTCAATTTACAGATCTGCAGTATGCCCGCGCCGGACTATATGCCCTTGAATATTATCTTCCGTGGCAAGATTTAAGCGGCTTGAAAGTGTATACCGGGTACAATGATAATTTTGACTACCATCCCAAATGGGGGATATCGCCGGGTTATCATATCGGGAAATTTGATCTTGGAGCTGTATTTAATCATTCCGACAACAATAAAAATGTCTCCGGGTTATACTTTAAAGGCGACGCCTTTGCAGGAATAAATGGTTCGTGGGGGTTATATTTAAATGACAAACTGGAATACTCTCATTCAGAAGCTTCCGCAGGAATAGATTACAGCTTTTTTGACGGCAAGGTCATTACCACAGCCCTGTTTTATTTCAATGAAAATGGCGCAGAGAATTACAGGAATTACAAGGCCTCGGCAGACTCATTTTTGTTGGCAAGGTATTATGCATTCCTGTCTTTTGTCTGGATCATTGATGAGTTTTGGAGCGCTTCTGCAAATGTTTTTATGAACCTGATCGATAACAGCATGGTATTGCTGCCTTCTTTTTCGGCTGTTATTGCCAATGGTTTGATTCTTACTTTTCAGGCAAGTTTTGCAACAGCCCTTAAAGATGCCGAGTTTTCGCGCGATAAAATGGGAGATTTTACTGCGATGATTAGAGTGGAAGGAAAATTTTAAGGAATAAATTATGCTGCTTGAAGTAAAAAATCTGAATAAAACGTACCATGCCGGAAAAGTTGATTTTGTCGCATTAAGAAATATCAATGTCTCTGTTAAAAAGGGAGAATTTATTGCCTTTGCCGGTCCATCCGGATCGGGCAAGACCACGCTATTGAATTGCATTGGCTGTCTGGACAAAGGCGAATCAGGATCCATTTTTCTGGATGAAATAGACCTTATGCAAAAAAAACCTGTAGAGCTGGCTCAAATTCGCAAGGAAAGTTTTGGATTTATTTTTCAAACCTATAATCTTTTTCCGGTACTTACCATTGCTGAAAACGTGGAGATGCCGCTAAAACTTCTTCGCCGGAATTCGCAGGAAGAAATCAATTCTGCCGTGTCTTCCATACTGGCGCGAGTTGGTCTAAAAAACATGGAAAATCGCAAACCGCTTGAGTTGTCGGGCGGGCAACAACAGCGAGTGGCAATTGCCAGGGCGCTGATAAAAAAACCAAAGTTAATATTGGCTGATGAACCAACGGCAAATCTGGACTCTAAAAATGGCGAAGCCGTTGTGGATCTTATGAAAGAACTAAACGAAAAAGAGGGGGTTACTTTTATATTTTCAAGCCATGATAAAATGGTTATGAAAAGAGCCGGCAAGGTATACAATATGCACGACGGCGAGCTGGTAAAACAGGAGCGTTTATGAAATATGTATTATCGCTCGCCATGAAGAACATTTTGCGTTCCAGGAGAAGAACGATTCTGACGTTTATGATGCTGACTTTTGGAGTAACAATTTATATTATACTTTCAGGTTTGTATGCGGGCATTGACAAAGTATCTTTTGACAATCTTGTTGCCTTTGACACAGGTCATATTAAAGCCCGAATTAACGGTTTTGATGAGGAGCGTCCTTTCAGTACGGACAATATAATGCCTCAAAATGAACTCCTTTATGAAGCGCTTGAAAAAATGGACTTTGTAAAAGGAGTAACAAAAAGACTGAATATTTTTGCTGAAATGGATAATGGCACTGACTCGGCGCCCGTTGTAATTGTCGGTTTTGATACACAGACCGACAAAAACGTTTTTGAACTTAATAAATTCATCAGCCGCGGCGAAATGCAGGCAGGTGGCGCCATTGTAGGGATAGATCTTGCAAAAGATATGGGACTTGATATTGGGGATTTATTTTATCTGACTTTTCGCGATCTCAATGGAATGTATGTTTCCCTGGAGATGCCGGTAAGCGCTATTTTGTATTCCGGCGACCCAAAAGCGAACAAAATG
>Ga0224495_10000942_pt1 | contig 21796 bp, 13 predicted proteins | sample SF_Jul11_sed_USG_FD_168128 | JGI IMG/M metagenome (GOLD analysis project Ga0224495, IMG submission 168128) | Sediment microbial communities from San Francisco Bay, California, United States - SF_Jul11_sed_USGS_4_1 | ecosystem: Environmental > Aquatic > Marine > Sediment | place: USA: California...
AGATGCGCGCGATCGCCGAGGAGGCCTGCGCGCTTGTCAAACAGTACAAAGGTTCCTATTCGGGCGAACATGGCGATGGCCTGGTGCGCTCGGAGTGGATCGCGCCCTTCTTTGGCCCACGCCTTACCGCGGCACTCGGCGAAATCAAGTCCTGGCTCGACCCCAAGGGGCTGATGAACCCCGGCAAGATCGTGCTCCCACCGAAGATGGACGACAAATCCCTGTTTCGCTTCCCGCCGGGCTATGCGACGGTGCCGCCGAAGACGGTACTCGATTGGTCCGAGTGGGGCGGCCTGGACAAGGCCGCCGAGATGTGCAACAACAACGGACACTGCCGCAAGTTCGACGCCGGCAGCATGTGCCCATCCTATCGCGCGACCCTTGATGAGCGTCACCTGACGCGTGGCCGCGCAAATACTTTGCGGCTCGCGCTCTCGGGCCAACTGGGTAGCGACGCGCTTACCTCTGGGGACGTGAAGGACGTCATGGATCTGTGCGTCTCGTGTAAAGGCTGCAAGCGCGAATGTCCTACCGGGGTCGACATGGCCAGGATGAAGATCGAGTTTCTCGCCGGCTACAAAGCGCTCCGCGGCCATACCTTGCGCGATCGATTCGTCGGCTATCTGCCACGCTATGCGCTCTGGGCATCACGTTTCGCCCCGCTCATGAATCTTGCCAACGCTCGGCCGTTGCGCACACTACGTGAAGCGCTCACGGGTTTCTCGGCGAAACGTGCACTACCGCGCTGGCGCGGTGATGCTTTTCGCGATCACGAATCGACCAATGCGACCGGAACACGTGAGGTTTTGCTGTTTGTCGACACTTTCAATCGCTGGTTCGAACCCGAAAATGCTCGCGCGGCATTGAAGGTACTCGGCGCCGCCGGCTACCAAGTAAGAATTGCGAGTGGTGGCGACGGCGAGCGCCCACTGTGCTGCGGACGCACCTTTCTCGCTGCGGGCATGCCCGATGAAGCAAGGCGCGAAGCCGCACGGCTCATTGCGGCGCTCGCGCCCTGGGCCGAGCGCGGTGTGCCGATCATCGGCCTGGAACCGTCCTGCCTGTTCGGCCTGAAGGACGAACTGCCGGTGTTGCTTCCGGGTGCGGGCGCACAGGCGGTCGCGCGTGAGGCGATGCTGTTCGAGGAGTTTCTCTCCCGTCAGGCGGATGCGGGAACTCTTACGTTGAAACTGAACCCGCTGCCTCGCACCGCGCTGCTGCATGGCCACTGTCACCAGAAAGCCTTCGACGCGATGGGTTCCGTGCAGCGCACGCTGGGTCTGATTCCCCAGCTAAGGGTCGCGACCATCGAATCGAGCTGCTGCGGCATGGCGGGAAGTTTCGGCATGGAGGCCGAGCACTATGACATTTCCATGAAGATGGCCGAGACGGCATTGTTGCCTGCGATACGCGCGGCCGAAGCGGACAGCATCGTGGTGGCCGACGGCACGAGTTGCCGACATCAGATCGGCCAGGCATCGCGGCGACCGGCGCTGCACGTCGCCCGCGTGCTCGAACAGGCTTTAGGCTGACCAGTCAGGCGTTGGCGCGTTATTGGTCCCGGGGAACTCCGCTCTAGCGCGACACCTGCGGCAAGGAACTTACGCTGAGCTGACGCGCATGCAGCCATTGCTGCAGTCGCTCGAAGTAGAGATAGATGATCGGGGTGATGTACAGCGTTAGCACCTGCGAAAGCAGCAACCCGCCCACCACTGAAAGACCAAGCGGCATGCGTGCCGCGCCTCCCGCGCCGTGGCCAAGCGCAATCGGCAGGCTGCCCATGAGCGCGGCAGCGGTGGTCATCATAATCGGCCGGAAACGCACTATTCCCGCCTCATAGATCGCCTCGGCGGGCGCCTTGCCATCCTTCTTCTGCGCCTCGATCGCGAAATCAATCATCATGATGGCGTTCTTTTTCACGATGCCGACCAGCATGATGATGCCGACGAACGCGTACATGTTGAGCTCGATGCCGAACGCCATAAGGGTGACCAGTGCACCGAGGCCGGCAGTGGGCAGGCCGGATAGGATGGTGAGCGGATGGATAAAGCTCTCGTAGAGTATACCCAGCACCAAGTAGATGACGAAAATCGCGAGCAACAGCAGTATGCCAATACCCTGCATGGAACTCTCAAACGCCTGCGCGGTGCCCTGAAAGGAAATGTTGAGCGTCGCAGGCACCTGCAGCGCGCCGACCGCCCGGTTCACCTGCCCGATCGCCTCGGATAGCGCAAGTTCTGGGCGCAGATCGAAGGAGAACGTTACCGAAGGTAACTGACCTAAGTGCGTCACCGACATCGGTCCGACGTTGTACGACAGCTTGGCCACGGCGCTGAGTGGGACGAGCGCCCCATTCGACGAGCGTACGTACAGCAAAGAAAGTGCCGAAGGGTCCGCCCGATGTTTCGGATCGAGTTCCAGAATCACCCAATACTGGTTCGTTGCAGTGTAGATCGTCGAGACCTGGGCAGCGCCGAACGCGAAGTGAAGCGTGTTTTCGATTGTCTGCGGCGAAAGACCCAACGCCGAGGCCCGCTCTCGATCGATCTCGACATTGACCTGCGGGCGAGCGATTTGCAGGTCGCTCGAAACATCGATCAGGCCCGGCAACCCGCGCAGCGCCTGTTCAATGCGCGGCGCCCACTCATAGAGCTCGTCGGTGCTCGCTCCCTGCACCACGTACTGATAGGCGCTCTTGGTCAGCTGTCCGCCAATGCGAATGGTAGGCACGTTCTGGATGAAGGTGCGCGCGCCGACCACTCTGGCGAGCTTCGGCCGTAGTTCCCGCAGAACCTGGTCGGCCGGCTTTCTCTGTCCGTAGGGTTTGAGCGCGATCGTGATACGTCCGATATTCAGCGACGGATTTACGCTGCTCGAGCCGACGAACGACATCAACGCTTCGACGTTCGGGTCCTGGCGAATGATATCCGCCACCTGTTGCCGAAGCCCTACCATGCTCTCGAACGACGCGTCCTGTGGACCTTCGATAAAGCAAAACAACTGGCCCGAATCCTCGCTCGGCAGGAACCCCTTGGGGGCGCGCGCGAACATCACCCCGGTCGCAACGATGATGCCAAGAAATACCGTCATGGCGAGCCGTTGGTGCGCGAGCACCCAACTCAGGCTGCTGGCGTACAGGTGACGGACCGCGTCGAAACCGCGCTCGAACACCATGAACATCTTCCCATGACGGGCATACGGGTCATGCGGCTTTAGAATTCGGCTGCACATCATCGGCGTGAGTGTCAACGAGACGAACCCGGAAATGAGAACTGCGGCGATGATTACAACGGCAAATTCGTGAAGCAGGCGGCCGAGAATGCCGCCCATGAACAGAACCGGAATGAATACGGCGGCGAGCGACAGCGTCATCGATAGGATCGTGAATACGATTTCCTTCGACCCGTCGAGTGTCGCCTGCATCACGCTCTTGCCCATCTCGATGTGTCGGCTGATATTCTCAAGCATCACGATTGCGTCATCGACGACGAAACCTACGCACAGGGTAAGCGCCATCAACGAAATGTTGTCCAGGCTATAGCCCAATACGTACATGACCGAGAATGTGCCAACGATCGACATCGGCAGGGCCACGCTAGGGATAATCGTTGCCGGAATGTTGCGTAAGAAGATGAAGATCACCATCACTACCAGCGCTAGCGCGATCAGGAGCGAAGTCTGAACCTCGGCCACCGAGGCGCGGATCATGACGGTGCGATCGTAGAGGATGTCGATATTGATAGCAGGCGGTACCTCGGCGCGGAACGTGGGCAACAGCCTCTTCACGGCGTCCACCACTTCGATAGTGTTGGTACCCGGCTGGCGCTGGATGGCAAGCACGATCCCACGCTGATCCTTGAACCACGCGGCGACCTTGTCCGATTGCACGCTGTCGATGACTCGGCCAATCTCGCTGAGCCGGATGGGCGAGCCGCCGCGGTAGGCGACAATGATCGGCCGGAAAGCAGCCGCGTCGTAAAGCTGCCCGGTTGCTTGTACCGCGAACATTCGATTTTTGCCGTACAGCGTGCCGGTCGGCAGGTTGACGTTCGCGCTTGCGATGGCCTGTTGCACCTCGTTGATTCCCACACCGCGCGCGGCAAGTGCATTGGGATCGACCTGTACCCGTACCGCGTACTTCTGCTGCCCGAAGACCTGCACCTGGGCGACCCCGTTGATGGTCGAGATGCGCTGCGCGAGATAAGTCTCCGCATACTCGTTCACCGTCGAGATGGGCAGCGTCTCCGAGGTCAGCGCGAGGAAGAACACCGGGAAATCTGCCGGATTGACTTTGCGGATCGAGGGCGGTGTCGACATCGAGGCCGGCAACAGCCTCGCTGTCGCGCCGATCGCGGAATTGACGTCCTGAGCGGCGGCGTCAATGTCACGATCGAGACTGAACTGAATCGTGATCTGCGTCGATCCCTGGCCGCTCACCGAGGTCATCTGATCGATGCCGGCTATCGTCGAGAACTGATTCTCCAGCGGTGTGGCGACCGCCGAAGCCATGGTCTCGGGAGACGCGCCGGGTAGTTCGGCCGATACCCGAATGGTGGGAAAGTCCACGTTGGGCAGCTGGCTCACCGGCAGAAGACGGTACCCGATGACACCGAATACGAGGATGCCGGTCATGACGAGAATCGTCATGACCGGGCGTCGCACGAACAATTCGGAAAGATTCACGGCACCGATGAATGCACTACGACGGTCGCGCCGGAGGTTTGGTAATGACTCGCACTCCCGGGTTGAGACGCAGCTGCCCGTGCGTGACCACCTTTTCGTCGACTTGCAGGCCGGCACCGATAACCGCGATGTCGCCTTCGCTGCGCGAGACCACGACCTTGCGTACCTCAGCGGTCATGTCCGGCCTGACGACATAGACGTACTGACCCTGCGGGCCGGTCTGCAGCGCTCGCGCCGGGACGATGATTGCGTCGTTCTGATCATAGAGCTTCACGCTCACGCTGACAAACTGTCCAGGCCAAAGCGCGAGGTCTTTGTTATCGAATTTCGCGCGCATCTTAATCGTGCCAGTGGTCTGATCCACCGCGTTGTCGATGAACACCAAACTTCCCCGTGCGAGGAAATGTTCTGCATCGGATCCCGCGGTGACCTGAAGCGCACCGCGCGCCTGCTGGGCGCGTATCACGGGGAGGCTTTGCTCCGGCACGGCAAACGTCGCGTACACCGGCTGGACTTGGTTAATGACCACCAGAGCCGCTGTGTCGTTCGCTTTGACGAGATTGCCTACTTGCAGCAGCACGCGTCCGACGAAGCCCGCAAGCGGCGAGCGAATTGTGCAGTGCTCCAGATTGAGCCGGGCATTCTCAAGGGCCGCCTGACTCGCCTTCGCGGTGGCCGCCGCGGTCTCCGCATTGGTCCGCATTTGCGCATAGGCTTCCTTGGAGACGAAATTCTTGGCGAGCAACTCCTGGTAACGACGCTCTTGGGAGCGCGCCTGATCACGGTTCGCGGCATCGCGCATCGCATTCGCCTCTGCCTGATCTAGGGCCGCCTGAAACGAACGGGGATCGATACGAAAGAGGATGTCTCCCTTCCTCACCTCGCTGCCTTCCCGGAAGTTCACCTCGACGATTTGGCCATCGATGCGCGCCTTCAGGGCGACTGTCGAATAGGGCTCGATGTTGCCGATGGCTTGAATCCGCATCGCAAGCGACTTGCGCTCGACTGCGGCGACCATTACCTGCACCGCAGAAGGACCTGCCGGGCGTTTAGCCGAATTGGCGTCGTTTCCGCAACCCTGCAGCATCGCCACTCCCGCAGCGAGGAGCGCGAAAATTGTCAAGCGGACGAAGACCTTCACGATGTGGAAATGTTTGGCGCCACGATAATCTTCATTGTCTGCTGGCAATTTAGGGCGGGAACCCTAGTCTTCCTTCCATCGCGGAATCGACTCCAGGGCGAACAGATCGCGCACTGTTTCTCGGCGCCGTATAAGTTTCACCGTGCGTCCAGACACCATGACCTCGGCTGCTCGCGGACGCGAGTTGTAGTTGGAACTCATCGACATACCGTACGCTCCGGCGGACAATATGGCAAGCAGATCACCAGTCTTCGCGGCAAGCCGGCGCTCATGTGCCAGGAAATCGCCGCTTTCGCATACCGGTCCGACCACGTCATAGCAGTCCTCGACGGCATCGGGCGCCTCACACACAGTGCGCACCTCGTGCCAGGCATCGTAGAGGGAGGGGCGCAGCAGGTCGTTCATCGCAGCATCGACGACCAGAAAGTTCCGCGCTTCGCCCCGCTTGACATACTCCACCCGCGCAAGCAACGCGCCGGAATTGCCGACAAGGGCACGGCCGGGATCAACAATCAGAACTTCGCTTCGGTCGGCAAGCATACCGAGCGTACCATCGAGAAACTCCGCGACCGTTGCCGGGTCTTCATTGCTGTAACGGATGCCGAATCCTCCGCCCAGGTCGATGTGCCGAAGTCGAATGCCCGCGTTCGCGAGTCGCTCGGTCAACGCGATGAGACGACCTGCTGCGTCGACAAAAGGTGCGATAGACGTAATTTGCGAGCCGATGTGGCAGCCAATTCCCACGAGTCGGATCCACTTCCGGCGCGCCGCATCCCGGTAGAGGCGCTCGGCATCTTCGTAGGCAACGCCGAACTTGTTTTGCTTCAGCCCGGTCGAAATGTAGGGATGGGTCCCGGGATCGACATCCGGATTGACGCGGAAGGCAACGGGAGCGCGTCGGCGCAGGCGCTGCGCTACACGGTCGACGCGCTCCAGTTCGGCCTCTGACTCGAGGTTCAGGGAAAGTATTCCAGCGCGTAGCGCGGACTCTATTTCTGCCTCGGTTTTGCCGACCCCCGAAAACACGACTTTGCGCGGATCTCCCCCGGCGGCAAGTACGCGACGCAGTTCGCCACCCGACACGATGTCAAATCCGGCGCCGCGCTGGGCCATCAGGGCGAGTACCGCCAGATTGGGATTGGCCTTTACCGAATAGCAGATCAGGGACTTCCGGCCCTTTAGCGCGAGCTCGAATTCATCGTAGGCGTGCTCGATCGCAGCACGCGAGTATACATAGCAGGGGGTGCCAAAGCGGCGCGCAATCTTCTCAAGCGGTACTTGCTCGATGTGCAGCGAGCCTTCGCGATAGTGAAAAACCATGCGCTCTCAAATTTTCCGGCGGTGCGGCGTGCTATTGACCGACTGGATCGCTCTTGTCGACGTCGATGCTGACATCGTGCTTGTTCGCCTCTTCAGGGTAGGGCTTCGGCTGATAGGAGTCTTTCTTCTGCGGCTTCACGCCGGCCGGCGGCTGGTCACGCAGGTAAAGCGGGCCCTTCTGCCCGCAGGCGGCCACCATCATCACAATCGTCAGGACGACAAGGACGCCGCGCATGGCTCTTGGAGATCTTCCAACAACTACTGCTTCAACAGTTCTTCCAGCGTAGTGGGTTCCGATTTGGGGATCGCGGTCGGCGCCGCTGCGGGCGCCGCCGGAGTCGTGATCGGGGCGGGCTCCTCCGCGGGAAGATATTCGCGGTAGAAGTATTCAGAGGTCGCTTTCGTCTCATCCGGTTGTGCCGGATCAGGCCCGGTCATCACCGATACGACACCATCCGGTACAGGACGCGGCGTCTCGGGTATTCCTTTGAGCGCTGTCTCCATGTAGTCCACCCAGATCGGTAACGCCACCGCACCGCCGGTCTGGTTGCGACCGAGAGTCTTGGGCTGATCAAATCCGACCCATGCGATACCGACCAGGGCTGGCGTATAACCGCAAAACCAAGCGTCGACAAATTCATTCGTCGTTCCCGTCTTGCCGGCCAGATCGCGTCGGCGCAACTTCCCCGCCCGTGCCGCGGTACCGACGCGTGTGACGTCCTGCATCATGTTGTCCATGACGAACGCATTTCGCGCATCGATGACACGCAACCCTTCGTCGCCGGCTCGTTGCGGGCTTGCAGCCGCGAGCGCATTGCCGCGATCGTCCAGAACGCGCTGAATGAAATACGGCTGAATCAGGTAGCCTCCATTGGCGAATACCGCATAGGCCCGGACCATTTGCCACTGGGTAACGGAACCTGCGCCGAGGGCCATGGTGAGGTACGGCGGGTGCTTGTCGGCATCGAAGCCGAACTTGACCACGTAGTCCTGCGCGTACTTGGGTCCGATTGCTTCCAGAATCCGTATCGACACAACATTCTTCGACTTGGTAAGGGCGGTGCGCATGTGCATCGGACCCTCAAACCTGCCGTCAAAATTCTTCGGCTCCCAGCGCTGACCACCAGTAATCTCGGGATCGATCATGACCGGCTCGTCGGGGATAACCGTGGCGGGCGTGAAGCCCTTCTCGAGCGATGCAGAATAAATGAACGGCTTGAACGATGACCCCGGCTGACGCCACGCCTGGGTGACATGATTGAATTTATTGCGATCGAAATCAAATCCACCGACCAGGGCGCGGATCGCACCGTTTTGCGGGTCCATCGAGACGAAGGACGCTTCCGCATCGGGCAGTTGAGCGATCTGCCACTGCTGTTTTTCGTCTCGATGCACGCGGATGAACGCGCCCCGCCGCAGGCGTCTTCGCGGCGGCGTCTTCGCGTCGAGCGCACTGAGGGCGAACTTGAGACCATCCCCCGAGAGAGTGATCGTTTCGCCGCTGCGCAGCGCAGCGCGGATTTCCTTCGGCTTGACTTCGGTCACGATCGCGATAAGAAGGTCGTCGCTGTCGAAGCGATCCGCAAGTGCCCTGTCGTAGTCGTCTTCATCAGCGTCGATCTCCAGATCGAAAAATCCTTCGGGCCCGCGATAGCCGTTGCGTCGGTCGTATTCGATTAGCCCCTTGCGCGTTGCCCAGTACGCGGCTTCCTGGTCCGCCTTGCGAATTGTCGTATAGACGCGAAATCCGCGCGAATAGACCTCCTCGGGATATTGTTCGAACACCGCCTGGCGGACCATTTCCGCCAAATGCTCCGCGTGCACCGAATACTGTGCGGATTCGCGAACAGTATGAATTGGAGTCTTGCCCGCAGCGACCTGTTCCTCGACTGAAATATGACCGAGTTCGTGCATGCGGCGCAGAACGTACTGTTGGCGTTGCTTGGCCTTTTGCGGATTTACCGTCGGGTTGTAGATCGAAGGCGCCTTGGGTAGGCCCGCCAAGATTGCGATTTCCGCAAGTGACAGTTTGTCGAGCGATTTGCCGAAATAGGTCTGCGACGCGGCTGCGAATCCGTAAGCGCGCTGTCCAAGATAGATCTGATTGACATAGAGTTCCAGAATCTGGTCTTTCGACAGGTTGTGCTCGATCTTGAAGGCAAGCAGGGCCTCGTACATCTTGCGCGTAATGGTCTTTTCGGACGACAGGAAGAAATTGCGCGCTACCTGCATTGTGATTGTGCTTGCGCCCTGGCGTCTTCCGCCTGCTACAAGGTTCGAGTACGCGGCGCGCAGCACACCGATGTAATCAATACCGGTATGCTCGTAGAATCGCTCGTCTTCGGCGGCGAGGATGGCGTTCTTGAGGAGTTGCGGTACGTCGGAGATTGAAATAACCGAGCGGCGCTCCTCGCCGAACTCGCCGATCAGCGCGCCTTCAGCGGTATAGACCCGCAGCGGGATCTTGGGTTGGTACTCGGTCAGGCCCTCTAGCGAAGGCAGATTCGGGTAGGCCAGCGTCAGCACCAGTCCGACCAGCAGCCCGCCGATCGCCAAGCCGCCTGCGATCAGGGTCAACGGAAATGCCAAAAAACGAAGCCACATCAAGGCGCTTGGTCACTCCAAGGGGGTTATTGCGCAGTGCAAAAGGACGGCCCCATTATAAGTGCTCCCAGGGGTGGATAATTGACTAGACACGATGGGGAGTTGTTGTTAGGATTTAAGGCGAATTCTACGTATTGCTCCTAACTCGCGGGCGCACAAAGGAAAACACGTGAAGCTGGACCTTTTCAGTCCGAAGGCGCCGCCTCTATTTGGACTCGACATCAGTTCGTCATCCGTGAAGATGGTCGAGATTGTCGAGGCGGGAAAAGAAGGCTATCGGGTCGAGCGCTATGCGATCGAACCCCTGCCTCGCGACGCAGTCGTCGATGGCAATATCAATAATCTCGAAGCCGTGACTGAATCTGTCAAGCGCGCATACAAACGATTGGGATCGAGAACGCGGCACGTGGCGATGGCGGTGCCAACCGGGGCAGTGATTTCCAAGAAGATCATTGTGCAAGCGGGGCTGCGCGAAGCCGAACTAGAAGTTCAGGTTGAGACCGAGGCAAACCAGTACATTCCGTTTGCGTTGGAGGAGGTCAACCTCGATTTTCAAAAAGTCGGTCCCGCGCCGTCGGGTCCGGAGGAGCAGGAGGTTCTGATTGCCGCAACGCGCAAGGAGAAGGTTGAGGATCGCGTAGCGGTGGCCGAGTCCGCAGGCCTGAAGCCACTGGTCATGGATGTTGAGTCCTACGCGCAGCAATCCGCTTTGGCACTGGTTGTCCAGCAACTCCCCAAGGGCGGAAAGGAACAGAACATCGCAGTCGTCGATGTCGGCGGCACTGTCATGAATGTGAGCGTGCTACGCAACGAACAGTCGGTCTACGCGCGCGAACAGGCGTTCGGCGGCAACCAGTTGACGCAGGATATTGTGAGTCGCTACGGCATGAGTGTTGAAGAAGCCGAAAGCGCCAAGCGTTCAGGCGGACTTCCCGACGATTTCGAAACCGAGGTGTTGCGGCCGTTCATGGAGAATCTGGCGGTTGAAGTGCAAAGGGCGCTGCAGTTCTTCTTCACCTCAACCCAGTACAACAGCGTCGACCAGATACTTCTTTCTGGCGGTTCGGCGGTTATTCCCGGTCTTGACGAGATTGTTCACACGCGCACGCAGGTCCCGTCAGTGGTGGCCAACCCCTTTGGCGCGATGCAGACTGCATCGCGCATCCAGGTCAAGCGCCTGGTGCAGGATGCCCCGTCGCTGATCGTTGCCTGTGGTCTTGCGATGCGCAGGTTCGACCCATCATGAGTTTCCGCATCAACCTTCTGCCGCATCGCGCGGAGCGTCGCGCGCGTGAGCGGCGCCATTTCGCCACGCTTGCGGTTCTGACCGGGGTGCTTGGGCTTGCCGTTGTGGGAATGACGCACGTCTTTTTCAGCAATGTTCTCCAGACACAAACCGATCGGAATCTCTTTTTGAAGAGCGAGATCGCCAAGCTGGACAAGGATATTGCCGAGATCAAAAAACTGAAGGATGAGATCCAGGCCCTGCTCGCACGCAAGACCGTGATCGAAACTCTGCAGCGCGACCGCGCGCAGACGGTGTATCTGCTCGACCAGCTCGTGCGGCAAATGCCCGAAGGCGTCTATCTGACTTCCGTCAAGCAACGCGGCCTGAGTGTAAGCTTGGCGGGCTACGCGCAGTCCAACGCCCGGGTTTCGACGCTGATGCGCAATATCGAGTCCTCGCCGTGGCTCACGAATCCAGTCCTGGTGGAGATCCGGGCAGCAACCGTGAACAAGCGGCGCATGTCTGACTTTCACCTCAACCTGTCCCTCAAGCGCATCGCACCGCAGGAAGACGGAAAGGCGCCGGCAAAAGACGCCGCCGGCAAGAAGGGGTAGGTCATGGCGATCGATTTCAACAGGTACATCGAGGATTTCAAGCAAACCAACTGGCGCGACCCAGGGACCTGGGCCCTATTGCCCAAGCTGGTGGTGCTGCTCGCCATTTTGATTACGATACCGACAGGAGGATTCTTCCTCGACACTCAGTCGCAGCTGGAAGAAATCGAAAGGGGCGTGCAGGAAGAGGTCAAGCTCAAGAAGGAATACGTCGACAAGAAGAAGCAGGCAATCAATCTCGATCTGCACCGGCAGCAACTCAGAGAAATCGATACACAATTCGGAGCGTTGCTGCGCCAGCTTCCCAACAAGTCGCAGATGGATGCCCTGCTTGTAGACATCAACCAGGCCGGTCTCGGCCGCGGCCTGCTGTTCGAGTTGTTCAAACCCGCCGCCGCAGAGTCGGCGCGGGAATTCTATGCGGAGTTGCCGATACAGTTGCGCGTGACTGGGAACTACCACGACATCGGCGCCTTCGCGAGCGATGTGGGGCGCCTTTCGCGCATCGTGACCCTGAACAATGTTGCCATCGAGGCCGGCAAGGATGGAGTCCTCGCTATGGATGCGACGGCGCGTACTTTCCGTTACCTCGACGACGAGGAAATCATGGCTCAGCGCAAAACGAAAAAGGGCGGCAATAAATGAGATTTACCCTTGCATTCCTATGGCTGGTATTGCTGGTCGCGGCGTGCGATCAGGACCAGCATCGGAATTTGAGGCGGGAACTCGACGAATTGACCAAGGATCTACGCGGCAAGGTTGAACCCCTGCAGCCGCTCAAGCCCTACGAGCCCGTTCCGTATCAGGCAGAGGGCGAGGTGGATCCATTTCGGCCCGACCGGGTCAATGTCGCGAAGGTGGCGCCTGCTCCGGTGCTCGGCAGGACTCCGAACCTTGATCGACCCAAGGAGCCGCTGGAGTCCTTTTCTCTTGAGTCGATCCAGATGGTCGGCGCGATCGTGAGGCCGAACCAGGATACTTACGGGCTGGTCAAGGCTGGTCCCAACCTGTACCGCGTGAAGAAGGGAAACTACATGGGCCAGAACTACGGGGTCATCACCGGCATCGAGGAAACCCAGATTAACCTCAAAGAACTCGTTCAAGATAGTGGCGGCGAGTGGGTCGAACGCGTCGGCGCTCTCATGCTTCAGGAGGTAGGAAAGAAATGAAACCCAGAACAGTTCTCCAGGTTCTCGCGGTCTGGGTTTGCGCGCACGGAATCGCGCTCGCACAGTCCAACAGTATCGAATCGTTCAATGTCACTCAGCAGGGTGACAAGGTGGTCGTGCGAATTTCCACCAAGGAACCGCTTAATGGCGTGCCGCCCAGCTTTGCGACGGCCAATCCCGCTCGAATTGCACTGGATTTTGCGAACACGGTGAACGCCCTGGGACGCAACAGCCAGGATCTGGGCGAGGGCGACCTGCGGAGTATGAATGTGATACACAGCGGTGAGCGAACGCGCCTGATCTTGAACCTGCGCCGTACCCTGGTTCACGAGGCGACGCTCGACGGTAGGACTGTTGTGCTCACGCTCTCGCCTTCCGCGGGTGCCGATAGCCGTGCGGCGGGTCCCTTTGCAGCGAGCAAGCCCGAGGCCGGCCATGCGGTGCGAGACATTGATTTTCGACGCGGGGATTCCGGTGCTGGTCGAGTGATTGTCGACCTGTCCGATACCACTACTGGAATCGACATTCGCCAACAGGGCCAGAACATCATCGTCGACTTTCTCAAGACGACGCTTCCCGAGAACTTGCGGCGCCGGCTTGATGTCGTGGACTTTGCGACGCCGGTCCAGACGCTGAGTGTCTTTCAGCAAGGGGAGAACACCCGGCTGGTTATCGAGCCGCGCGGCAGGTGGGAGCACAACGCCTATCAGTCGGACGCCCAGTTCGTCGTCGAAGTAAAACCTATAACCGAGCAAAAAACCCCTGAACGCGCTCGCTATGCGGGCGAGAAACTCTCGCTCAATTTTCAGAACATCGAGGTGAGGGCGGTACTGAATGTGATCGCCGACTTCACTGATCTGAATATCATCACGAGCGACACCGTCGGCGGAAATATTACCCTGCGTCTCAAGGAGGTACCTTGGGACCAGGCACTGGAAATCATCATGCAGACGCGCGGCCTGGACATGCGCCGCAACGGCAACGTGATCTGGATTGCACCGCGCGACGAAATCGCGACCCGCGAGAAGCTCGCACTCGAATCGCAGCAACAGATCAACGAATTGGAACAGACGCGCACCGAGTCATTCCAGATCAACTACCAGAAGGCCGTGGACGTTCAGAAACTGCTGTCGGATCCGGCGCAGAGACTGCTTTCCAAGCGCGGCAGCGCGTCCGTTGACACGCGAACCAACATGCTGTTCGTGCAGGACACGCCGAGCCGACTCGAGGAGGTTCGAAAGCTTCTTGCAAAGATCGATATCGCGGTGCGCCAGGTAATGATCGAGGCGCGTATTGTTGAGGCCAGCGACAGCTTTTCGAAGAATCTTGGCGTGCGTCTGGGATACGTTGAGAATGGGCTAAACGCCCAGAGTCAGCGGACCTTTGGCCAGGGCGGCCTTCAATTCGGCTCCGATTTGGGAACCAACGGACAATTGCTGAATACTGGAACCGGACCGCTGGTTGCTGGAACGCCGAACATTACTCCCAACGCACAGCAGGTCAATCTGCCCGCGGCAGGACTGAACGGATTTAGCGCCGGTACGTTTTCTTTTATCCTATTCAAGCAGAATTTTTCTCGCTTCATCACCTCCGAGATCACCGCGCTCGAGTCCGACGGAAAAGGCAAGATCATCGCCAGCCCGCGCGTGCTCACCGCTAATCAGGTGGAAGCCCTGATCGAACAGGGCACGGAAATTCCCTACCAGGCAGCCACCTCGTCGGGAGCCACCGCGCTATCGTTCAGAAAGGCGAGTCTGAGCCTCAAGGTAAAGCCGCAAATCACGCCCGATGGCAATATCATCATGACGCTCGACGTCAACAAGGATGCACCGGGATCGATCGTCGGCGGCGCCGTGCAGATCAATACCAAGCATGTCAAGACCGAAGTACTCGTGGAAAACGGCGGCACCGTCGTGATTGGCGGCATTTACGAGCAAACCGAGCGGACCGACATCACGAAGGTTCCTTTCCTTGGTGACCTGCCGCTGATTGGTTTCTTTTTCCGCAACCAGACCCACAACACGGCCAAGACCGAGCTTCTGGTATTCATCACGCCCCGCATCGTGAACGAACGTTTTTCGTCGAATCGCTGATTGCCCCCGCATCTCTAATTGGCGGAATTGCGGCCGGTTTCACCCGGCCGCTTCTTTTTATAGTGATCATGGTGGGATGTTTGGGGGCGATGGCAAAATAGTCCGATGAATTCCGCCCAAGGAAACATCTTCATCGTCGGAATGATGGGAGCGGGCAAAACTACTGTCGGCCGACTCCTCGCACGGCGTCTGAAACGTCGCTTCGTCGATTCGGATCACGAGGTCGAACGGCGCTGCGGTGTGCGCATTGCAACGATTTTCGAGATTGAAGGGGAGCAGGGTTTTCGAGATCGCGAAGCCCAAGCCATCAGACAGCTTGCCGAAGAGCAGGGCATCGTTATGGCCACCGGAGGTGGCGCGATATTGCGCGATGAAAACCGTCGGCGACTCGCGTCTTCGGGGACCGTAGTCTATCTGCACGCCAGGCCTGAGGCCCTCTATGAGCGTCTGCGGCACGACAAGAGCCGACCGCTGCTCGCGACCGAAGATCCGCTGGCGCGCCTGGGTGAGTTGTACGCGCAGCGAGATTCGCTGTACCGCAGCATCGCCGACCTGGTGATCGACACCGGCGCGCAGAGTGTACAAATGCTGGTCCACAGACTTACCGAGCGACTTGCCGCGCTACCATCTGATACTTCCTTGTAATGCCAATGCAAACCCTGCAAGTCGCCCTAGCCGAGCGGTCCTACCCCATCCACATAGGCGAAGGCCTGCTCGATGTCGCCGCGCTTTTCTTGCCATATCTCGCCGGCGGACGCGTGGCCGTAATCACCGATAGCAACGTTGCACCCCTTTACATGGCACGCGTCAAGAACCTCCTCGAAGCCGCTGACGTAACGGTTATCGAAGTGGTGGTGCCTGCCGGGGAAGGATCCAAGAGCTGGCGGATCCTCGATGAAGTACTCGACCAACTTCTCGCGGCGCATTGCGACCGCGATACGCTGATTCTTGCGCTTGGCGGTGGCGTAATCGGCGATCTTGCGGGATTCGCCGCGGCGATCTATCAGCGCGGCGTGTCCTTTCTGCAAGTGCCCACCACACTACTTGCACAGGTCGACTCTTCGGTCGGCGGCAAGACAGCGATCAATCACACTCGCGGCAAGAATATGATCGGAGCCTTCTACCAGCCCCGCGCGGTCATCATTGACGTCGAGGTTCTGCGCAGTCTGCCCGAACGCGAACTGCGAGCTGGTCTAGCCGAGGTGATCAAGCACGGCCTGATTCTCGATCCGGAATTCACCGTTTGGCTGGAGCAAAACATCGAGAACCTTGTCGCGCGCGACCCTCGGGCCCTGATTCACGCAATCAAACGTTCATGCGAATTGAAGGCTCAGGTAGTTGGCGACGATGAGCGGGAGGGCGGCGTGCGCGCGATCCTCAATTTCGGCCACACCTTCGGGCATGCCATCGAAACTGGCATGGGATACGGCAACTGGCTGCACGGAGAGGCTGTTGCCGCCGGAATGATGATGGCGGCTGAACTGTCTGCGCGCGCGGGAATGCTTGCGTTCGAGGATGTACGACGCGTCCAAGGGCTGATCGAGCGTGCGGGACTGCCGGCCGCTGGGCCGGCACTGTCCGCCGAGCGCTATTTCGAACTGATGGCGACCGATAAGAAGGCGGCGCAGGGCCGGCCACGCTTCGTGCTTCTCAAGGCCATCGGACACGCCTGTCTGCGGAGCGATCTGGACGAGTCCTGGATACGCGCGTCGATCGCATCACGTAGCGCCAAGACAGGTTGACCCGCGTCCGAGTCGGACTCTTGTAGGGTCTGGTCCAAATCGGTATATTCAACGGTTCGCCCGTCGCTTTTGTGCGGCGCCGCGCAGCCTGACCGCAACCCTATGTTTTGACTTTGAAGCCAAGAGGTTAGCCGTGAACCAGCGTTTCTCGCCGCCCGCCCAGGGTCTGTACGACCCGAGCCATGAACACGATGCCTGCGGCGTCGGCTTTGTTGCGCACATCAAAGGCAAGAAATCGCACGCCATCATCGAACAGGGTCTGACGGTGCTCAAGAACCTGACTCACCGCGGCGCGGTCGGTGCCGACCCCAAGGCCTCGGATGGCGCGGGTATCCTGATTCAGGTGCCGGACCGATTCCTGCGCGCCGAGATGGCCCGCGAGCAGGTGGAACTTCCCCCGCCGGGTCAGTACGGTGTCGGTATGGTGTTCTTGCCTCGGGAACCGGCCTCGCGGCTCGCGTGTGAGTATGAAATTGAGCGCGCGATCAAGGACGAGGGTCAGGTGCTGCTTGGCTGGCGCGACGTACCGGTCGATGGTTCCGAACTCGGTGAATCGGTTAAATGCATCGAACCGGTGATCCGCCAGGTATTCATCGGCCGCGGCGCCGGAGTGACGGTTACCGACGCGCTGGAACGTAAGCTCTACATCATTCGCAAGAGTTCTGGCCATGCGATCCAAGCGCTGCGCCTCGCGCACGGAAAAGAATTCTATGTGCCCTCCATGTCGGCGCGAACCGTCCTGTACAAGGGGATGCTGCTTGCGCACCAGGTCGGCGAGTACTACCTCGATCTCAAGGACGCGCGTGTCGAATCCGCGCTCGCGCTTGTGCACCAGCGTTTTTCCACCAATACATTTCCTTCGTGGGATCTCGCGCACCCGTTCCGCATGATTGCGCACAACGGCGAGATCAACACCCTGCGCGGCAATGTCAATTGGATCCGTGCTCGGCAGGGTGCGATCTTCAGCCCCATTCTCGGCAAGGATCTCGAGAAGATCTGGCCTCTCATTTATGACGGGCAGTCCGATTCGGCAAGCTTCGACAACGCACTTGAGCTTTTGGTGATGGGCGGCTATTCGGTCGCGCATGCGATGATGATGATGATCCCCGAGGCCTGGGAAAACCACGGCATGATGGATCCCGCACGGCGTGCGTTCTACGAATACCACGCGGCGATGATGGAGCCTTGGGACGGTCCGGCGTCGATTGCCTTTACCGACGGTCGTCAGATCGGCGCCACCCTAGATCGCAACGGCCTGCGTCCCTCCCGCTATATCGTGACCGACGATGATATGGTGATCATGGCATCCGAGGCCGGAGTGCTCCCCGTGCCGGAGGAAAGGATCGTTAAGAAGTGGCGCCTGCAACCCGGCAAGATGTTCCTCGTCGACCTCGAAAAGGGCCGCATCATCGACGACAAGGAACTGAAGGAAGCGCTTGCTTCCGCGCGTCCCTACGCAGAATGGATCGAGCGCATACGAGTGCGGCTTGACGACGTCGAATCCGATAAGCAGCATCCCGAGCGTTCGACAGTGCCGTTGCTCGATCGTCAGCAGGCCTTTGCTTATACCCAGGAAGACGTCAAATTCCTCATGACGCCGATGGCCCAGAACGGCGACGAGCCGATCGGTTCGATGGGAAACGATTCCCCTCCGGCCGTACTGTCGGCGAAGAACAAGACCCTCTATCACTACTTCAAGCAACTGTTTGCCCAAGTCACCAACCCGCCGATTGATCCGATCCGCGAAGAATTGGTTACCAGCTTAGTGAGTTTTATCGGGCCCAAGCCCAATCTCCTCGGTATCGACGAGATCAATCCCCCGCTGCGCTTGGAAGTCAGTCAGCCGGTGCTCGACTTTTACGAAATGGACAAGGTCCGTCACATCGAGCGCTATACCGAAGGCAAATTCCGCTGTGGCGAACTTGATATCACCTATCCCGTGATCTGGGGCAAGGAAGCAATCGAAGCGCGTCTGGCCTCATTGTGCGCCCAGGCGGAAGACGCCGTGCGCGCAGGTTCCTCGATCCTCATCATCTCCGACCGCGCAGTGAACCGAGAGCGCGTGGCGATCCCTGCGCTGCTTGCGCTCTCGGCGATCCACCAGCATCTTGTCAACAAGGGACTGCGTACCAGCACTGGCCTGGTGGTCGAAACCGCATCCGCGCGAGAGGTGCATCACTTCGCGTTGCTGGGCGCCTACGGCGCCGAGTCGGTGCATCCCTATCTCGCGCTGGAAACACTCCTTGATCTCGTAACGCGCGGCCAACTATCCGAGGGCATCGACGGCAGCAAGGCGATCAAGAACTACCTCAAGGCGATCAGCAAGGGGTTACGTAAGGTGATGTCCAAAATGGGCATCTCCACTTACATGTCCTATACCGGTGCGCAGATATTCGAGGCGCTGGGGCTGTCCAGGCTTTTCGTGGATAAATACTTCTCCGGAACGACTTCCACAATCGACGGTATCGACGTGTTTGACGTGGCCGACGAGGCGATTCGCATTCACCAAGCTGCGTTCGACGAAAAGGACCCCGTGCTACGCACCATGCTGGATACTGGTGGCGAATACGCTTGGCGAGTACGCGGCGAGGAACACATGTGGACACCCGACGCGATTGCAAAGCTGCAACACGCGGCGCGAAGCAAGTCCTACTCCACCTATAGGGAGTACGCCGCGATCATCAACGATCAGTCGCGACGCCATATGACCTTTCGGGGCCTTTTCGAATTTCGCCTCGGGCACGCCAAACCGGTTCCGCTCGAGGAGGTCGAATCGGCCGCGGCGATCGTGAAACGCTTTGTCACCGGCGCGATGTCGCTTGGCTCGATCTCGACCGAAGCGCACGCCACGCTCGCGGTGGCGATGAATCGCATCGGCGGCAAGTCCAACACCGGTGAGGGCGGCGAGGATCGCAGGCGTTTTGCACCCATCAAAGCGGGAGAGACTCTGCGTTCGCGCCTCGGTGCCGGGCGTGTCGAGGTCGATATCGAATTGCAGGAGGGCGACTCGCTGAAGTCAAAGATTAAGCAGGTCGCCTCGGGTCGCTTTGGCGTTACCGCCGAGTACCTCGCGAGTGCCGAGCAAATTCAGATAAAGATGGCGCAGGGCGCCAAGCCTGGCGAGGGTGGGCAGTTGCCCGGCCGGAAGGTCTCCGAGTACATCGCTGAACTACGCTATTCGACACCTGGTGTGGAACTCATTTCTCCACCGCCACACCACGACATCTACTCGATCGAAGACCTCGCGCAGCTCATCCATGACCTAAAGAACGCCAATACCGCCGCATCAATCAGCGTCAAGCTTGTTTCGGAGGCGGGTGTGGGCACCATTGCTGCGGGGGTGGCAAAGGCGAAGGCAGATCATGTAACCATCTCTGGCTATGATGGTGGTACGGGCGCTTCGCCCCTGAGTTCGATCAAGCACGCGGGCACTCCCTGGGAAATGGGTCTCGCCGAAACGCAGCAGACGCTGGTGCTAAACGGTTTGCGTGGCCGCATTACGGTGCAAGTGGACGGCCAGGTGAAGACCGGCCGCGATGTGGTGATCGGCGCGCTGCTCGGCGCAGACGCGTTCGGATTCGCTACGGCTCCGCTGGTCGTCGAAGGATGCATCATGATGCGCAAGTGCCACCTCAATACCTGTCCGGTCGGGGTTGCCACGCAAGACCCGGAACTGCGGAGAAGATTCACCGGCAAGCCCGAGCATGTGGTGAATTACTTCTTCTTCGTCGCTGAAGAAGTTCGCGAGCTGATGGCCAGCCTAGGCATGCGTAAGTTCGACGAGTTGATCGGACGCAGCGATCTGCTGAACGTGAAGAACGGCGTCGAACATTGGAAGGCGCGCGGTCTGGACTTCTCGCGGGTCTTCTATATGCCAGACATGCCCGCGGGCACCGCGCGGATGCGCGTCGAGAGCCAGGACCACGGGCTTGACAAGGCACTCGACAACCGCTTGATCAAGCTTGCCGGGCCGGCGCTCGAACGCGGCGAACCGGTGACCATCGATGTGCCGATCCGCAACACCAATCGGACCGTGGGTACCACACTCTCTTACCGGATAGCCAGTCGCTACGGTCATGACGGCCTGCCGGACGATACCATCCATGTGCGTATGGCGGGTTCGGCGGGCCAGAGCTTCGGCGCCTTCCTGGCGCGCGGCATAACCCTTGATCTGGTGGGCGACACCAACGACTATTGCGGCAAGGGACTCTCCGGCGGGCGCATCATGGTGCAACCCTCGCCCAAGTTTCGCGGAGATCCGGTCGAGAACATCATCACCGGTAACGTCGCGCTGTACGGCGCGATCGCAGGCGAGGCCTATTTCCGCGGCGTGGGAGGCGAGCGCTTCGCGGTGCGCAACTCCGGTGCACAAGCGGTAATCGAGGGCCTCGGCGACCATGGCTGCGAATACATGACTGGCGGAACCGTGGTCGTGCTCGGCCTGACCGGGCGTAACTTCGCGGCTGGCATGTCAGGTGGGATCGCCTACGTACTCGATGTGGACGGCGACTTTGCAAAGCGCTGCAATACCGCGATGGTCGAACTCGATCCGGTGCTTGGGGAGTCGGAACAGCAGGGCAAGCTCGCGCGCGATCTCTGGCATCTGGGCGAAGCCGATGAGGTAATCGTCCGGCGCATGATCGAGCGGCATGTGCAATACACCGGTAGCCGGCACGCCGCGGAGATTCTTCAGAACTGGACAGGCCTGCGAAGCCGCTTCATCAAGGTATTTCCGAAGGAATACCGCCGCGCGCTGGGAGAACTTGCTGCCGCGCAAAAGAAGGCGGCCGCCTGAGCTAGGCATAGCCACTCACCACGTATAGACCGTACCAAACAGGATTCAGGTTCAAATGGGCAAAGTCACGGGATTTCTGGAATATCAGCGCCTTCAGGAAGCTGCGGAGGACAAGGAAGCGCGCAAGAAGCACTACCATGAATTTGTCGCGCATCTGACTGATGATCAGGCAAAGACCCAAGGTGCTCGCTGCATGGACTGCGGCACGCCGTTCTGCATGAGCGGCTGCCCGGTCAACAACATCATTCCGGATTTCAATGACCTCACCTATCGTCAGGACTGGAAGAACGCGCTTGAGGTTCTGCACTCGACCAACAACTTCCCGGAATTCACCGGCCGAGTCTGTCCCGCTCCCTGCGAGGAGGCTTGTGTGCTGCGAATCAACAATGATCCGGTCGGCATCAAGT
>Ga0224495_10000943_pt1 | contig 21719 bp, 17 predicted proteins | sample SF_Jul11_sed_USG_FD_168128 | JGI IMG/M metagenome (GOLD analysis project Ga0224495, IMG submission 168128) | Sediment microbial communities from San Francisco Bay, California, United States - SF_Jul11_sed_USGS_4_1 | ecosystem: Environmental > Aquatic > Marine > Sediment | place: USA: California...
CAGGTGGCGGGGGCGGGGGCGGGTCCTCGCCCTTCTTGGGCTTCTTGTCCTTCGGAGGCTTCGGGGCTCTGGGCGGCTTGGCGGACTTGCCGCTCTCCGAGCCGTCGGCGTGCCCGCCTGACGGTCCTGCGGAGGTCGCAGGCAGATTGGCGATTCCGGCGGGCGCCTGCGCCATGGCGGCTTCAGGCGATTGAAGCGGGGAAGCGTATCCGCTCTCCCCGCCCGGCAGTCCAAGCACGGGGCCGCCGCCAGTTGCAGCGGCACTGTGGCCCTCGGACGCTTCGGGTCCGGCAGACCCCGCAGTACCCAGGGCCGGAACGCATGCGACCACGACGACCGCACATAGCAGCAGGTGTCTGACGAGCAGGCCGCTTGCCCGACGGCCGGCAATCCGGCTGATTGCCGCTCGAACCCAGGGATCTTGACCGCTCGACAACGTTCCCCCTCTGCGGTGCGCACGCGCCTACGGCAGCATGCTCACCTCATGGCAGTTCGTACACAAGTCATCGTCAGTTTCGGCCAGAAGGTTGACGCTCTCGGTCTGGTGCGGGAACGCAGTGTACTCGGGATTGGTCGGCGCGTCCGGCGCCGGGTAGCCATAGTCCGTCAAGCACGCCGAGAAGGTGGTCTCCACGTCCCGATAGTCCTCATGACACTGCTGGCAGTACGGATCGTCGGACGTGTCGGTGTAGCCGTCGTTGGAACGTCCGAGCGTGTACGTCGCAACCTGACTCACCGGGTGGTTGTGGACCGTGCCCCAGTCGGTGCGCTCGTCATGGCAGCCCGCGCACCACTGCGCGCCGTACTCCGTGTAGGTGCCGTCCGCGGCATCGTTGACGTCGTCGCGCAGCAGACAGTTGGAGTAGATCCACTCCTTGGCGCCGAAGGCTTTGCCCGTGTCTCTGAGGAAAGGCTGCATCTGCGTGGCCCGATGCACCGAATGGCAGCTCGAACAGTCGAGCAGGTCCGGCAGCGGCGCGGAGCCACCCGGAACGTAGGTGGTGGTGTCGCACGAGTGCTCCGCTCCCACGGTACCGCCGCGGGCCACGATCTGGCTGTAGGGGCCGACCGCCCCCGTCGAGTCATGACACGTCAGGCAAGACCCGGTGATCGTGGACGCGGGGAGCAGCAGAATGGAATCGGCAGGCGCATCGTGCACGGTATGGCAGAGAGCGCACTTCGCAGTAGTGCTGGTGTAGTAGCCGTGCGGACCCTCTCCGGTCCACGGATCGCGGTCGTCGCCGTGGCAGGAGATGCAGTCGTAGTCGCCCTCGCGCCCGTCGGTGTGGTATGCGTACGCAACCGCGGGGATGAGGGTAAACACAACACCAATCAGCGCCGCCACCAGCACGCGACGCCAGACATTGCGCAATATGAATGACCGCTTCTCTGAGCCCGGGCTTCGACCCAAGCCAGCCCCCCTTCTCCACCTGGTTCCAGGATAGCATCCATTCGTCGCCTCGGGCCAGGGACCATCCTACAACTCTGCGGCGAGAAAGCGAACGCCTGTTCGACTCGCGAGTTGTTTACTGCTACGCTTGATACGAACACCCGTTCGCCTTGGAGGAGACATGCGAGCCGAGGAACAATCTGCCAACTGCCCAACCGCCTCTGGCGACATCGAGCCCGCCGCCTCAAGCACTCTGCTAGCATCACTCAACGAACGTCAGCGCCAAGCCGCCTCGCACGGCGAGGAAGCCTTGCTTATCGTGGCGGGCGCCGGCACTGGGAAGACCGCCACCCTCGCACACCGAGTCACCTATCTCATGGCGTCGGGCACCGACCCCGGCCGCATCCTGCTGCTCACCTTCACGCGCCGCGCGGCATCCGAGATGCTGCGCCGCGTGGACTCGATCATGCGCGCCGCAGGCCTCAGCGGCGCCGGCTCCTCGGCAGGCTCGACGATCTGGGGTGGAACCTTCCATAGCGTGGCCGTGCGCCTGCTCCGGCTCCACGGACGCGACATCGGCCTCGAGCCCGACTTCACGGTGCTCGACCGCTCCGATGCCGAAGATCTCATGCACGTGGCGCGTACCGAGCTGGGGCTGGGCCAAGCCGGGAGACGTTTCCCGCAGAAGTCCACGTGCCTCGACATCTACAGCCGTTGCGTGAACACGTGTGCATCGGTCGACCACGTCGTGGGCTCGGCATTCCCGTGGTGCAAGGACGACATCGACGCCCTCAAGGAGCTCTTCGCGCTCTTCACCGACCACAAAGAGGCGCAGCGCGTTCTGGACTATGACGACCTTCTGCTCTTCTGGCACGCAATGCTGTCGCAGCAGGCCACCGCCGAACGCATCCAGTCGCGTTTCGATCACGTGCTCGTCGACGAGTATCAGGACACGAACGTACTGCAAGCCGAGATAGTGTCGCTCCTTCGGCCGGATGGAACCCGGGTCACAGCCGTCGGAGACGACGCCCAGGCGATCTACGGCTTTCGCGGGGCCACGGTCCGCAACATCCTCGACTTCGAGAAGCGCTTCCCGGGTGCCGAAGTAGTGACGCTCGAGCGCAACTACCGCAGCACCGCCCCGATCCTGGATGCCAGCAACCTGCTCATCGCCGAAGCGGACGAGCGCCGTGAGAAGCACCTCTACACCGAGCGAGACGGCGGTGCCCGTCCCACACTGGCATCCTGCCAAGACGAGGCGGAGCAGACCGACTACCTGGTGGAGCGCATCCTCGGTCACAGGGAGCAGGGAACGCTGCTGCGCGAACAGGCAGTACTCTTCCGCGCCGCACACCACAGCGCACACCTCGAGATCGAGCTGTCGCGCCGGAACATCCCCTACATCAAGTACGGCGGACTGAAGTTCATCGAGATGGCGCACGTAAAAGACCTCATGGCATTCCTGCGCCTTGCCGAGAACCCTCGCGATCTCACCGCAGGCATGCGCGTTCTCGGCCTCGTTCCGGGCATCGGGCCGAAGACCGCCGCCGATGCCATGCAGACGCTTGCGGCAAGCGACGCCGACTTCGAATCTTGGGTGAGCCTGAGGATCCCCGAGGCGGCGCGTGGCGCGTGGCCCGACCTCGTGACGCTGATGCGCGGACTTGCGGGCGCAGCCCCCTCCGACCTGCCTGCACAGGTGCATGCCATCCGAAGCGTCTACGCGCCTCTGCTCGAGCTTCGATACGACAACGTCGACGCCCGCCTGCGAGACCTCGAGCAGATCGAGGCGCTCGCTTCGCGATTCGGCGACCGCTCGCGCTTCCTGGCCGAGATCGCGATAGACCCTCCGGCCTACACGCAGGACCTCGCGGGCCCTCCTCTGCTCGACGAAGACTACCTAATTCTCTCGACGATCCATTCGGCAAAGGGGCTGGAGTTCGACGTCGTCTACGTCATACACGCGGCTGACGGGAACATCCCGTCAGACATGGCCACGGGCACCCCCGAGGAGATCGAGGAGGAGCGGCGGCTCTTCTACGTGGCATGCACGCGGGCGCGCAACGACCTGTACGTCACCTGGCCGCTTCGCTACTACGCCCAGCCGTTCGGCATGTCCGACACGCACGGCTACGCTCAGCGCACCCGATTCATCACTCCGGCGGTCCGACACGCATTCGCCGAGACGCTCGCACGGCCGGAGGCCGAATTCGAGTCTGCCGAAGACGCACCGCCGATCACTACCACGGCGGACGTGCGGGCAGGGCTTAAGCGTATGTGGACGTAGACGCTGGCCGCGAAGGCGGTGCTGGCGAGTCGGCGGGCAGTGCTGGGGAACGTCGCGACGCGCGCTACAACTCGTCGAGGATCTGAAGCCTCACCGTCTCGGATATGCTGTTCGGGCCACCGTACACGTTGACTTCGGTGCACGCTCAATGCCTCTCCAGCGCGAGCCTGGTGGCCTCTGTCAGACTCGTTCCGTTCGTTAGCAGGATAGGACCTTGCTGCAGGCCGGTTGCCGCTCCCCCGGTCACCGCATCCGGCAGCTTCGCAGCCACTCCGACCAGGTCCCAGACGAGCGCGCCTTCCCCGACGGCCTTCTCGGCGATCACGACAGCCGTGTCGTAGCGCGTGTGCCCGGACCACCGCTCAGCGCCCATCAGAGCGAGAGCGTCCAACTCTTCCAGAACGTCGTCCGACACCGTCATCGGGCCCCCGCCGACGATGATCCTCGCGGGATCGAAAGCTTCGATCGCCGCGCGTGTCGCAGTCGGAACCTCGTCGTTCCTGACCAGGAGTATCGGCGCCCCGTTGTTGGCCGCGATCGGCGAGAGCGCCAGCGCATCGAAGAACTTCTCGGAGTCCGCCCCGTTGGCCACGAGCGCGCGGGACGTCATCGTCTTGCTCGGGTCGATGGACTCGACGAACTTCATTCGGTCGAGTATCGCAGCCGCCAGATCGTAGCGGCTACCGGTCGACAGAATGCGCTCCGCAACCACCGGGCCCCAACCGCCGGCATAGGCGACAATCTCGTCAATGCGTTCTTGGGGCACGGAGACCGGGCCGCCGACCACGTGAAGTACCACGGCTCCGTGAACAGCTACTGCATCGGCAACGTACTCCTTGACCTCGTGCGGAGTACGAGTCGCACTCACCAGCAGAACGGGTGCGTCGTACGCCCATGCGAGACCCGAGGCGGCTAGCGGGTCCGCGGCGGCGCGATCGTCCCCGGAGGCGATGATGATGTTCGGGGGTACGGGGCCGCCCATGCCGAAGCTGCTCCACGTCTCGCGCGCGATCGTCGTCGCAGTCGCGAACCGATCGTGACCCCACATGCGGTGAGCCTGCGACCACATGCGTATGTGGAGGCCGCCCAAGTCGGCGCCCGTGTAGGTGTGCCAACTGGACTCCCAAGTCCTGTAACCCGCCTTCAGCGGAGCGATCTTGTATTGGGAGCCCGGAAGGAAGAACGCCGGATTGTCGAATTCGTAGTGCCCGAGAACGTCCGTGTTGTCCGTCGTAGAGCCTCCGGGAGCATCACGGATGCACCACACCTGCACGTTCTGCAGGGGCGCGCCGTTCTCGGCAGAGACGATGATGCCTTCCCAGATGGCCGCGAAGGCCGGCTTCGGTAGGCCCAGAAACACCGCGCACACGAGCGCGCACGCTAGCGCGAATACGAATGCTCGACGCGCTTGGGGTCTCTCGCCGGAGACCATGACCCTTCCCCCTTGCCCCAACTCCCCTGGAAGCTACGTAGAGTACGTACCCCAGCTCGCAGCAAGCCCTAGCACTCCAAGTCGGGATGCTCCCGCTTCTGGTACTCGAGAGCCCTTGCGAGCTTGTAGAAGTCGCTTTCCTTGTCGATGAAGCGCACTCGCGTCTTCAAAGTCTTCGGATCGATCAGCTCGTCGAACGGAACGTACTTCAGCTGCAGCTGCTTCTCGACGCTCACCATGTGGCCGGTGAGCCCTTCTTCCGTGAGCGCGCGGAACGCCCCGGTGCCGAGCTGCGTACCCAACAACACGTCGAATGCGCTGGGCGCAGAGCAGCGAGTCTCGTACCCGACCTGCTTGTGCCGGACCTTCATGCTGTCTCCGGTCCGCTCCTCGTAGCGCTTCTCCATAGCGGCGGCAAGCATCTTCCCGATCTGCGCCGCGCCGAGCACGATGTTGCCGTGCTCGTCGGTCTCCTGCGGACGTTGAGAATCCGGGAGCTTGTGGGCGAGCCCCTCAGCGACGCACACGACTCCGTACTCGCGCCCGTCGCGCGCACGTATCTCCATCAGTTCGGCAAGTTCGTCGGCTTCTTCGTTCAGATCGAACTCCCCGTCGAAGTCCTCCACCGAGAGCATTCTCGTAGCCTCGCCCGCGATTCCAGCCGCGTACGTGAGCCAACCGGCCTTGCGGCCCATGATCTCAAGCACGTACCAGACCTTCGTCGAAGTCGCATCGGCACCGAGGTTGCGAATTTCAGCGGCCGCGTAATGAGCAGCCGAGAAGAAGCCGAAGGTCCAGTCGATGCCGTAGTAGTCGTTGTCGATCGTCTTCGGCAGATGCACTATGCTTACGCGTCTGAGCTCCGGCATCAGTTCCTGCATCCTGTACAGATAGTTGGCGGTCTTGAGCGTGTCGTCACCGCCGATCGACACCAGGGCATCGATCTTGTGTGCCTCCAACGCCTCATATACCGCGCGCAGCTTGGAGTTCTTCTCGGGATCCGCGAGATCTTCCAGGCTATTGATCGCTTTGCCGGGATTGGCGCGTGACGTTCGCAAGATGATGTCCTTGCGGTTGCGAATCCCAGAGACGTCGTCGCGCCGCAAGCACAGGTAGTCGTGGCCTTCGATCAGCGGCGTATCCGCCGAGTAGCGCTCGAGGTCCTCGTAGCCGTCGAAGAACCCCACCACGGCTATGCCCGAATTCACGAAGCCGAGAGTGGCGGCCGAGATGACCGCGTTCGCGGCCGGCGCCGGACCGCCGGAGAAGAGAATGCCTATGCGTTTGATGTCGTTGTTGGTACTCAAGTACAACACCCCCGGTTCATGAGTGGAGCGACTGCTTCGGTACCTCGGCTTCTCTACCCTGCGCCCTCTTCGAACACGCCGATCGCACGCAGGCGCTCGTAGCGCTTCTGCGTCAAGGTCTGTGGATCGACCTCGCCCAGAGCGTCGAGCGCCGCCCGTATCCTCTCACCGACAGCGGCTATCACGGGCTCAGGATCGACGTGGGCACCCTCCAGGGGCTCGCCCACGATCTCGTCCGCGATCCCGAAGTCGATCAGGTCGGCAGCGGTCAGCCGAAGGCAGCCGGCCGCTTCGGCTGCTCGAGAAGCCTCCTTGTGAAGGATCATCGCGCACATCTCCGGCGATATGACGGAGTAGTACGCGTTCTCGAGCATGATGAGGCGATCACCGAAACCGATGGCCAGCGCCCCGCCGCTACCCCCTTCGCCGATTCCGACGACGACCACAGGCACCGGCAAGTCCGCTAGCAATGACAGCGACTCGGCGATCGCCCAGGCTTGTCCGCGCTGCTCGGCCTCGATGCCCGGATATGCGCCCGCAGTGTCGAGGAACGCGACGACGGGCAGGCCGAACCTCTCGGCTAGACGCATCGCACGCATCGCCTTGCGATACCCTTCCGGATGCGGACTGCCGAAATTCCGTGCCACGTTCTCCTTTGTGGTCTTGCCTTTTCGGTGGCCGAGGACGACCACACGACGCCCCAGCATGGTTGCGAGTGCGGCCAGAATCGCCTCGTCGTCACCGAACAAGCGGTCACCGTGCAGTTCAACGACATCCGTGAACAGCGTGGCGACGTAGTCTTGCGTCTTCGGTCTCTCGGGATGGCGGCTGATCTGGACGCGCTCCCAAGGACCTATTTGCTCGTAGGTCTCCTTTCGCAGCTGCTCGAGCTGCTGCTCGAGGTCCTCGACCTCCGCTGCGATCTCGGGATTGACCGCGACGTCCATCCGCTTGAGCTGATCGAGCTTGTCCTCTAGCTCGAAGAGCGGCCTCTCGAATTCCATGGCATACCGTCTCACGCGGCACCCCCCGGACGCATGAGGTAGTCGAGAACCAGAGACACGCGCTCCCGAAGGCCACCTCGAGCCACCACGTCGTCGACAAGGCCGTGATCGAGAAGGAACTCTGCCGACTGGAAGTCTTTCGGGAGCTTCTGGCGCGTCGCCTGCTCGACGAGCCTGGGACCCGCGAAGCCCACCAATGCTCCGGGCTCGGCGAAGATGATGTCGGCCAAGGTGGCAAACGACGCCGTGACTCCACCGGTCGTCGGATTGGTCAGCACCGCTATGTAGGGCAGGCCTTCCGCTCGATAACGCTTCGCTGCAGCGGCGGTCTTGGCCATCTGCATGAGCGAGAGCATGCCTTCCTGCATGCGCGCACCGCCTGAGGCGATCGCGAAGACAATCCCTCGGCGCTCTGAGACGGCGATCTCGAATGCCCGCGTTATCTTCTCGCCAACAGCCGAACCCATCGATGCGCCAACGAAGCTGAAGTCCATGACGGCCACTATGACAGGGTGCCCACCGATCGTCGCACGCCCCGTCACGACGGCCTCCTCCAGCCCGGATTTCTCCTTCGCCGAAGAGACACTCTGCACGTAGGACTTCGCAGCGACGAACTCAAGCGGGTCCGACGATGTAATACCTGCGCCGAATTCCTCGAGGGAGCCCTCGTCCACAAGCTGTGCGATCCGCTCGTGAGCCGGCACAGGAAAGTGATGCCCACAGTAGGGACACACCCTCATGCTGGCGGCAAGCTCTCCCTCGTAGATGATGCGCTTGCAGGAGTCGCACGTTGTCCAAACGCCTTCAGGAACGTCGGCCTTCGGGCCGGCACCGTTCACCGGCGTGTAGCGCTTGTCCTCGCGCGCCCTGAACCAGTCAGTGATTGACATCCTCTACCCCTCCGCCGTGGCATGCCTCATTCACGACGGATACGACTCCTCCCCGTGCGTCACGGCACCGCCCGACTTCCGGGCGGTGCCGAAGATGATACGCCGTATGTTCCCTGCGTGCGATTTCAGACCGTGAAGTCCTCTGCGCCCTCGAACACCTTGAGAGCACGATCGGCGTCGTAGTCCCCGAGCGTGATCGCCGAGATCGCCTTCGTCAGCCTAACGGCCTCGTCGAGCGGACGCTGATGGATGTTGCGGCCGGTGGCATTGCCTACGGCGCCACCCACATGGATCTGCTGCCAGAGCTGCGAAAGGAAGGTCCCCGCGTCCACGGTCGAACCGCCTGCGCAGACGAGACCCGTCCCCTTGAATCCAGCGACTCCGGGGGTACCGCCGATCTCCAGGCAACCTGCCGCCATGGACGCCTCCGTCAGCAGTTCTGCCGAAGACTTCTCGTCCGTACCCTTCGGAGGGTTGACCTTCACGAAGTCGGCGCCGAGGCAGTGGCCGATGCCGGCTGCACCCGCGATGAGGTGAGGATCCTTCTCGTTCTCGACCGCCTTGCCGCGCGGGTACATCCACAGCACCACGACCAGCCCGGCTGCGTGAGCGTCTGCAATGAGCTGGCCCGCCTCGGTCATCATCGACGACTCGTACTCTGAGGCCGCATATACCGTGTAGCCGATCGCCACCACGTTCACGCCGTTGTCGCGCATGTCGAGGACAGCCGTGATGTCGTAGAGCTGCGGGCTGTAGGGGTCGTCCTGCTTCGTCTTCACGAGATGCGTCTTCGAGTTCATCTTGACGAGGTAGTTGATGTCCGGATAGTCCGCCGCATACCGCGCAATCAGACCGCGCTGCCCGGCAAGTACGCCACACACACCCTGCGAACCGATGCGGAACAGGTGCTCTGGGTTCGCGTCGTCGGCTGCGATGCCCTCGCCGAAGAAGTCGTCGTTCATGTGCTCGATCTTCTGGTCGCAGGCAAAGAGCATCAGCCGGCCCGAACCGCGGGTGGCGGCCATGTAGCTGTCGATGTAGGTCTCGCGAGACTCTGCGGGCACGTCTGCGGGAACGCGAACTTGGTCGCGCGTGATGTTCGGCATGGGACTCCTCCTCGTTCACCTCGATGAGCGGTTCCGACATGTGTGCCGACGCCCCTGCGAAAGACCCCCTTGTCGGCACGACGGGTCCGACACGTTAGGTTAGGCCAACACGGGTTCTTTTTCTACCCGAGCCGCACGTCGTCCACGGCAAGCGGGCGACGCATGACACGATGCGGGGTGCCCGTGCGGGGCGAGAGGAACTCCTCACCTTCCGCAGCGAAGCCGAGCTTCTCGTAGAAACCTATCGCATGCGTGCGTGCATGGAGGCTGATCTCGGTGCGCCCTTTGCGGACGGCCAGGCTCGCGAGTTCTCGCATGAGTGCGCTCGCCATGCCGAGCCCGCGACGGTCCTCTCCGACGCATACCTGATAGACCTGGCTGTCGCCCCCTTCGAGATGGATGCGAGCGTAGCCCACGACCCGTTCGTCTTCGAAGGCCGCGATGTGCACGTAGCGCCGGCCATCGGAATCCTCTATCAGAGACCTGGGCAGACCGAGGTGGGCGTAGAGCATCTCGTAGCGCAGCTCGGCGGCCTGGGCGTACTCCGGCGTACCCGGTTCGATGTAGCGCAACTCCCACTCAGCGCCGGACTCTGCAGCCGACACGCGTCTACCCCCGAAAGCGGTTGGTCACCGGCATGCGCCGATCCTTGCCGAAGGCCTTCGGCGTGATCTTGATTCCCAGCGGCCCCTGGCGACGCTTGTACTCGGCCGCGTCCACCATTCCCGCGACGCGTTCCACGACATCCCTGTCGAACCCGAGGGCCTCGATCTCTCCGATCGAGCGGTCGCCTTCTACGTAGTGGCCCAGGATCCCGTCTAGCACGTCGTAGGGAGGCAGCGTGTCCTGGTCTGTCTGGTCGGGGCGCAACTCCGCGCTCGGGGCCTTGGTCAAGATGGACTCCGGAATCACCTGCCCGCCGGGCTGCGCGTTGCGCCAGCGCGCGAGTTCGTAGACGCGCGTCTTGAACACATCCTTGATGGGCGCGAAACCTCCCACCATGTCGCCGTACAGCGTCGAGTAGCCGACGGAGAGCTCGCTCTTGTTGCCGGTTGCCAGCACAAGCCAGCCGAACTTGTTCGAGAGAGCCATCAGCAGAGTGCCACGCACTCTGGCCTGCAGGTTCTCCTCGGTGACATCAGCCTCGGCACCATCGAACGTGGGTGCCAGCGTGTCCAGGAGCGACTGGAACGGTCCTTCCACGGGAAGCTCGATCGTCTCTATCCCGAGGCTTGTGGCCAGCGCTTTGGAATCGTCCACACTGCCCGCCGAAGAGTACCTGCTCGGCATGAGCGCGCCATGTACGTGTTCGGGACCCAGGGCATCAGTTGCGACGGTTGCCACGAGCGCGGAGTCGATGCCCCCCGACAGGCCAAGCGCGACATCGGAGAAGCCGTTCTTGCGCACGTAGTCCCCAAGGCCGACCACGAGGGCCCGGTAGACCTCTTCGTCGGGCCCGGGTACACGGGTAATCTGCTCGGCAGCGCCCGGCTTGCCCTCCGGCGCGAAGTCGACGAGAAGTAGGTCCTCCTCGAACGCGGCTGCGCGTGCCACTACGTCTCCGGTTGGCGAGACCACTAGCGAGCGACCGTCGAAGACGAGTTCGTCTTGCCCGCCGACGAGGTTGCAGTACGCAAGCCAAACACCGTTGTCTCGCGCGCGCGAACGCAGCAGCTCTTCCCGCTCCTCTCCCTTTCCTGCGTGGAATGGCGACGCGGAGACGTTGAAGATCACGCTGGCTCCCTCTCCGGCGACCTGTTCGACGATCTCCGCGGCCCAGATGTCTTCGCACACCGTCGCGGCGAACATCGTGCCGCCGAGTTCTATCAGACCCGGGTCTTCGCCGGGCAGGAAATAGCGCCGCTCGTCGAAGACGCCGTAGTTCGGCAGACGTCGCTTGTGGTAGATGCGAAGCACTCGGTTGTTGCCGCACATGGCGACTGCGTTGTAGAGGTTCTTGCCTATCCGGTCCACGAATCCGACGAGCGCTACGCTCCCGCAGGCGGCCGCAACCTGCTCCAGCGCCTCGAGATTCGCATCGACGAAATGGGGCTTCGCGAGCAAGTCTTCGGGAGGATAGCCCGTGATCGTCAGTTCCGGCAGGAGCGTGAAGTCAGCCGTCGCCGCACTCGCCTCCTGGAGAGCGCCGAGTATCTTGGCGACGTTTCCCTGGATGTCGCCGACGGTCGTGTCGATCTGGGCGAGCGCGACTCGCATCGTGCCACCTCTCGGTATGCAGACGTCATCGGGAAGCATAGCACTCAACGGCTTGAGGCGATACCCCGGTGGGTATCCTAAATGTGAGCGTGGGATGTAGTTTGCACCTGGAATGTACTGACACCTTCACCTGCGCAAATGCTGGGTATATAGACACTTGGGACAAGAGACGACGGCCCGGCAATCGGCCGTCAAGAAAGCAGCAAGGAGGTGAAACTCGATGGCATCGATCGTCAGATGGAATCCGTTCCACGATCTAGTGAGTCTTCAGCGCGATGTGGACCGTCTCTTCACGGACGTCGGCTTCATCCGGTCACCGCTGGTGGCAGAGAGGCTACCCATGCGTAGCGCGCCCACGATGGACGTGTTCACGCGTGGAGAGGATCTCGTGCTCAAAGCCGAGCTTCCAGGCATCCGTGCCGAGGACGTAGACATCTCGGTCACCGATGACGTCCTCACGCTCAAGGCAGATCGCCATGAGGAGAAGGAGGTCAAGGAGGACGACTACCTGTTCAGGGAGACGTCCTGGGGCACCCTGGAGCGCAGCATGCGGCTGCCCTCTGCCGCCGAGGTCGACAAGATCCATGCGGTCTACGAAGACGGCATCCTCGAGATCACCGTCCCGAAGGGCGCACCCGAGATCGGGCGCACCCGCAAGATCGCGATCGAGGCGCACGGCGCTGCGAGGGAGGTTCCCTCGGAGCATCACTAGCAACAACGGAGTCCCTAGCGAGCGGGAGGCCCGGGCGGCGGTCGGCTTCGGGCCTTTCACTTGCACCGGTTGCCTGTCTCAGCCGGTCGAGTGGACTGCATCCGCTAGCGCGCGAACGAAAATCGCCATCTCCTCGAGGTCGTGCTGGCGCTTCACGATCGCGCTGCCGACTATGACGCCGTCCGCGATCCCGGCTATCGCCTCGGCCTGCTTGGGGGTGCTCACACCGAACCCGACGGCGACGGGCAACGTGGTGAAGGCGCGGACTCTCCCGACGAGCGCTTCGATCTCGTCCGACAGTTCCGAGCGCTCCCCTGTCACACCCGTCGTGGACACGGCGTAGACGAAGCCGGACGACATTTCACCTGCCTTGGAGAGCCTCTCGGGCGTGGAGGTCGGGGCCACCAGGAATACCGTGTCCAGGTGGCGGGGACGAGCCACGCACAGCCACTCCTCGGCAACATCCGGCGGCATGTCCGGTATGATCACTCCGCCCACTCCCCCAGCACGCATGCGCTCTGCGATCACTTCGGGTCCCAGGCGCAGAATCGGGTTCAGGTATGTCATCAGCGCGACTGGAGGTGGCTCGTCGAGCCCGGGGTCCGCCACGAACTGCGCAGCCAATTCGATTGCCTCGGTCAGGCCAAACCCGTCGTTCGCGCGCATGGACTCGTTTGCAGCCCTAACGATCACCGGCCCGTCGGCGAGTGCGTCGCTGTAGGGCACTCCCACCTCGATCAGATCGGCTCCGGCTGCGGCGACCTCCCGCAGCGCTTCCAGCGAGCGCCCTCGATCCGGGTATCCGGCCATCAGATACACGACGAGAGCCGGATGCCCGTGCGCAAAGGCTCGCGACAGACCGGGTGTGTCCGATCGAGAAGGCCCTCGTCTCGCAGCAGAGCGATCGTCATCGGCGCTACTCACCGATGCCCGCCTCCCTAACGACATCGACATCCTTGTCTCCTCGGCCGGAAACGGTGAGGAGCACGATTGCGTCGGGACCCAGCTCTTCGGCAAGCTGCGGCAGAAGCGCCAGCGCGTGTGCCGATTCGATAGCCGGGATGATGCCCTCCGTGCGGCAAAGCTGCTCGAAGGCGACGAGCGCCTCGTCGTCGGTGACGGGGACGTAGCGGACCAAGCCTTCGTCGTGAAGGTACGCGTGCTCCGGCCCGATTCCGGGGTAGTCGAGACCGGCGGATATCGAATACGCCTCCAGCGGGTTGCCCCGCTCGTCCTGCAGCAAGTACGAGAAGAACCCGTGCATCACGCCGGGATCGCCCAGGGCTATGGAAGCCCCCGTCTCGGAAGTGTCCAGACCCTTGCCCGCCGCCTCGGCGCCGACCAGCAGCGGCAGATCCTCTGCGGACGAAGCGAGAAGGAAGGGATAGAACGTACCGATCGCGTTCGAGCCGCCGCCGACACAGGCCACGATCGCGTCGGGGCGAACGCCCCTTTCGGCCAGCTGAACGATCGCCTCGTCGCCGATGACGCGCTGAAACTCGCGGACGATGGTCGGATACGGGTGCGGCCCGAGTGCCGAGCCGAGCACGTAGAACGTGTCGCGGACGCGCTCCACCCAGTGCCTCATCGCCGCGGTGACCGCGTCGGCGAGCGTGCCTGTGCCCTCGTCAACGGGTATGACTTCGGCACCCAGGAGTCGCATCTTGTAGACGTTGAGCGCCTGCCTTCGTATGTCCTCGACACCCATGAAGACGGCGCATTCCTGACCGAGTAGTGCCGCAGCCGTCGCCGTGGCGACGCCATGCTGCCCGGCACCGGTCTCCGCGATGACGCGCTTCTTGCCCATGCGCCTCGCCAGCAAGCACTGGCCGATGGTGTTGTTGATCTTGTGCGCGCCCGTGTGGTTGAGATCCTCGCGCTTGAGATACACGGCGCCTAGTCGGACCGCCTCGGCAAGCCGATCAGCACGATAGAGAGGTGACGGCCTCCCCACGTAGTCACGCAGAAGCGTCTCGTACTCTTCGGCGAACGCAGGGTCGGTCTGGGACTTCGCGAATGCCGCCTCCAACTCCTGGAGCGCGGGTACGACGGTCTCCGGTACGTATGCGCCACCATAGGGGCCGAAGAATCCGCGCGAATCCGCGCCGCGGTAGCTGCTCTCGCGCGCCTGCTCGCTCACCTCGACCCCTCGCCATCTGCAGCTCGAACCGCTGCGACGAAAGCGGCCATCCTGTGCGCGTCTTTGTGACCCGGCCGTTCCTCCACGCCGGACGAGACGTCCACGGCGAAGGGGTGCACCATGCTAATGGCCACCCCCACGTTCACCGGGTCCAAACCCCCTGCGAGCACGGTTGGAGCCCATTCCGGGAGTTCGGCGATTGTTCGCCAAGAAAACGTCTTGCCAGTTCCACCGTGCCTTTGCGGGTCGAGCTTGTCGAGAAGCACCGCGGACGCCTGCCCCCGGAAGGGCTCCAGCGCTTCTATATCAAACTCCGTGCCGACCCGAACGGTCTTTATGACCGGTGCAGGAGCTTTCCCACACTGAGCAGGGGTTTCGCTTCCATGGAACTGAACCGCAGAGAGTCCGGCGCCGCGCACCGCAGCCTCGACGAACTCGCTGGGCGCATCCACGAACACGCCGACCCTAGCCACGAACGGCGGCACCTGGGCAAGTATGTCTGCGGCCTCGTCGATCCCGACCTGCCGAGGCGACTCGGCGAAAACGACACCCACGGCGTCCGCGCCTGCCCCGACTGCCGCCATCGCGTCTCGGCGACTGGTGAGCCCGCATATCTTGATGCGAGTGCGTGGCATTAAGTCCCTTTCGAGCAAAGGGTCCGCCCGACGGGCAGACGGGCGGACCCTCTTGCAGCGTCCCTAGTCCTCCTCGACGTGCGTGCCGGACGCGAAATCGTAGTCGATCAGCGTTCCGGCGTTGTACGCCTCGTATGCGGACAGGTCGAAGTGACCGTGACCGGAAAGGTTGAAGAGCACCGTCTTGTCCTCGCCCGCGTCCTTGGCTGCGAGAGCCTCGTCGATCGCAACGCGGATCGCGTGCGAAGACTCCGGTGCGGGCAGGATGCCTTCGGCGCGTGCGAACTGAACGGCCGCCTCAAAGCACGCCACCTGGTGCACGGCAACGGCCTCGATCTCGTCGTTGTGCACGAGGTTGCACAGCGTCGGGGCGTCGGCGTGGTAGCGCAAGCCACCTGCGTGGATGCCCGCCGGGACGAAGTCGTGACCGAGCGTGTACATCAGCATCTGCGGCGTCATCTTGGCCTCGTCGCCCCAGTCGTAACGGTAGTCGCCGGCGGTAAGCGTCGGGCATGCTTTCGGCTCGACTGCGACCAGTCTTGCGTTCGAGAGGCCCTGCTTGCGGCGGTAGTAGTACGGATACGAGATTCCAGCGAAGTTGGAGCCGCCTCCAACGCAGCCGATGACGACGTCCGGCTCGGCTTCGGCCATCTCCATCTGCAGGATAGCCTCCTGGCCGACAATCGTCTGGTGCAAGCACACGTGGTTCAGAACCGACCCGAGCGAGTAGTGCATGTCTTCGTTGGTTGCCGCGACTTCGACCGCTTCGGAGATCGCTATGCCGAGCGAGCCGGTTGAGTCGGGATCCCTCTCGAGCACGTGACGACCTGCGTTCGTGAGGTTCGACGGCGAAGCGTGAACCGTCGCGCCATACGTCTCCATGAGAATGCGACGGTACGGCTTCTGGTTGAAGCTGACCTTGACCATGAATACTTCGATTTCGATGCCGAAGAGAGCACCGGCGATCGCAAGCGCCGAGCCCCACTGACCGGCGCCGGTCTCGGTCGAGATCTTGTTGATGCCTTCCTGTTTGTTGAAGTACGCCTGGGCGATCGCGGTGTTCGGTTTGTGCGAACCCGCCGGGCTGACGCCTTCGTACTTGTAGAAGATCTTCACGCCCTCCGGAAGACCCAGGTTCTTCTCGAGCTGGCGGGCGCGCTGCAGGGGCGAAGGACGATAGGTCTTGTACACGTCGATGATGGCTCCGGGGATGTCGATGTATCGATCCGTCGACACCTCCTGCTTGATCAACTCCATCGGGAACAGGGGCGCGAGCGCCTCAGGACCGATCGGATTGCCGTCGGGTCCCAGAGGCGGATCGAGCGGCGTGGGCAGGTCCGGCAGCACGTTGTACCAGGCTGTCGGCATGTCCCTCTCATCGAGCACGAACCGTGTCCTTTCTGGCATGTGAACCTCCTCCTAACTGTTGGTCTGTCTTCAAGATCCAATGCCTGAACGGGTTGCGGCGCTACCTTTCGCTACACCCGTCAACTCCTCGAGCACCTCTTCCGGGAACGGCGAGCGCATCAGCGTCTCGCCAACCAGCACGGCGTCGGCACCTGCTTCTGCCGCAGCCTCGACGTCCGCTCGCTCCCTCACGCCACTCGCCGCAACGACGATGACGCCCGCCGCAGCCGCCTCGGCTATCACTTCGAGAGCACGCTTCTTGTCCACTTCGAGCGAGCGCAGATCGCGGCTGTTCACGCCGATCACGGTCGCACCCGAACCAAGCGCGGTATGCAGCTCGTTCGGGTCCGTCACTTCGACGAGCGGCGTGAGCCCCAGCGTCGCAGCCGTATCGGAGTATTCGCCCACGAGTTGGCCCAGCACGCTCACCATGAGTAGTACCGCGTCTGCGCCATGTCCTCGTGCCACGAACAGCTGCACCGGATCGACCACGAAGTCCTTGTCTAGAACCGGTACCTCCACTGCGTCAGCAACGTCGGATAGGTCGGCGTATGATCCGCCGAAGAACCTCGGCTCGGTGAGAACCGAGATAGCCGCCGCTCCCCCGTCCTGGTAGTGCAGCGCCTGCTTGGACGCCTCGCAGTCGAGGGCTATCGGACCGGCCGAAGGGGAACTCTTCTTCACTTCGGCGATCACAGCCACGTCGTCTCGGTCTCGCAGCGCAGCCGCGAAATCGAGCGGCGCCCTGGCGCAGCAGGCAAGACGTTCGCGATCGGCAGGTGCGAGCTCGCCGTACTCGGCAAAGACCGCATCTCGGCGCGTTACGAGAACGCTGTCGAGAAAGTCGGCGCTCATGCGTCCTCCTGATCCTTTGCCGCGCGTGCCCGAGCTTCTTCGCCAAGACGCTGGGAAACGGTCACCAGCGCTTCCAGAACCGACAGGGCGCGGCCCGTGTCGATCGACTCCCGCGCTCGCACTACGCCGTCCGCCAGATCATCCGCTTCGCCCGCGGCTACAAGAGCCGCCGCACAGTTCAGCAGGACCACGTCCCGCTTCGGGCCGTGTTCGCCACCCAGGACTGCGCGCACGAACTCGGCGTTCGCCGCAGCGTCTCCGCCGGCGATGTCGGCAAGCGTGCTGCGCGCTATGCCAACCGATTCCGGGGTTATCTCGTAGGCACTCACGGCGCCACTGTCGCCGTCGAACTCCGCGACGACCGTCGGCCCGCTTGCAGAGACCTCGTCCATGCCGGGATGTCCGTGTACCACGAGTACCCGCTCGGCTCCGAGGCGTCCGGCGACCTCGGCGATCACCGGTGCCAGACGAGAGTCGTACACGCCGAGCAGCTGCCGCTGCGCACCGGCGGGGTTCGTCAGCGGGCCGAGGATGTTGAAGACCGTGCGGATCCCGATCTCGCGTCGCGGCCCGATCGCATGTCTCATACTCGCGTGCAGCGACGGAGCGAAGAGAAACCCCACGCCGCACTCGTCGATGCAGCGAGCCATGTCCGCGGGTCCGAGCGTCACGTCGACGCCGAGCGCCTCCAGCACGTCGGCCGAGCCCGCGCTGGATGACACCGCACGGTTGCCGTGCTTCGCGACCGCGACACCTGCACCTGCGACCACGAACGCTGTCGTCGTCGAGATGTTGAACGTGTGGAGCCCGTCGCCTCCCGTACCGCAGGTGTCCACATAGCGCGCGACCGCAGGACGCACGGGTGTGGCTCGCTCGCGCATAGCGCGGGCGAATCCCACGATCTCGTCGATCGTCTCACCCTTCATGCGCATCCCCACGATGAGCGCCGAGATCTGCGCCGGCGTCGCCTCGCCGTCCATCACGATACCCATCACGGTGCGGGCTTCCTCTTCGGAAAGGGAAGCGTTCGAGGCAACGCGGGATATCGCCGCCCCGATCGTCGTGACCTCCGCCGAAGAGGCGCTCGCCTTCTCGGATCCTCCCGCCGCAGCCACGGCGACGGGTGCGTCCACGGACCCGCGACCTAGTGGGACCTCTTCGGCCACATCGAGGAAGTTGGCGAGGACCTTCGTGCCCTCCGGAGTCAGAACGCTCTCCGGATGGAACTGCACGCCGAAGACCGGGAACTCCTTGTGGCGCACGGCCATGACGATACCGTCGGACGTACGCGCCTGCACTTCGAGCGACTCGGGAACGGAGTCGGACTCGACGCACAGGGAGTGGTAGCGCGTGGCCGTGAATGGGCTCGGCACGCCCTGGAAGAGGTCGGTGCCGTCGTGGATGATGTCGTCGGTCTTCCCGTGGACGGGCTTCGGCGCTCGGCACACCACACCACCGAAGACCTCGGCTATCACCTGGTGCCCGAGGCACACGCCGAGCACAGGGATCTTGGCGTCGATGGCGGCACGCACGACGTCGGCCGACACGCCCGCGTCCGCGGGCGTCCCGGGACCGGGTGAGATGACGATTCCGGCCGGCTTCGCGGCGATCGCCTCGTCGGCCGTGACTTCATCGTTGCGACGCACTTCGATCTCGGCACCCAGTGCCGCGAGGATCTGAACGAGGTTGTACGTGAAGCTGTCGTAGTTGTCGATGACTAGGATCATGCCGTCGTCACCTCACTCGGAGAGTGCATACCCGCGGCGAGTTCGAGGGCGCGGTGCAAGGCCCGGGCTTTGTGCAGGCACTCCTGGTGCTCGCGCTCGGGGTCCGAATCCGCCACGATGCCGGCGCCGGACTGGATGTAGGCGCGTCCGTCCGCCAGGACGAAGGTGCGGATCGTGATGCACATGTCCATCGCCCCATCCAGGCCGAAGTAGCCGACCGTCCCCGCGTACGGACCGCGCGCGAAGGGCTCCAGGTCGCGGATGATCTCCATCGCCCGGACCTTCGGCGCACCCGAGACCGTACCAGCCGGGAACGTAGCTTCGAGCGCGTCGACCGAGTCCTTGTCTTCGGCCATCGTGCCAGTGACGTTGCTCACGATGTGCATGACGTGGGAGTAGTATTCGACCTCCATCAGCTCGTCGACGGCGACCGTCCCTGGAACGGACACGCGACCGAGGTCGTTGCGCCCCAGATCGACCAGCATCACGTGTTCGGCGCGCTCCTTCTCGTCGGCCAGCAGATCCGCCCGCAGTCGGCCGTCCTCACCCGCGTCCACGCCTCGTGGCCTGGTCCCCGCAAGGGGTCGCGTGAGCACTTGATCGCCCTCGACTCTAACTAGAGGCTCCGGACTCGAGCCGACGAGGGTGACGTCGCGCGTTCGCAGGTAGAACATGTACGGGCTGGGGTTGACCGCCCGCAGAACGCGGTACAGATCGAGACCGTCGCCCTCGTAGGGCGCGCTGAAGCGCTGCGAAAGGACGACCTGGAAGATGTCGCCCGCCGCGATGTGCTCCTTTGCGCGTTCAACGGCACCGATGAAGTCATCTTTCTTGGTGTGAGTAGTGAGCGGTACGTCACGCGTCACGCCGACGTCGCCTAGCTCGGCGCCCCGCGGACCCTCATCGATCTTGCGCAGGTAGGCGTCGATGCGTCCCAGAGCGCGATCGTAGGCGGCGCCAGGGGCTCCCCCGGGTCGCACCGGAGCGATCACCTGCATCACGCGGCGAGCGTGGTCGAACGCAACCACAACGTCGGCCAGCATGAATACCATATCGGGCACGCCGAGATCTTCGTTCTCGTGGCGCGGGACCTTCTCGAACGCGGTCGCCGCCTCGTAGCCGACGTAGCCTACTGCGCCGCCCACGAACAGCGGAAGCGCGGGAACGCGGGCGACCTTCCCCGCCCCGAGACGGCGCTGCACGACCCTCAACGGGTCGTCGGCGTGCTCTCCCGAGACTCCACCGTTCTCGACCACGACCTCGTTCCCGCGTGCCGAGACGACTTCGCGCTCGCCCACACCCAGGAAGCTGTACCGCCCGAGACGCTCCCCACCGACCACGCTTTCCAGCAGAAACGCGTGCTCGGCCCCCTCGGCCAATGCCATGAAAGCCGAGATCGGCGTAGCGAGGTCCGCATACACCTCGCGCGCCACCGGGACCACGTCGTGGTCCTCGGCCAGCTTCACGAACACATCCCTGCTCGGTACGATCATGCTTCACTCCCAGCGCCGGTACCCTCGTGCCGAAGAGGTCCCGGACAACACCCCGAGAAAACACAAAGACCCCCCGTCCTCAAGGGACGAGAGGTCATCTCGCGGTGCCACCCTTATTGGCCCGGCTTGAGCCGGGCCCACTCGGTCCTGAGATACGGGATCCTTCGGCTCAACGCCTCCGTCTCCGATACCCGGCCCCTTGTATCGGTGGGGATCCGCCACGACTAGTCGACGCATGCGCGCCTTTGTCCTGGAGCCTCGAGGGTCCATTCCCGCCGGACGCTCATGCCGGGTTTCCACCATCCCCGACTCTCTAGGCTTCGCGTTCCGGAGTACTACTCCCCGTCTTCAGCACGTATTCGATTGCGATGGACTATAGCACCGCCCGCAGCAAGGGTGCAAGACGCGCCGATCTTCGTTCGCGGACCAACGTGCGAGACACCTCAGTTTGTGCACCGATTCACAAACTATTGTCAGCGATTGGCACCCTTTATGCTCGGCAAATACGATTGTCGTTCACATCTTGACGATGTTCTTAATCGCAATTAGCATGCGATTCGGAGGTAGCGCAGTGGTCCACAAGGAAGTCTGTCCGAACTGCAGGGGCAACAAGTGGGTCACCATTCAGGCCCCTGATGGTCGCAGGAAGCCCTTGCCTTGCCCGCACTGCAGCGGCAACGGGTACCGTGTCCGCGTGTCGAACACGCAGTCCGATCTGAGCCGATAGGCGGCACGTTCGAACCCGACCGTGAACGTGCGCGACCCGACTCCGGCGCCCGCCTCCGACCCCCTCCAGGCCGGCTACCTGTTGCGCGACCGTCCTCCCACGAGCCAGCCGACGGCACCTCCGGAAAGGCCCGCTGACGCTCCGATCATCAGCGTGAGGACTATCGACAGGCCGAGCGGACGTCCCGGGTCGGCTGGAGTCAGGCTGTTTGCCAGGCCTGCGACAAGCACCGCGCCAACCGCGAAAGCCAACCCTACGATCACGCCCAACCGCCTCCTGCCGACAACAACCGATGAGACGAACGCTCCAGCCGCAACCGTGGCGATAAGCATGTTCTCGGCACGCATGACCTTGCGAACGTAGGTCTCCCACTCGGGGCCCACGGGTTGT
>Ga0224495_10000944_pt1 | contig 21699 bp, 17 predicted proteins | sample SF_Jul11_sed_USG_FD_168128 | JGI IMG/M metagenome (GOLD analysis project Ga0224495, IMG submission 168128) | Sediment microbial communities from San Francisco Bay, California, United States - SF_Jul11_sed_USGS_4_1 | ecosystem: Environmental > Aquatic > Marine > Sediment | place: USA: California...
GTCGTGACTCCCTGTCTCACCTTGCTCTCCGCATTCGGGTTTATGAGTAATGTGAGATCAGAATGTGTATGAATGTCAATGAAACCAGGGGAAACAATTAGACCGGTTGCATCAATAACATGTGCTGCCTGTGAGGCGTCCAACTCACCGACCGATGAGATTTTTCCAGCAGAAACACCAACATCTAACTGCACCCAAGGATTCCCTGTGCCATCAATAACCCGCCCGTTCTTGATGATGATGTCATAATCCATAGTCCCACATTCCCTGTTGCCAATCACTGTTGGTAATAACTGATGTACCTGATAAGCTGAATGGTGCTTGAAATCAATTCTAAGAGCCAAACCATCACATGCGTTATGTGTATCCTCGTGTCCATAACAGTTCATATGCTGTTGAAGCATAAGACATTGCAGCAGGACTGTTCGTGGTGGTCGTGTGACATGGTGAGGACGCGGTGTCGCAGGAGAAGATGTTTGGTTGTTGTTCTAGTAGTGCACTTCTTTTTCTTCTCATCTATTGGAGAACTCTTTGTAATGACGCAACCATCACATCACCTCGTAGATACATGTGTTTGGGAGATAGCAGGCAGACCGGATTCAATGGATCCAGCTGTTGACTATGAGAGTATTGGCAACTGGGTGCTGTCCAATATCTATGAAACTCTATTCACCTATCCGTTTGACAGCAATGCGACTGAGCCATTAGTACCATTACTGGCTGCTGGACCATACTCGATATCTCCCGACGAGAGGAATTACACTTTTGAAGTACGGCAGGGAATCACTTTTCATGATGGCACGCCCTTCAATGCAAGCTGCGTAAAGTGGAACATCGAGCGTGCTATGAAAATCTTTGCAGAATGGAGTGCGATTGGGCTTTTGGCTGATGTGTTACAGGGGGGTGCTCAGGTGAAGGAGGTTGCACTATCTAATGGAACTGATTCATCTGAGTTTGCGACTACATTTGATACTTGGATTGCCACCTCGGGAGCAATAGAGATTCCTGATGTCTACACAGTCAGATTCGTGCTTGAGAAAGCATTCTCGCCTTTCATTACACTACTGGCGACAGAGGCGACATATATCATGAGCCCCACATATGCAGTAGATCATGCAAGTGATATAGCATGGGCAACCTGGGAAAACTACGGGGTTGATTATGGTGAGTTCGTGAACTATATGGATAGCCACACCTGTGGTACTGGTCCCTACACACTCACCAACTGGATACCAGACCAGTATATTGAGTTGACCATTCATAGTGACTACTGGCGGACGGCTGAAAAAGCTCCCTTGATATCACCGCCATCCTATGCAGGTGCAATTGGGAAGGTCTTTATCAGGACCAATGATGACGCCCATGGGAGAGAGTTGAACCTCAGAGCAGGCGTAGTAGACGGAGTATACTGGCCAACAATATACGCTTTGGACATTTGGGATTCCGAAACAGGGGAGTCATTAGATCCTAACATCGATATTTCCACAGGTGGTTACGAATTTGCCACCGCCTTCTTTGGCTTTAATATGAGCAACCTCACAATAATTGTCAATTCTAGTGATGTGAGCATTGAAAGCCCTTTCAAAAACAAGCATCTCAGGAGAGGCGCCTCGTTTGCATTCGATTATGATAGATTCATAGAGGAGGAATACTATGGCTTTGGCGTCCAAGGCAAAGGACCAATTCCCATAGGAATGGCAGGGCACAATAGTACCAGCTACGAATTCAAGTATAATATCACTGCGGCCGTGGAGGAGTGGAATCTTGCAATGCTGGACTCTGAATTCATATCGTCGCTGAATGCAATGAATTGCTCGTTTACTCTCTATTACATTGAAGGCGGCTCATCTTTGAGACCGCTATCTATGAATCTGCTCCAACAAGGAATTGAGGAGGTCTTTTGGCATCCCATGGCCAATCATACAGGACTGACTCATAATATCACAATCGCGGTAGAGGGGCTGATATTTTCGGACTATATGCAATATCGTGAAGAGAGAAGATTGTTGATGATGGATTATGGTTTGATTCCCGATTACGCAGATCCAATCAGCTATTTGTATCCACTCTGCTACTCAGAAGGAGATTTAGCCCAAGAGATTGGCTACAATGATACAGACATTGATCTGTGGTGTGACTTAGCAATCTCTGAAATTGACTCCCTCCAACGTCATATATACTTCAATCAGATTCAGGATGCAGTAGCAGATGAGGCTCCGTACCTCTGGGCGTATCAGCAAGTGGAGTTCCGGACCTGGAGAAACTGGACATCTGGAGATGGTCTAATCTTCAACCCAATGCGTGATGTCTATTTCTATCATATTATCAAGGATTTTTCATTATACACTCCGCCGTATCCTTATCTTGAGGCTATCCTTGCTGGTGCAATGTTCGTGATAATCATTGGCTACGGAACCATGAACTACTATAGCTCACGAACTCTCTTACGCAACAGAATCAAGCTTGGATTTTTAGCGGTTTACACAGGACTTGGATTGTATTTGACAGCTTGGATCATCTTCTTCATTATGTACTGGCTAATCCTATTCCCCGCACCAGCTCTTATCTGGGTGCCATGGTGTTTCATCTATTGTGACTACATGAATGATCACGATGCTCTAAAATCTGCTCAGCCGACTGTTGAGTTGCAATGATACTATAGTAGATGTTCAATAATGTCAATTGAGTGTCTATTACAATACAGTTTTTTCAATCTGTTTTGTCAATTCCTCCAAAGGCAATGATTTCCTCCGGTTCTCACAATTAACACATTCGTCATATTTTCCGCAGTTTGGTTTCAACACACCCATCTTTACAAGATATTGAGGGAATGATCTGAATGCCATGGGATTAATCTCTTCGTTCCTATCAGGTACGACGGAGCCATATCGGTCTACAAATAGATCTGCAATCTGACGAAGAGTTGCTCTGTTAGTTTGATCTGTCTTATCATCAGAGGAGAGAGCAAAGATTAGATCACCCTGTGAGAGAAGCATGAATGAGAGTGCGCCAAGTCCTATCTCATTTACCGAGTCAGGAGATAGCATTTTTGAAAATGTAAAAATGGCACCAACGAATCCACTGATCATTACATCGTCATCACCAAGAGAGTGGCAGTCACCAAAGTTTGCGCTTAAGAGGGAGTGACCATTCTTGTCAAGAATGACTAGATTCCGAATCATACTGCTCATCAGCATGGATATGTGGTAACGAATAAAGGATTCTGGTGTAGGAGCTTTAGAAGTACATCCCAGCTCGCATCGGGAATCGATCACGAAAGGTCTTCTGAGCACTGCGATCGAGAGCCATCTGCATCTTCAGAATCTCAGGGCTCAATGAACCTAAATCAGGACGCATTAGTACCGGACCTCGAAGAATGTGATCTGTTGCATGTTTATTCGAAGAGAGGTCTTCGAGGGACACAGGAGAACGTCTGAGTATCTCTTGTATCTCGGGACTTGTACCCTGAGGACTTCCCAACGCAGTCAGGATTCCTCTCAGGTCGTCTTCGTCAATTGGACGGAGTCCGAACTCAGGAGATGCGCGAATCTCCTCGATTGTCTCACTCGATTTTGGAAGTTCAATCCCTGCTCCTGTGAACTCGTATGGATTTAGCGGGATGAGTTTCAATTGGAATGCGGAGTCTGGACTAAGAACTAGCACTTCTCCTCGTGGAGTATTCATGATACGCCAGCCACGAGGGTGTTCAGTGTACTGCTTCACGATGCGTGGTACTATCTTTTCCGCAGGTTCCGGATCGGTCACTGTATCTCAATTCACTGATAACTTAAACACAAAAAGCCATATCGGTTCTGCCAAGGATTCTGATTGTCAAGCTTCGAGATGGTCTAAAGGCTTGCTTGCCTCAGTATGTACAACAGAAAAATGATGCAGACATTAAGGACGTACTGTGAGCAGTTCACCTATTGATCGGGTGGTCTCAATTGTTCCCCTGACCGCATTGACGCTGTACTCCAGTTCTTCAATTATCTCGTTGGCAACTCTGTCGAGGTCCCTAACATCCTCGAGAATGTATCTGAAGGTTAGAGGAAGTCCTTTGCGTACAACGCCCACTGCAGATAGAGTAAGTCTGCGTACATGTTTTGGCCCATCCATGAAAGGACCTTGGTAATATTCTGGGCTATAGACGACCAAAGCCGCCTCGTTGATAATATCTTTGAAGTCAGAATAGCTGTCTAACTGCACCGGGGGAATAAACACATTCTGTTCGTTAGTCATAATTTCCATCTCGCTGCTCGGGAACCCTATATCACCCCATTGTTTCCGATGGAGATTCTCAGGGTTTCCACTGGTTTGCGGCCTCCCGGCCACAACTATTAGTATATAATCAAACCTATATAAATATATCTAATCTTTTATTTTAATCGTTAATCGTCTAAATAAAGGTTATTGGAACACATGTTCTAAATAGATGGTCATGTACAAAAAGCAAAGAAAAAAGGGAAATCAGAAGCTTTCGCAAACCTTGCGTATCTTTCGAATCTGATCCGATTTGATGAAAGCAAGATACTCATAGAGCCGCCGCATAATTTCTGACTTTGCCCTGGAGGCTATTGAGTTAAAGAACGAGAATCCCTTGAACTCCATCTCAAGGGCACGATTACAGACATAGAACCGCGGGTCAGTATCAGGATTGGATTGAGCGAAAGGAGTGCGATCCATTCCAAAAGGAGTGGGATCGGGATCTTCCTGGAAAAAAGACTCTTTCCTGACCTCCTCAATGGCATCCAGAATGCCAGTCGTCATCATGAGCTTAATCCTATCCATGAGGTCGCCCTCTGTTTCAGCAAGGACCAACAATAAGGCCTTCACTCGAGGGGTCTCCACAGCGTTGGCTGCTTTGAGATAGAAATCATAGTGATTAGCAGCAGTTGTGAGGGCAACTCTTAGCATATTCTGGACAGCAGTCTTGTCGGTCATTGAAAAAGTATACAACAGCGAACAAAGAAAGCACTTTCTATCATCTAATCAATTGGTCTAGAATGTCCCACATACTTTTCGAACCCTCTCGATCTGTTGCGACTTGATGAATGCAAGATATTCGAAAACGCGGCTAACAATCTCGGATTTTGCGCGTGCAGCAATGGAGAGGTAGAATGTGTACCCCTTGACCTCTTGTTCAAGAGCCCTATTACAGACAAAGATACGAGGATCAGTATCATTACGGTCAGGTGCAAAAGGAGTGTCGTTAGGAGGCCTTTCACTGACTTCAACTTTTCCCATTGCCTCTATTTCATCCAACACACCAGTCGCCATCATGTGGCGTATCTGTGCAATAAGGTCACGCTCAGTGTCAGCAAGAACCCTAAGTAATGCTTTGACCTTGGGGGTTTCGACATTGTCAGCCGTTTCTCTATAGTACTCATAATTACGTGTAGACATGGTCAAGGCGAGATTCAGAAGATTTTCTAGGGGATTCTTTTGACTCATAAGGTGCAAAAGACAGTAATTTGTAAAGAAAATGGTTTCTGTGTTGCACCCATTCTACTAAGGTCTCTCAAAACCCTCCGGGTCTGTGAGGTAATCAGATACAATGGAATATTCCTCATCTGACATGGAGTCTCGGAGAATAAGCAGACCATCATATACGATATCAATGAGACAATGTAACCGTAGATTTAGGGCACGAGCACGCTGACGTGCTCCTTGATGTCGATCAAGGATGACTGCGATGTCGTTACATGTCACATCAGAGAGTCCTCGCTTCTCAACCTCTGCAAGGACTTGATCGCGCGCTACAACCTTGCTCTCCATCCCTGTAACTAGGTCGTCGACTAGACAGAGTGCATCACCATCTTCAATGATACCCTCCAAGAATGAGTGCTGTCCGTACGCACTGATAGCTTGTTTCATCTCTTCCTCAGTTCTTACACCTAGAATCTTACGAGTGTGACATGCAGGAATTCCAGACTCGAGTGAGATGGATGTCGCGATTGGAATGCCAGCAAATGCCACTCCCACAAGCCTATTGACATGAGGGGCTTTTTCCTGAATAAGAATTGAGAGCGCCTGTCCAACCTTGGCAAGGGTTTCAGGGTATGAACAGAGCTCACGAAGTTGGATATAGAATGGGCTCCACATTCCAGAGTGTAGAGTCCAGCCTTCGGGTTTATCACGTATTGACGTGAGGACCATCCTCTTATCGTAGATGTCTCGCATTATCTCAGTCTTGAGCTTATCTAGGAGAGCTGTACTATCGCTCATGTGTGACACTCAAGATTCCTGTTGTGCGTTCGTGCTTAACTCTCTATCGTCTTTTGGAGAAAGTGAGAACAGATATACAGCTTGGCGCCGAGGTTGATCTATGAACTCAAACGATCTTGCTCAATGGTTGCTATGGAATGCAGGACCTTGTATTAGATTCCGCACCTTGGTGGAGATTCTTCACGAGCAAGATGTTAGTCTGGTATCACAAGCTCTTCAGGAACTGCTTGTGAGTCCCGAGGTGGTAGAGTGGACGAGTAGATTGAATCCCCAATTCGATATCAACAGTATACATTCAGGAAAACCGAATGCCTTTGAGAATGTGATTGGAAAGCTTGTGCAGTTGGGCGTCAGGGCTGGACTTCAACCGTTTGATAACAAGACCCTTCCCTTCCGGGTCTGGTTGTCAGAAAATGTGGAAGTATATCCAGAAACGCCTCACGCAGTGTTTCTCCGAACAATCATAGCCGCCTTTCTTGCATTTGCTGGCTATGATTCGATTAGTCCGGTCATGGCACAGATGACAAAGCGCCTGCAAGCTCTCTACTTGTTTGCAAAAGATCCAGACTTTGCGAGTGTTTTTGTTGACAAATCAGAAACCAATGGGTTTCCCGAGGGTAGTGAGAATCACCAGCTTGTAAACCCAGAGTTATACCAAGACCAGCAATTCATGCTTCCATGGATTCATGACATCCGAGGGCTATCAAGTTGCATTGACATCCTCTCCAAACAAAGCTACGTATCTAAGACCGAAAAGATAGTTGAGATGATTCTTACCAGTGAATATCAGAGCTTGCCATCGAGCTATGGATTGGCTAAGTATGGCAAGAGATACTATGTTCTGGGGTGGGCCGTACATCTGCCAGGTTACTCAGCCAAACCAGAGGGGAGAAGTTTTGCTAATCTCTTGCTCACTCTGGAGGTCATGGGAAAATTCCCTGTGGCTCGAAAAAATCCTTGGTTCGTAAACTCGATAGAGTATCTGGAGAGTTTCAGAACTGAGTACGGCACGTACATCTTTCCGTTTTCTTGGTTACCAGAGAAGCAAACTGGCTACTGGGTCGGAGGATTACGGATGGGTTATGATGAACGAAAGAGCTATCCAAAGGCTATAGAGTGTGAATCAACATTCAGGATGCTCAAGATAAAACAGATTGCTGGTGGAACGTGAAGTACTCATGATTCGAGAAGACATCCAAGTTATCGAGTATTCGAGAGAACATGCTAAATCGATTTCAGAACATCTATTCGAGGGTGTACCAGAAGAAATTGTGGAAAAGCAAAGAGAAGAGCTCTTGAGACCGGGACCTGAGGAGGTCTTCAGTGTCTGCGCCTTGCATGACGGAGAGGTCGTAGGAGTCTGTACTGGGGTGAGAATGAGATGGGCGGGATCTAGGCACCGCATCGAGATGGTCCAGGTCGTAGTACACGAGCAGTTCAGAGGACAAGGAATTGCGCGAAGCATGATGCAGTCCATAGCCACTCATTTCTCAGCTCATGGCGTAGAGATTATTCAGATCAGTGTTAAGGCGGGCAACTTTGAAGCCATGGGGGCATATGAGAGGATAGGATTCAAGAAGTTCGGTACTCTGCACCATGGACTAAAATATGACGATGAGTACCGTGATGAGATCATGATGGCCGCACCGATAGCAGCCATGCTCTGAATCATCATTATTGTCTTGAGATATCTCTAGCTAGTCGAATGTACTAGAGTCAGTACGACATATCTGACACTCAAGGCTTCGAGGAGGCGACAGGACATTGGGATACTATTCTGCTGTAATTTCCGGAGGAGGGATTGTGGCCTCTCTGAATTTACGCTTTGATGCAAGATTGATAGTTTTGTCCATGCCTTTTTGAATGAGGTAGGAAAATAGGAATATGAATGGAACGAAAATTAGGACCAAATAGAAGTTATCTCTCGCAAATATGTTGACATCCAATACATCAGTTAAAACAAAATCAAAAATGATAAGGAAGATTCTGTGGAATAAATATACACAGAAAGTAGAGTAAGCTATTGCTGAAATAATAGATTCAATTCTAGTTTTGGAAAATTTCAGTTCTAAAGCTCGAGAGGCGAAGTTAAAGGATGAAAGAGCAAAAATGACGAAAGATATCATGATCAGGTCAAATAGGAGAAAAACTGATGCCAACTCAATGAAGTTAGGATTTCTTTCTAAGATGAATTCTATATGGCTTGTTCCATATCTTAAATTCAAAGTAGAATAGCAGAACTGGTTCAAGAAGCCTAGGAGAAAATAAAATAGCACAGCCAAACATAATGGAATGGCAAGAGATGCTGCCGTTGGTATCTTTATCAGGCGCTCTTTGATATTGTTGTAATAGGGAGAGGTGAAAAATCCCGCGGCAGCTATTCCAGCGATGAACATGAAATAGTAAAAGAAGAAGCGATATTCAACGAGCCCAAAAACGCCATTAAGAAGCACAAAGAAAAAGAAAATAGCTATGGAAACCGGTATGATCCGCTTGATTGAACCTACGGTGTTAATGATGATATAAGTCAAGTAATATAGTACGATTACACCAATAAACCAGAGAGTCAGGATAGGAGCACCAAATTCCGGAGCGACAAATATTTGCAACCCAAAAATATGAGCCAATAGATAGAAAGGATTGATGCGTAGATAATCAAGAAAGAAGAGAAATAAGACCAGCGCAATCCAATATAGGGGAAATATTCTCAAGACTCTTTTCTTGAGGAATGCAAGAATCTTCTTGGTTGAGTTAATTTTTCTATTATTGGGATTCAGATATAGTCCAAACCCAGAGGCAAATACGAAGGAACCCATAGCGGTAAATATTCCCACATTATTTACAACAAACACGCCAAATCGATCCAAATCGTTGTAGAAATTATATGCGTAATTAAGAGGAACATGAATCATTATTACGACGATTAAAATCGAAACAATACGAAGCATGTCTATTTCGATTGATCTCGTGTTTACCATATTCAATTGACCAATTAATGAATAGTATAAGGATAATGATAGACGTAACAATTATGTTATGATTCACCTGAATCGATAGATCCCTCAGAATAGAATCATGCAATGAAAATCATTGTAAAACCTGTTAACGTAACTCTTTTCGTGACAGATCAATGCTCTCAACAAGATAGCAGAAAATGCGTCTGTCGTCTAGGAGGTCTCAGTTTCTATGACCTTTATTCCTGTTGAGCCTTTGGTAAGCTTTTTAACGCTCTCAGATGCGTTGTGCCTAAAAGCGCTCGTTGTCTAGGGGCTATGATGGATCCCTGCCATCGTGCGGGGGCTCATCCCTCGGAACCGTAGAACGGATCCGGCCCGGGTTCGAATCCCGGCGAGCGCACCACTTTACTATTCCAGATCATATCCATTTCCTTCTAATCACTGCTTCATTCTCTCAACGTCATTTGGATGACTCCTCCATGATACAGCAACTGGAATTCATCAACAACCTATTGTTGTTACATGCAGTCTGATTGATAGAAGTGCGATTAGTTCAGCAATATTATCATATATGGTAGATGTTATTGAATGGCACAACGTCTCAATGTCTTGGGATGGTGTCCATGTGAAATGAACTAGGTGAGTTTGCCATTTCTGTAACATCTGATTTTCCCACAATTGATTTAACTATTCAATAGATTGAGTACGCCAAAAATCATAAAGATTAAGTTATAGTTTGAATTATTATTGTGGTTAGTTTTGAGGGGATTTGGAATACATGCTAAATAAGAAGAATTTTCTCATTGTATCATCTGTCTTGTTTGTTCTCTTTTTTTCTCAACTGCTTGTTGCAGGATTCATAATGAATACAGAAGAAATCAAAAATGAAAATTCAACTCTAGAGCGAAACGGCGTCTATACTCTTGCATACGAAACATCTGGAGTTGAGATAGTATTTGGAGGTGATTTTGCATATCATGAGATTTCGGCGTGGGAGAATTTCAATGATTGGTGGGAGGAGAACTATTCGATTGAAGTTCATGATCCTGGTTGGGGTTTTGTTCGAGATGTCATTGTTGAGGATATTGATGGTGATGGAGAACATGAAACAATCATCGCAAATAGTGGGAGCACAATCCATATCTTTGAACACAATGGGACTGACTTGGTTGAAGCATATAATATGACTCATCCTGCTTGGAGTAATGCTCAAGTCGTAACTCTTGCTGTGGGTGATCTTGATAATGATGAAGATTCCAACTTGGAAATTCTAGCCGGGACTTTTGACTTCAACTTTCAATCAGTTATTTTCAAAAAGGTCGGTGATTCATACCATCCAATTTTCAATATCTCTTCTTCTGATTCTAGAAATGTGGGCGGACCAGCCTGCTGTGTGGGAGATTTGGATAATAATGGTGATCTCGAATTCATCGTCACTGAAGAGTTACCCAATGTTGATGGGGTATCTGAACTACGTCTATTCGACTGGCAGACAGACCACTGGGCTAACATTAGAAACTACTCATTTGCTAAAGGTGCTTTTCATAATATGGTTCGACACATTCAGATTGCTGATGTGGATAATGATGGTGCTAGTGAAGTTCTCGTAGTTCATGATCAAGAATGGGTACATATTCTAGAATATTCTGGTGGTTATTTTTCAAAATCCTGGAGTTGTCCGCTACTCACCGAAAATGTAGAAAGTGCAATAGCTGGTGACATCACAAATGATGGATTAATTGATATCGTCATTCCAGATTCAGCAACAGATGTAGTGTATATCTATGAAACAGTCGAAGGGAGTATCATGAATACTTTCAATGTTTCTTTGGCTCATACATCAACCCGTTGGAATTGTATGGATATTGATGACTTGAATGCGGACGAACAGAATGAGTGGGTCTGTGTTTACTGGAATGAAACCGCTTTTCCGTACATGTGGGTTTCTGTCTTCAAGAACAATACTTTGCTTCTGCAGAAATCAACTGGATTCCTAGAGGCCTCTGCTGTTGAAATTGGTAATTACGATAATGACGATGCTGGAACCATATCTACTACAACTCCAACAACTTCTAGTTCCGGTGGATTTTCAATACCAATGGAGATACTTGCGATTGTGATAATTGCACCAATTGCATTGATTCCCATTGCTATTGTTGTTAGACGCCAGCATAGGTAATTGAAATTCTAGGAGAACTAGTGTTAATCATATTGTAATTAATGCAATGTCGTGTCCCAGTACATTACAATAAATGTAACAAAGTATATTCTCACTTGGTGAGAATGGATGAAGCATGGGAGATGCTGGACGACCACATAGAAGAGTGATTCTAGTTCTATTTCTTATTGTCATTCTATCTCCTACTGTCCTAGAATCAGAGACCTTCGGCGCAGGAGAACACATAGTTCTTGATGCAGTGTTTTATCAAACAAGATTCAAAGGTGTTTGCTGGGCTCTCGAATGGAATAGCTCAGGAACTCTGATTTCACACGCTGATACTTTCAAGCTATTGCTTCCATATTTTGATCCAATAGCATTTCTAGTATTGATGATTGGATTTCTGTCACCAATTACTTCATGGTTAGTTCTAGCCAAGAGATTCAGTTTTCGTAGTGGATTTCTCATCATAGTGCTATGCTCGATCCTTCTTGTAGTGGCACCAGGTATCAATATTCTTAGAATAGAAGAGTTTTACACCTATCAAATGCACCCACTTCTTGTTCCGCAAATTACAAGCGCGCTTGTTCTCTTTTGGTACCGAAGAAGTAGGACATACGAGTTGATGAAGTGATGTTTCCAGAATCGAATCCCGGCGAGCGCACCATTTTTGTCCATCCAGATGCATATCCAAGAGTGGGAAAAGAGTTATTGCTCACCTAAAGAAGTTCTATCGATTTATTATGAGAATCTTCATTGTGGGAGGTACAGGGTTCCTCGGATACTACTCGACACTTGAGGCCTTGAAACGAGGTCACGAAGTGAGTTCCATTTCCATTCCTGACATAGAACTCGGCGATTGGTTTCCGGAAACCGCGAATGTGGAATATGGGGATATCTTCGAGATGCCATTCGAAGAATTGGTGGAACTCTTCAGAGGGTATGATGGATTAGTGTATGCAGTGGGTCCAGATGACCGGGTCACACCCAAAGCGCCTGCATACAAGTTCTTTCATGACAGACTCGTTGTTGCATGCACAAAAGTAGTTGAAGCTGCGAGAGAGGCGGGGATTAGACGATGCGTTGTATTGAATTCGTACTTTGCTTACTTCAATCGAATTTGGCCAGAGAAGAAATTAGCTGAAAATCACAGCTATATCAAATGCCGAGTTGAGCAGGCAACAAGTGTGATTGAAGCTGGAGGGGAAAGAATGGCTGTCGTTGTGCTGGAACTCCCGTACATCTTTGGTGTAATGCCTGAGCGAATACCGCTTTGGAAAGACATGTTATTCGATAGAGTGCTTGGTATGAAGATAGTGTTCTTCCCAAGAGGCGGCACAAATATGATTGCAGTAGAAAAAGTTGCAGAAGCAATCATCGGGGCTCTCGAATATGGACGAGCGGGAATGAGATATCTTGTTGGGGACGTGAATATGCCATACAAGGAGATGCTCAGAATCGTTCTTGACACCTTGGGTCTGAAGAAACGGTTGATTGTCACTCTTCCGACAAGTTTGGCGACCTTCATAGGAAAATGGATGAAGAGAAAAGAGAGGAAGATGGGACTTGAGTCAGGCCTGGATCGAGCATATGTGTTTAGTGACATCCTATCGCAGAAACTCTACTTTGATCCTACACCATCTGTAGAGGAGCTGAGATACGGGCAAGGAGGAGTCAGAGAAGCAATTGAAACCACAGTGAGAACTCTTTATCCAAAAGCCTAGTGGTCAGTTCAGAGACTTTGGGGCATCAATTGCTTACTATTTGCTTAGCTTTTCCAGTCGGATTCGGCAGTAATCAAAACGGTTGACCAGAGCAGCTCATAACTCCAAATCAACGATAAGTCTCAGGTTCGATTCCTGAAGAGCGGACTATTACTTTTCATACTATTCAAGGGCTACTGACCCAAATAGGACCAATGTACGATGTCCTTCCATTCGCACCAACAATTCGAATTGCATAGTAGTCCATTCCACCGGTGCTCAATAGAGATGGATTAATGGGATTCTCGCTGCGTTCATTTATGTAGTAGTTACTATCCGCTCCCTCAACACACTCATCATATTGTGTCCCTATAATTGCATCAGTATCTGTGATTGTGATAATTCCAAATGGTGCAGACAGTTGAATTGATTGCCAAATCACACCATTCTTGATTATCTCAATAGTCGCACCCCAGTTAGGAGCCCAGCCTATACCTGCTGTTGCCGCATGATTGAAACCTGCTGCAGGCGAACCATCTTGAGCAACGAATATTGTCAAGTTGCGCGAGGTTGTGGGCGTTGCAACAAATACAGTAGAATTGTATCCTACTGGTACGTCATTAATTGAGAAGTCAAGGATGGGCCGTCCATAGTCCGAGTTTGCATACACCTGTCCACTATCCAAGCCGCTGAAGATGCCATCCCTTGTCAGACTTGTTGCATACACTGCAGTGATACCACTAGGATAGGGATGTCCATTCCTGGCATTGTAGAGGGTGTAGGGATATTGATGCCCAACGCGAGCTCTTGTGTGGCTGATGCTATGGCCAGGATGCCCATCATGATTGTCACCATTTGCTATGAATGTCATTCTGTAACCCATACTCAAGGCGTCAATGACAGATGAACCTGGTATTGGTGTTGCGGGAAGGTCAACCGACCCCCTATAGTTCAATTCGTTATCGTAGAGGCATTCTCCATGTACAGATGTGACTTCCACTAATTTGACATATTTTGGATTCATCAGAGTCCAGTCCTGTATGAACATACTTCGAATAGTATGATGAGGAATAGCTAAAGCGTGGTTTCCAGTGGATGCCGTAAAGTCATCAAGTAATGACCAGAGCTCACTAGCCGTGTTCTCAGTAATAGCTGAGATTATGGGCATGGTTTCTCCGCTGAAGATACACGTGTAGTGTCCGCCTATTGCTATGGGCACAGGAATGAACGGAAAGGTTTGATCAACGTAGTTCGTGGTCCATTCAATACCATATAACGTGACGAACTCATTGGGAGCATAAGCATCGGCTGTTGATGCAATGTAGTCCCAATATTCAGCAGTACCCGTCTTCAATCGATCAAACATGGTAAAATCAAGACCATGGTCAGTGAGGGACATAAAATCCAGACGAGAAACATATCGACCGTAATAGTATGATTCTGTAGGTGCACCGGACCCATCAGAAATTGCTGAATGGCTGTGAAGATCGCCCCAGTAGATTCTTGGAGAATCAACAGCAAAGTCATCAACGATTATAGGGTTGCTCCAGTAGGTATTCTGTGTGAGTGAGTCCTCGACAAGTAAATAGTGAATTCCAACGGTATTAATTCGAGTTGTGAACGAATGAAGTCCGAAGTCCTGAGAGCCAAGCATCACATACGCTGGGACAACTCCTGCGCTATAGAAGGCACCAGTGAACGTGTACTCCCCAGGTAGAGTTGCATCAACGCCTGATAATGGCAAGCCGGTTGTCAAATTATAAGAAACAATAGAGAAATTAACAGTCCCTTGATAGCTACTACTTAGACGCTCAAAGGAATCCCATACTTCAACTGTAACTACAAAATCATCATCAAGATTTACTGTGGAGGGGGCTTGAATCCAGAGCAAAGTGGGACTATTATCGAACAGCACACCAAGGTCAATATTTATGCTGGACCACATGAGAAGTGGGGCTACGAAGATAACGATAGTAGCCAATGTCTTGAGTCTGAGGGAGAGCTTGGGTCTGCTCGTTAATGCGTCAATTTTTATTCGATTCGCAAAGATTCTTTGTACCAGCGACTTTTTTACTAAGTTGGATGAAGTCTTTTGTTTCTTGAGTAACCTGTGAATTAGAGTTCTGATAGACCGTGCTCCAAAGATGATCAATGAGCCAAGTAGATATGATATCAGGACAAGAAAGATGAGAAGAATCCACAGCCATGCATATACTGCCATGGCGCCTGTTAGTAGGCCTGAAGAATATGCCAAGACATAACCGTGTCTTCGCCACGCGCCTTCTTTTGAAAATGCAGCAAGACTGATTCCAATTAGAATTCCAAGAATACTCCAATAATAGAGTAGGATAGTCCACACTCCAAATGTGTAGAGCGCTATACGACCAATTCGTAATGTAATTCGAAATACTGGAGATTGCTTGATGTGTTGTAATCTCAAAGTAAGGGAATCTGTGTCACTAGAAGGGATTGTGTTTTCTGCAGCATCCATTCAGAGAACCCAGAAAGGCACGTACAATCCCCCATAAAAAGAAGCACTATTTTTCCAAGAATTTCTTACTAATTTAAAAGACCCTTGTGCATTACATTTTGCTCCATCTTCAATCTTGGTGTTCAAAGATGACAGCAGTGTATTCTGAGAAACTAAGTCGTCGGAATCTATGGGGATGGGCTCTCGGTGCAATCCCTACGGGATTATTGGCATTTGTCTTTAGTCTTAAGTATGTAGAATTCTTCTTTGACGATCTAGGTCTACTTCCATCCTTCTTCATCGCTGGACAAGTAGTCTATATGATAATTAACGCAGTGAACGATCCGCTGTTAGGGCAGTTATCGGATCAGACAAATAGGGAGAAGTGGGGTAGTAGACGCCTGGTATACATAAGGTATGGAGGCCCCATTTGGGCACTGACTTTCATTCTTGTATGGTTTCCATGGAGCTTGACAAACCAGATCATTATCTTCATTCATTATGTAATCACGATCTGTTTGTTTGATACACTGCTTACAATGGTGCTTCTTGTCTGGTTGGCAGTACTTCCAGAGATGACAACAGATATCGATGAACGGAACAAGGCTCAGTTTTACGCTGGTGTCTTGGGAACAATCGTTGTTTTACCAATATTCATCATGATTGCTACAATGGAACCCAACTCAGACGGGTTCCGTTATCTCATGCTACTGTTTGCTCTAATTTCAACTGTATTTCTGTGGCTCACAGCACGATATTGCGAAGAACGCCCAGAGTTCCAAGATGACAAAACCTACACACTTGTTGAATCAATTAAAGCCACTTTCAAATCACGCACATTTCTCGTGTATGTCGGTTTCTACTTTAGTCAGAATTTCCTTAGTAGCTTAGGCCTGAGCTACTTCTTTGTGTATCTTCTGTTACTCGAGAGTGTCACACCAGGATTGAATACTCTGCTTCTCTTCTTTGCAATCTATTTCATTGTAGGTTATGCGGGAAACATTGTGTGTCTGAGATTGCAGCCAAAATGGGGAATGAGGAAGATAATCTTGCGATTCGGAGTATTGAGAACTATCAGCTCAATCGCTCTTTTCCTGATTATTCTTGTTCCTGTATTTGAACCATTGATTTGGTATGGGCTTGTTCTAACAACTTTTGTTAGTGGATATGGTATTTTCCAAATTCCAATGCAATATCTTGCAATTGATGAGGATGAGGTTTTAAATGGCTCTAGAAGAGAAGGGATGTTCATCGGAGTGATGGCACTCCTAACAAAACCCGCTACAAGCCTTGGTCCAATCATCGCTACGGCAATTCTAGTTGCATTTGGATATGTTCAAGGTGGAGCACTTGCAGTTCAACCAGCTTCAGCATTTCTTGGAATCAAGATAATGTGGTTGCTACTCCCAGCAATAGTCGCGGGATTGAGTCTCATCTTCATCTACTATTACCCACTCTATGATCAGAAACTCGTTGATATGAAGGAGAAACTGGAGAAGCTACATCAAGAGAAGAGAGCTCGACTTAAGAGTGTAGAATCTGAGTCTGCCGAGTCTGAAATGAAGATGTGAGGACAAGAGTATTTGGGGAGATTGGGATGGCTCCCCAAATAATAATCAATTAGCTAGCCTGTATTGGATAGGTACCATATTTCTCTCGGACTCGCATAACGGCCTCCCATCGATCAACCGTGATTGCGGGATTGATACTATGACCGCTACTAAAGATGTAGCCACCACCTGGGGCGAGCTCTTGAATCAGCTTCTTGCTGTAATCCTCGATCTCCGAAATTGTGCCTTCAGCTAACATAACTGGACTGATATTACCGACAAATGTGATTTTGTCACCGTATTTTTCTTTGAGTTTGAAAATGTCATATTCAGGATTGGCAGTTGTTGGTTCAATGGGATTGAGTGCATCAACTCCACAATCAACGATGTCATCAAATAGGAGCATAAGGTCTCCATCAGAGTGAAGGAGTATCTTCGAACCACGTTTATGCGCTTCAACACAGATTCGTTTTAGCCATGGGAATACGTAGGTCCGGAAGCTCTTCGGACTCATGAAAGGACCGTTCTTGAATCCGTAGTCATCCCAGATTAGGATCAATTCCGCGCCATGATCTGCTAGTATCTTGGTTAACTCTAAAGCTAATTCGCCATTATCGTCGAAGACTTTCTTTGCTTGTTTTGGATGGCCAAGTATACGAGAAAATCTTTCGAATCCAAAAGCCTCCCAACTTGGTTCCATCATGCCACCAATGGCAGGGACTGAAAGAATCTCATTATTCATCTGTTCTTGTACTTCTTTTCCTGCTAGATAAGCAGCCAATCGTTTTGGTTCGTGAGGGTCTGGACGTATCCAGCTCTCATACTCTTCGAAGTTCTTTAGATAACCTCCATGATATGCAGTGATTATGGTGCCATCTCCCTCATACTCTTCGAACTTCATTATTCGTCCGAATTCATCAATGATTCCACCCTTGATGATCTTGCGTTGTGTATGTGTGACTAGACTAATGCCAATATCGATTTTTACACGACGAAGAAACTCATAGTAATCAGTATAACCCTTAGCTAAGAACTTTTGATTACTTACAGCCCAATTTGCTATTCGATCCTTGAATGGTAGGTATTTGAGGGCACTTATACCACTCGTCAATCCCCCACCAGTGGGAATACCATAATGCTCCATGATAGTGTTGTTCGTGAATGCGCTCTCAAATGCAGGTACCCGGTCAGGTTCTTCGTGATTTATCGCCTTCAACACGCGAGTTGGTGCATCCAATGAAATCAGACCTCCAGTAGCGCTTTGATGCGCCGTACTCCATCAATAGCATCTGCACCATAATCATCAGCGCCTAGTTCTTTTGCGATTGCCATATTTAGCGGAGCTCCACCTACAATCAGTTTCACATCATCACGAAGTCCAGCATCTCTCAGAGCTTTGTCAACAGTAGAGATTTCTCTCATGGTCATTGTGAGTAAGCAACTGAGCGCAACTACTTTCGCTCCAGAGCCTTTTACCGCTTGAACAATCTTGTCTGCAGGACAGTCCATACCTAGGTCAATAACATCAATACCTGCTGACAGTAGCATTGTGGAGAGGATATTCTTACCAATATCATGGTTATCGCCCCTCACAGTGGCTGCAATGATCTGAGTTCTGGCATCAGCATTTGAAGTAGTCAGATGGGGCTTCAGGATCGCAAAAGCCTCCTTCATTGTTTCACCCGCCAAAACTAGCTCGGCAAGGAAGTATTCATTTGTTTCATATCGGCGCCCAACCTCATCCATACCTTTTGTTAGGGCTTCAAGTACAGTAAAAGGATCGACACACGCATCGAGTTGATTCTGAACAGCGGATGCAATATTATCTACGTCTAGTTCAATAATCATATTGGTAATGTCTTTGAGGTTCAATGTTAATTGCTCCTATTCAAAGTCTATTCAGATTCAAAGGGGGTAATATTGTTTCTTTATTTTGCTAGTCAGTAAGAGATTATAATCCGTTCTTACTCAGCACTGGTCTATATCTGGGGTGATTTTAATTTCAGAGAAGACGTTTGGATCAGGATATTTTGGAGAATGGATTGATGATGATTTTGGCCTTCCGGCTTATCGCTATACATGCAATCAAAATAGTGACCCAAAGGCAAACACACACTTTGAGAGAGATCTCTGGCGTATTCGGACGGAGCATCTCCATCAGGTAGGAAATGATAGACTGGTTGGGGTCGCTTCAAATCATGGACATATCAGAATTAGACAGGATGAAGGTAGTCCGAAATTTCTCAATGACTTCGATCCTACAAACTATCAATATGGGGGTGGATTTGGATACCTAACTGATGGTACTGTAGTACTTAGTACCTACTATTCTGGACAAGAACAGTTCTTTAATCGTATTTTTGGAATTGGATATTACCGAAAGAGTGTGAAGAGCGAGGGATTGTTCGCAGATCAAATAGTTTTTGCGCCCTATGGTGATGACCCTCTCATTATTTCTCAAGTAACAATTGGAAATGAGCGTGATAGAGAAGTTGATCTAAAATGGATTGAATATTGGGGCTGTCAACAGTATCAATTTTCTTTCAAAGCACTCATGAGAAGCTTCGTATCAAAACTGCATCCAAATCACTATCGTAGAGGACTTTCAAAGCGCTTTAAACATGATATAAAGGTAGAAGGAAACAATAGAGGTCTTTTGGATAAGACACACTTCAAGGGGTATCTGTTGGGAGATAGGTTAAGCTGGAGTGTTTTCAACTTCGCATTAAGAAGCGGAACTGGAAAGAAGCTAACTGGCGGACCTGTTAAATCACCAGTTCCTGAGGCTGTTCTTGAGGACCTAACACCCCCCTCGGTTTTTCTTGTGTCCCTAGATGCACCATTTGATGACTGTGGTACCGATGCAGCAGCCTTCTTTGGAGAAGGGGGGGTATTTTCACCAGATGGATTGCAGAAACAGCTCTCAAGAAACACGGAGGCTCAGGACTTTGAAAAGGGTTTATTTCTCGAAAGGAAATTGACTCTACAACCCGGCGAAAGAAAGACGATCTTCTTTGCATATGGTTACCTTCCAGAAGGTTTTGCTGTCGAAAATCTAGTTGCCAAATATAAGAAAGATCTTCCGAATCTACTGCAAGAATCATGCAATAAGTGGAAGATTGGACGAATTCAACTAAAGCTTGATAGTGATAAATGGGTCGACCGTGAACTCACTTGGCACAACTATTACCTCAGAAGTAATATGACATATGATAGTTTCTTCAAGGAACACATTCTCTCTCAGGGACATGTTTACCAATACATTATAGGATTTCAGGGTGCAGCAAGAGATCCTCTTCAGCATGCTCAGCCATTTGTCTTCTGTGAACCCTATATTGTAAAAGACATTCTTAGATATACGCTCAAAACAGTGACTTCTGAGGGAAGGATACCTTACGGCATCACTGGAAGTGGTATGATTATGCCATCTCCTTTCAAACCCAGTGATCAGGAGATGTGGCTCCTCTGGTTAGCAAGCGAGTATGTGCTTGCCACAAGGGATCTTGCATTTCTAGACGAAATGATTCCTACATATCCAGTATATGGCAAGAGAGCAGGAATGGCGAGCGTTCGAGATCTATTATACAGATGCTACAGTCATTTTATCGAAGCAACAGGAACAGGAGACCATGGACTGCAGCGCCTATCGAATGGAGACTGGAATGATGCAATGGTTCTAGGATATGTTCCAGATTATGAGCAATTGCAGGTTGAAGAAGTAGGGGAGAGTGTTCTCAACGCTGCCATGGCTGCATATGCATTTGATATCTACTCACGATTATTGAGATACTCTGGTGACAATATACATGCAGATGAAGCTCTACAGTTGGCAGATAATCAGAGAGCTGCAGTCCGCAAACAATGGACTGGAAAATGGTTCAGACGAGCATGGCTCTCAGAAGAACTTGGATGGGTTGGAGAGGATAATCTATGGTTAGAACCACAATCTTGGGCCATTATTGGGGGATCAGCAGATCCCGATCAGGCAAAGGTGTTAATCAAATCAATTGATGAGAATAATCGAAAGGCATCTAAGATTGGAGCCACTATTCTCGGAAAGCCAGACAAAAAAATGGCAGGTGATGATGGAATAGGCACAAATGCTGGTATCTGGCCATCAATCAATGGCACACTTGTCTGGGCATTGGCACATGTTGATGGCAAAATGGCATGGGATGAATGGAAGAAGAACTCACTTACGATTCATGCTGAAAACTATCCAGATATCTGGTATGGAATCTGGAGTGGGCCCGATACCTACAATTCTGAGTATTCAGACTTTCCTGGAGGAACTATCCACAAAGGTGAGGAAGACTCCTCTCGAGAAACAAAGGAAGAAAGAGAGCTTGAGCGCGTAGCTAGTGCTACTGAAGTTCTTTGGACTGATTACCCAGTCATGAATATGCACCCACACGCATGGCCATTGCAAAACATACCAAAACTGCTCGGTGTGGAGTTTAATGATGTAGGATTGGATTTTGCGCCATCACTGCCAATGGATGCCTATAGATTCTCCTCACCTCTATTAGCGTTTGAGAAGTCCAAATCGGGTTACAAGGGCATGTATGCTCCAATGAATAAAGGAAGCTGGAAAATCTCAATACGAGTTGAGAAACATGACCTTGTACGAGTAACT
>Ga0224495_10000946_pt1 | contig 21680 bp, 25 predicted proteins | sample SF_Jul11_sed_USG_FD_168128 | JGI IMG/M metagenome (GOLD analysis project Ga0224495, IMG submission 168128) | Sediment microbial communities from San Francisco Bay, California, United States - SF_Jul11_sed_USGS_4_1 | ecosystem: Environmental > Aquatic > Marine > Sediment | place: USA: California...
GGGACCAAATTCGCAAATGCCAGTTTTAAACCTGGTATTGTTTGGCAATGATATAACTACAATTTTGATTGTAACACTATTATTTGCCATATTATCTTTCCTGACAATTATTGTGGGTTATAAAATTCTTACCTCCTTGATATTTCCATTGTTTTTCAGAGTAATCATTTTTGCGTTTAGTTACAGCGCCTTTATGGTCATGTTTTTTGATATCGGGTCATACGAGTTTAATGTGGTTTATATGATCGGAGTTATCTGTATATTCTTATGTGTTTTATTTCTGCTCAAGCTCAGCACTAAGCGTGCGATTCAGTAATAAATAGCGTCTTAAACGCAAAAAATCTAACAGTATTTGCATTATGATATTTATCGACATACATTTCTTATTTTATTTTTTACCCCTGGCATTAATTGCTCATCGTATTTCCATTGGATTTAAAACAAAACCGCATTATGGAAATCTTTCCAAAATAACTATTTTCCTGATAACGTTATTTTTTTACTCTTATAATCAGCGCTGGTGGTTAATACCTTTTTTAATTGCCATTATCTTTGATTTTATTTGGGCCAGTGCATTGAGAAAAATTGAAAATCCCAAAGGGCGAAAGGGTATTGTAGTCATGTCTGTGATACAAAATCTTTCTTTGCTGGGATTTTTCAAGTATTCCTCATGGTTTTTAACATTGCTTTCCGGTGTTTTCCCGTCTTTAAATTTACAGAACAGCATCGCATTAACTCCTGAATTGCCGCCGGGAATATCATTCTATATTTTCGAGTCAATGAGTTTCGTTATTGATGCGTACAGAAGGGAAATTCATGCTCCCAGAAATCCGATGGATTTTTTTGCTTTTATCGGGATGTTCCCGCGTTTTATTGCAGGCCCGATTGTCAGGTACAAGGATCTATCAAAACAATTCCAGATATATTCAGGCGGAAATATCTCTGCCGGACTTTATATCTTTGTAACAGGTTTTGCCCAGAAAATATTGTTAGCCGACTCCTTTGCTGTCTTTACAGAATATGCTTTTAATAAGCCGCCATCTGAGCCCATTGGGGCCTGGCTGGGCATACTTGCATATACTTTTCAAATTTATTTTGATTTCTCAGGTTATTCATTAATGGCCATTGGTTTGGGGCGGTGCCTGGGATTCCAGTTTGAAACGAATTTCAATCGACCCTACCTGGCGGCAAGTTTGCAGGATTTCTGGAGACGATGGCACATGTCTCTTTCTCGCTGGCTCCGAGATTATCTTTACATTCCGCTCGGAGGAAACAGGAAAGGTACCTATTTTACCTATCAAAATTTAATGCTGACAATGGCAATCGGCGGTCTGTGGCATGGGGCAGGCGGGACTTTTGTTATATGGGGAATCGTTCACGGAGCAGGACTTTGTATTGAGAAATTTATTGGTTCCAGGAATAAACTGCCTGATTATCTGAATAAAATTATCACTTTTATTTTTGTGGTGAATGCCTGGGTATTATTTCGTGCACCGGATATTGCCTGGGCAAAAAAAGTTTATTCAGCAATGTATGGCTTTACAAACAAGGGAAATTTTAACTTTACAGGACTCCAGGCATTTCCGATTTCGCTGGTTCTTGCAATTTCCGGAATTATTTATTGTTTCTTTATCGAATCAAGAACACCCGCCGAGCAGGTGGAAAAAATTCAAACCCTTAATTTTAAAAAATCAATTTTAGTTTCCGCACTGGCTGTATTTGGACTCATCATGAGCACAAGTTCTACCACGTCCCCTTTTATTTACTTTAGATTTTAATTATGCTGGCAGGAATCCGGGATTTAGCGCGCAGGGCCGCAGACATCTGGTGGCTGGGGATAATGATTATTCTGATTGCTTTTTTTGCCTTTAGCAATTTGAATACGCCATGCGCTCTGCAGCACTGGATAAAAATTGAAAAAGTAGAAGTAACCGTTGGAAAAACTGTATATCATTTTCCGTGGATAATTGCAGGGAAACTTAACCCCATTGACTGCAGGGTTTCCAGTGGAATCGCTCGAATTGGATATGCCTTGCGATTTCATTCAGGTCAGTTTTTACCGTTTATTTACAGGGCGCCTGCAAAAGGAGAAATAAATTTATATGTTAATAATGAAACTTCCATGCAGTATTTATCCTCTGTTGATAAAGTTAAAACGAATCTTGATAAAATACAGGTGTTTTTACTTAAGCTGAAAGCAAAAGGAATTATTCCCGTGGTCATTGCCGTACCGACCAAGGTGTCAATAGAAAGGGAAATGATTTCAAATTTACACCCGCCCGACTTATGGCTTCCTGCAGAACAAGCTGAAGAAGCATCTGAAGCGGTTTATTCAAGGATTCGGGGAATTGATCCGGTATCCATGGTGAATCTCTATAAAGCATTCTCAGATGCTCAAAAAAATAAAACAGAGTTTGACCGTGTTTTTGTCCCCTGGGATTATCACTGGAGTATTTATGGTATTGCCATCGCGGTAAAAGAAACCCTTAAGAGTTTAAACAATCAGGGAGTTTCAGTCTCAAATATCCAGATTAAAAAAGGTGATATACGATCTCTGAATATGGGAGATGCGTTTATTGTCTGGCATCAACTACCAGCATGGTATGTACAAAGACAAAAAGATTTTTCATGGAAAGAGTATGAGTATCCGGTCGAAGCGCATATCAGTCAGAAAATAAAGGGAAGAGTATTCCTGGCTGGAACCAGTTTTTCGGATAGATATGGGCAGGATCCATTTGGTTTGCCAATGCAACTAAAGCATGTTCTGAACGTAGATTTCTACAATACAACAGTTTCTGGTGGTGGGGTCGATAAAAGTATTGAAAAAGCATGGTCTCTCCCAAAACCTCCGGTAGCAGGAGATATATTGATTTGGGAATTTCCTATAACAGTTCTTTTTCAGGAAAAGCTTGAACTGCCGAATATATAGATCGTGATGATGATTCAAAAAAGGGAACAAGTGACTAAATAATGAAGGAGTGTCTATGAAGTATACAAAAATAAAAAACACAGATTTAAAAGTATCAAAATTAATGTACGGATGCAGTTCCTTTTGGGCAAGAAAACAATTTTCAGATAAAATGGCAATTAATCTGGTCCATCAAGCAATTGGGGGGGGGGTGAACTTTTTTGATACAGGCCCAAGTTATGGTGCAGGTTTGGGTGAGGAAAGGCTTGGCAGAGCTATATCAAATCATAGATCTGATGTAGTAATTTCAACGAAGGCTGGTACTTTTGTCAGTGAAAAAGGTAAAATATACCATGATTTTTCCAGTACAAAGGTTTTGAAAAGTGTAGAGGAAAGTTTAAAGCGGCTTCAAATAGATTATATTGATATTTTATTTCTACATGGGCCTCGGCTGGAGCACATTAATGACGATCTATTAAATTCATTAGCTAAATTAAGGGAAAAAGGAAAAGTAAGATATCTAGGTGTGAATAGTTTTCAAAATGATGTAATATTACATTGCTTGAATTATCAGATATTTCAAGGCTATATGTTTGAATATAATTTGCTTAATCAAGAAAATGAAACCCTGATAGACGCTGTCGATGCTAAAGGTAATTTTTCTATTTCTGCAACCTCGGTAGCAAGAGCACTGTTTAATCCGAAGACTTTTGTGCCGTTTCATTTAAGTAGTATTTGGTATATACTACGGACTTTACGTTATCAAAGAGAGTTGTATAACAAAAGCCGAAATTTCAGATTTCTCAATTCCTTGCCAAATATGTCGGGCGCACAAGCGGCAATCGCTTTTGTTTTGAATAATCCAAAATTAACCAGTGCTGCATTTGGTACAACAAATCTGAAACATCTCAGCGAAAATATTGGAGCAGTAGATATGGAACTCGATGAGGTCTTACTAAACAGGATAAAAGATTTAGCCTAATGATTCATGTATTATCAAAGACATCTTTACAATTAATCATATGAATCCTATGATTAAGAACGTCAAAAGCTGATTTGTACGATCAGCTAACATAAACTCAGGAGAAAATATTTTGAAATCTAAATTTGATCTGGCATGTTCCATTGTTCTTTACAAAACAAAGGAAAGCGATGTTCGCAGAGCCATAGACTCCAGCTTGAACTCTTCTATAAGAGTAAAAATAATTATAGTTGATAATTCGCCGACAAACGAATTAAAGAAACTTGAAAATATTTCGGGTGACATAGAATATATTTTCAATAACGCTAACCTGGGTTATGGAACAGCACATAATATAGCGATAAGAAAATCCATCAGCGAAGGGTGTGCCTTTCACCTGGTTTTAAATCCGGATGTATATTTTCCCGAAGATACTCTGGAGAAGATACTGACTTATATGCGCTTGAATCAAGACGTCGGCCAGGTTTTGCCAAAAGTGCTATATCCGGATGGAAGTACTCAATACCTTGCTAAATTATTACCGACTCCGATAAATTTGATATTCCGAAGATTTCTGCCGGTTAAATCCCTGGTTGAGAAATTGGACAAAACCTATGAATTGAGATTTACGGGGTATGACAAAATCATGAGTGTTCCAAACCTTTCAGGTTGCTTTATGTTTTTACGGTGCAGTATTTTTGAAAAAATAGATTTATTCGATGAAAATATTTTTCTTCATCTGGAAGATATCGATTTATCACGAAGGATAAATCGTGAATTTAAAACAATTTTTTTCCCAGAAGCCATTATTTATCATGAATTTGCCAAAGGGTCACATACCAGCTTTAAAATTATGATGATGACAATTAAATCAGCCATTTATTATTTCAATAAATGGGGTTGGATATTTGATAAGCACCGCCGTACTGTAAATAAGAAGACGTTGAAGAATCTCGGATATTGAGGAAAATTTATGCAAAGAATGTTTGATATTCTGTTCACAGCAATTGCAATGCTCTTACTTTCGCCATTTCTAATACCCGTAGCCATCTTACTAAAGTTAACAGGTGAAGGTGAAGTATTTTATTTTCAGGAAAGAATCGGGCAAAATGGAAAACCTTTTCATATTTATAAATTTGCGACTATGCTTAAAGACAGTCCGAATATGGCCAATGCCTACATTACTACAAAGGGAGATCCGAGAGTGTTACCCTTTGGAAAATTTCTGAGAAAAACGAAACTTAATGAATTGCCGCAACTGATAAATATTCTAAAAGGAGACATTAGCATAGTTGGGCCAAGACCCCAGGTGAAATCACATCTGGACATTTATCCGAAGGATAAGGTTGGGGAAATTCTTTCTATAAAACCAGGCCTTACAGGAATTGCATCTATTTTTTTTAGAGACGAAGAGGGTATGATTTCCAGAAGTGCAATGGAACCGAAGGCTTTTTACAAAAAATATATTATTCCCTATAAGGTTGATCTGGAATTGTGGTATAAGAAAAACCAGGGTATCTCAACCTATTTTAAAATCATCTTTTTAACTGCCTGGGTAATTGTATTTCCTAAAAGTCTGTTAATCTATAAACTTTTTAAAGATATGCCGGCTTCTGTGCAAGAGTTAAGAGGCTAACAGGAATATATATGTTGCAAGTTGCTCTTAAGGAAAGTCAAACAGTAAAAAAAAGATTTAATAAAACGCAGTAAATACAGGGATCCTTGCTTAAGATATAGTTCGATACCGGAATTTATATAAATAAAGTTATACTATTCTTGGAAAGATTCCGTATTTTATTTCTAACCATTTGCCGGTGAAACAAAAATATTAACAGAAAGGAAAATAGATAAAAAAAGATATGAATATTTTAACATTAATAGGTCGAGTTCAACAACTTTTTGCTGAAGATATTGCAATGCACGAAGTAGAATTAAACGAAAAAGTAAAATCCAGTCGTTTTCTTGTGATTGGCGGCGCGGGTTCCATTGGGCAAGCGGTTGTAAAAGAAATTTTTAAGCGAAATCCTCTGGCGCTGCATGTTGTAGATATCAGCGAAAATAATCTTGTAGAGCTTGTCCGGGATATTCGCAGTTCATTAGGATATATTGACGGTGATTTCCAGACTCTTCCTCTGGATGTAGCCTCTATGGAGTTTGAATGTTTTGCAGCGCAATACAGTCCTTATGATTATATACTGAATTTATCAGCATTAAAGCATGTTCGTAGTGAAAAAGATCCTTTTACCTTAATGAGATTAATTGATGTAAATATTTTTAATACTATTAAAACGATTCAAATGGCGATTCAAAGCAAATCAAAAAAGTATTTTGCCGTTTCTACAGATAAAGCTGCAAATCCTGTCAACATGATGGGCGCTTCAAAGCGTATTATGGAGCATTTTCTGATGAGGGAAAGCGAAAAAGTAAACATTTCAACTGCGCGCTTTGCGAATGTAGCCTTTTCCGATGGAAGCCTTCTTCATGGATTTAATCAGCGTATGATAAAGAGTCAACCGATTACAGCTCCAAATGACGTGAAGCGATATTTTGTGACCCCGGAAGAATCAGGGGTACTTTGTTTGTTCTCCACGCTCCTTGGCGAAAACAGAGATGTTTTTTTTCCTAAATTAAATCAAAAACTTCATTTAATCACATTTTCTGAAATTGCCATAAGATATTTGAATTCACAGGGTTATGAGCCCGTGTATTGTTCATCGGAGGAGGAGGCCAGAATAAAAGTCAATGAATTATCCGGAAAAAAGAAATGGCCAGTTTATTTTTTTAAAAGTGATACAACCGGTGAAAAAGATTTTGAGGAATTTTATACGGAAAACGAAGAAATAAATCTTGATCGATTTGTAGACATTGGTATTGTAAAAAGCAGTTTACCATTAGCGAACGAAAATTTAGATTGGTTTGAAAATTCAATTTTAGAATTCAAGAAGAAAAAAAACTGGTCAAAAGAAGACCTTGTGGAATTGTTTAAAAAAGTTTTGCCAGAGTTTTATCATGAGGAAAAAGGAAAAAATCTGGATCAAAAAATGTAACTAAAGTTTAAATGCAAAAGCGTCGTCCTTATATGGATGTATGTGAAAATAAAATATATTAAATAGGAGAAATTGGATATATGGAAAAGAATTACGTACCAAAGCAAGAGGAAATATCCTTAGTCGAGTTAATTGTCATTATCTTTAAGTACTGGAAAACAGGCTTGGTTATATTTTTGATATTTTATGTGCTGGGAGTTTCGGTATTTATTTACAAAAAAAAAGAAATGATATTTCCTAAACCCGGGAAATTGGAAACACTTATTTCCAATGATATAGCGTTTCCATATACGTGGGCAAACAATGCGGTTAGGTATGACGATATCTTGACTCAAGACATAATCAGCACATTGTTTAAAAAAGGAGATATCCAAAGCAAATTGAAAATCTGGCCAGAACTAAAATGCTCGGAAGCGCCATCGGGAGTCCAGATATCAAGAGGTCAGAATATTCTTTTCACGATTAATATAGAATCCGATAACAATGCCAAAGTAATCAAGTTCTCAACAATATTGCCTCTTGAAGAGATTAGAAAATCACAAAGATTTCCTTCTGATCAGGATATTAGCAGAATTCATGATATGATTATTGAATCATTTATTAATAATGTTGAAAATGAAAATCAAATAACATACAATATTATCCGGAATGAAATTATTTCGGGATTGGCCGCTCTGGATAAAAAAAAATATAAGACTCGCGATGAAATGGAATATTTCAATATCCTCAGTCGCTTGTTTCTTGAATACAGGACTCCTGCAAAAGGATTTGTTCGAACCCGGATCAATGTATTCGCAGATGCTACAACTCTACCAGAGACTACGGGCATGCCGTTGAATAAATTTATGTTATTTTTCTTTTTTATGGATTTTTTCGTCTGTCTGATCTTGATTTTTGCCTTCGAATTTTTTAAGAAAACAAATATTCTGGACGAAATATCCAAATCTTTGAAAAATACGTAAATATCTTGGTCAATCTATTTTTGGGATTTTGATAGAAATTTACAAGGAAACAATGAAAGCCATAATTCTTGCAGGTGGTTCTGGTAGTCGTCTATATCCTCTTACCAAGGTAATTGTAAAACAATTACTTCCTGTTTATGATAAACCGATGATTTATTATCCGCTTTCTGTAGTGATGCTCGCGGGCATTAAAGAGATTTTGATAATCTCCACACCGGCGGATTTGGATCGCTTTAGGGAACTTTTTCAGGACGGCAGTCAGCTTGGGCTTTCTATTGAATATTGTGCTCAGCCATCTCCCGATGGTTTGGCGCAAGCATTTATTCTTGGTGAAAAATTTATTGGGAACAGCGACGTTTGCCTGATTTTGGGCGATAATATATTTTATGGCCAGGGTCTATCAGGATTGTTGCGCTCATCGGTAGAAACGGTCAAGAAAGAAAGAAAATCTGTGATATTCGGATATTATGTGAGTGATCCGGAACGATATGGAGTCGTGCAGTTTGACTCTTTTCAAAATGCCATTTCTCTTGAAGAAAAACCTCTTGAACCGAAAAGCAATTATGCTGTCGTGGGATTATACTTTTATCCAAATGATGTGGTTCAAATTGCAAAGAAAATAAAGCCCAGCGCCCGTGGCGAACTGGAGATTACTTCAGTAAACCAGGAATATTTAAATCAAAAAAAAATAAAGGTTGAAATTATGGGGCGTGGTTATGCCTGGTTGGATACGGGAACCCATGAAAGTCTCATGGAGGCCGCAAACTTTATCGAAGTGATTGAAAAAAGGCAGGGTCTAAAAGTCGCCTGCATCGAGGAAATTGCCTATAACATGGGTTATATCGATGAAAAACAACTATTGCATCTGGCAGAGGGTATGAAAAAAAACCAATATGGAGAATATTTATTTCGACTCGCCACTTTCCGTCCAACAAAATAAGGGGAAAAGTTATGAATTTTACTGAATCCGAGTTGCCTGAAGTCTGGATAGTTGAACCCAGGGTTGTGGCGGATAGTCGGGGTTATTTTTTGGAAAGTTATCGTGAAGTTGACTTTATAAAAAATATTGGTATGGAAATAAATTTTCTTCAAGATAATGAATCGATGTCTCAAAAAGGAGTACTCAGAGGGTTGCATTATCAATTGCCTCCTTTCTCCCAGAGTAAACTTGTAAGGGTTATAAAGGGAGGCGTTTTGGATGTAGCAGTAGACATTCGAAAAGGTTCGCCAAACTTTGGCCGTTATATTCTGGTGGACTTGAATGAGGAAAATAAAAAACAGCTTTTTATACCACGCGGTTTTGCGCATGGTTTTCTTGTAACAAGAGATAATACCATTTTTTCATATAAAGTTGACAATTATTACTCGCCAGAGTATGAACGCGGTATCTGTTTTAACGATACGGCAATTGGCATCGATTGGAAGATGAATTCGGAATATATACTTTCAGTTAAGGATCAAAACCTTCCCGTACTCAAAGATGCCGAAATATTTTCTTATGATGATATACTTTATTGATTCTATTTAAAAAAACTTGATAAAAGAGACGAAGTGAATTTAAGGGTAATGATTACTGGTTGTGAGGGGCAGGTTGGCAGAGAATTAACGACCTTATTAAATGATGTAGGTATGGATGTAAAGAAATTCAACCGTAGTGAATTGGATATAAAAAATAGGAGGGCTGTTTTTGACACATTGCACCACGTAAAGCCAAATATTTTAGTTAATTGTGCCGCCTATACAGCGGTAGACAAAGCCGAAGATGAAGTTGAATTAGCAATGGCGATAAATTCAGACGGACCAGCAAATTTATCGGCGGCAACCAGTGAAATTGGCATTCCAATTATTCAGATATCTACTGACTATGTTTTTGATGGGGAAAAAATAGGACAATATCAGGAAGATGATTTCACATCTCCTCTGGGCGCTTACGGGAAAAGTAAATTATTGGGAGAGCAGCTATGTGCTCAATTTAATCCGTGTCATATTATTTTACGTACAAGTTGGATATTTTCCAAATATGGACATAATTTTGTTAAGACCATAGCAAGATTATCTCAAGAGCGGGAAGAATTGAGAATTGTGGCGGATCAAATTGGATGCCCGACATCGGCAAGGGAAATCGCGCGTGCGATTTATTCCATTATTACAAAGAGAGTTTATGGCAAAGAAGGAATTTACCATTTTTGTCAACCTGAATCGGTTAGCTGGTATGAATTTGCCTGCGAAATTGTTAGTATGGCTCGATCTTTAGATTATCCGGTAAAATGCAAAAACATTGTTCCTATAAAAACATCGGAATATCCTACGTCCGCCAAAAGACCGGCAAATTCGGTTTTAAATTGTGAAAAAATTACAAATATCTTCGGGCTTAAAATTCCAAACTGGGAAGATTCGTTGAAGGATGTGCTTATGGAGGGGAAAAATGAAGAGTCAAATCACAAGTAAACAGGCCATTCTAATATCCGGAGGCGCCGGATTCATTGGGAGTAATTTTGTAAATTACTTTCATGCCAAATATCCGGAATATCAAATAATAAATATAGATAGATTGACATACGCAGGAAATTTAAATAATTTAAAATATATAATAAATGATAAACGCCATCATTTTGTTCAGGGAGACATTAGCAATGATGGTCTGGTAAATTATCTTTTTAAGGAATTCGATGTTATGGGAGTCATCCATTTTGCCGCAGAAAGTCATGTAGATAATTCTATTTCAGGACCCGGAATTTTTTTTGAAACCAATGTTTTGGGTACATACGTTCTTCTGGAGAATGCGCGACAATACTGGATGGAAAAGCCGGGAAAATACAAACCTGACTATACGAATTGCCGGTTTCATCACATATCTACTGATGAGGTTTATGGAACTCTGGGAGCAACAGGCGCCTTTACGGAGGAAACTTCTTACGCTCCAAATTCTCCTTATAGCGCCTCCAAGGCAGGAAGCGATTTTGCTGTTCGCAGCTATCACCATACATATGGATTAAATACGGTTATTACAAACTGTTCCAATAACTATGGCCCTGTGCAGCATGATGAAAAGCTGATCCCGACCATCATTCGCAATGCCCTGAAACTCAGCCCCATCCCGATTTATGGCGAGGGGAAAAATGTTCGCGATTGGCTTTATGTAATCGATCATTGTACCGGAATTGATCTTGCTTTTCATAACGGGAAATCCGGCGAGACCTATAATATTGGCGGCCGCAACGAGCGTGAAAATATCTATATTGCAAGAACTATCTGTGATATTCTGGACATAAAAAAACCAAGATCCGATAAACATAGCTATCATGATCTCATAACATATGTAACCGACAGGCCGGGGCACGATTTTCGTTACGCCATAGACGCCTCTAAGATAGAAAATGAACTTGGCTGGAAAGCAGCAGAAAATTTTGAGAGCGGAATTGAAAAAACAGTACAATGGTATCTGGAAAAGTATAAAAATACTTTTGAAGTTTTGTGAACCGTGTTGCGTCATGGTACATTATGAAAATAGAATCCATCGGAAATTCTCTGGATTTGCTGCTCAAGGCAGCGATGGAATTTTATAAAGACAGACTTGCCTCCTTCGTTGTATTCGGATCGTATGCCCGCAACACAGCCAATGAAAATTCCGATCTTGATATTTTACTTGTGGTAGAGGATCTTCCCAATGGAAGATTTGCCCGCGTCGATGAGTGGATTCAAATTGAAAAAATCTGGTCAGAAAAAGTATTTCTTTCCCCAGTTTTTTTTACGCCGGATGAGCTAAAGCAGGGAAGTCCTTTATTACTGGATATGACCCAAGGCGAAGCTATACTACTTTACGACAAAAATAATTCTCTGGCGGAATACCTGGAAAACTTAAAGTCCCGGCTTGAAAAAATAGGGGCAAGAAAAATTAGCAAAGGTAAGTCGTCTTACTGGATTATGGGTCCAAAAACGGGTCGGGAAGTTGTTTTATGACTTTTGCGGATCTGGCTGAAAGTTATTTTTGGAAGGCGCATAGCAGGCGAAAAATTTTGCCTTTGCTTTTTGAAGATAAAAATTATTCAGATGTGGTGCGCGAATCGCAAGAGCTGGTGGAGCTGGCTCTTAAAGGCGTCTTGCGGGCGATATCGATCGATCCTCCAAGATGGCATGATGTAGGACCGGTATTGCTTGAAAATCAAGAGCTTTTATCTGCTGATATGCGCGTTGATCTGCCTGAAATCCTGCGAATTTCGGCTCTGTTGAGGCGAGAAAGGGAGATTGCTTTTTATGGCGACGTGGATTGCATTCCCACGGAGTCATATAAAGAGGAGGATGCTCTTAAGGCAATGGAGTATGCCGACAAGGTCTTGATATTTATAAAAAAATTACCAAAATAACAAAAATGGAAAATGTAAATATACAGGATATTATTCTTCTTGCTGAAAAAGCAGGTCTCGAAATAATGAAGATTTACCAAAAAGATTTCTCAATCGAATATAAAGACGATAAATCGCCATTAACGGAGGCTGATAAAAAATCCAATGAAATTATTTGCGCTGGCTTGAACGAAACAGGGATTCCGGTTTTGTCGGAAGAAGGAAAGGAGACTCCATACGAAAAAAGAAAAAGATGGAAAGCCTTCTGGCTGATCGATCCCATCGATGGAACAAAGGAATTTATTAAAAAAAACGGTGAATTTACGGTAAACATTGCCCTTATTGAAAATGGCGTTCCGGTACTCGGCGTGGTTCATGTCCCGGTTATGAATGTTACCTATTACGGCAGCATGCGCGGAGGTTCATTTGTTAAAGATAAAAACAACAATACAAAAAGATTGCCATTGAAAAAAAATAATGAACCGGAACGTAAACTTTCCGTTGTAGCAAGCCGAACTCATATGTCGCCGGAAACTCAAGCATTTATAGATAATTTAAAAAAGAAGACAAAACAGGTTGAAATTATTTCTTCGGGCAGTTCTTTAAAGTTTTGTCTTGTGGCCGAAGGCAGCGCAGATGTTTATCCCCGTCTTGGCCCAACCATGGAATGGGATACTGCCGCAGCTCATGCAGTAGTTGAAAATGCCGGTAAAAAAGTGCTTGATTTTCATACGAATCAACCATTGGTTTATAACAAGGAAAATCTTTTAAACCCCTGGTTTATTGTCCAATAAGTCGCACAACTGCCTCATATGAAAGGAAAAAATATCGTATTTCATCCATCGCTCGTATCTATTAAGGAACGCGAGAAATCCATGGGGCATAAAAGTTGCTGCATATGGTTTACGGGATATTCCGGGTCGGGTAAATCTACTCTTGCGCATGGTTTTGAATCATTATTAATAAAAAATGGCTTTCATGCCTTTGTACTTGATGGAGATAATATAAGACTGGGTCTTAATAAGGATTTGGGATTTTCGCGAGAACACAGAATTGAAAATATCAGGAGAGTTGGAGAGGCCTCAAAGCTGATGGTAGATGCCGGGTTAATTGCGCTGTCTGCCTTTATTTCCCCATATCGCAACGACAGAGATCATGTCAGATCATTGTTCAAAGAAAATCAGTTTATTGAAATATATGTAAAATGTCCCATATCGGTTTGCGAAGACAGGGATGTCAAGGGTTTGTATAAAAAAGCCCGAGACGGCGCCATTCCTGACTTTACCGGCATATCTGCGCCATATGAAGAGCCATTAAAGCCGGAATTAACTCTGGATACAGATTTATTGAATATAGAGGACTCCATTCAAAAAATTTATAATTTTCTGAAAATGCAGGGTATAATTGATGGGGAGGTCGCAAAATAGCGTACCAGTAATGATTACGACGCGCCGATTTTTCTCCTTTGGTTCAATATGCTAATAATTTCTTGACATTCTGTCTGCGTTCACAAATTGAACGCATCAGACTTGTTTTAACAGAAGCAGTACTGATTAAATTAAACTGCAATAACAAGCGGTATCAAGTTGAGTAATTACATGTTGCGGCTGTGATTGTTCTATATGTGAAACGCCATATAAGGCGTAATTTTTCCTTTAAATCAACAGGTATGCCTATTCTATTATAATAGTAGTATTTTTAATTTAAATTTTGCGGGGTTATGAAAATGAAAAAAGCGTTACTTACAGGAATTACCGGGCAGGATGGCTCATATCTAACTGAGTTATTATTTGAAAAAGGATATGAAGTTCATGGTATTGTCAGGAGGTCTTCTACATTTAATACAGACAGAATTGACCACTTGTATCAGGATCCGCATAAATCCGGTACTCGGCTTTTTTTGCACTATGGCGATCTTTCGGACGGAACGGCGTTGCGCCGAATTGTGGAAAAAGTGCAGCCGGACGAAGTGTATAATCTTGGCGCACAATCTCACGTAAAAGTATCGTTTGATCAACCGGAATACACGGCTGATGTGGACGCCCTTGGAACGTTGCGTTTACTGGAAGTAGTACGCGATTACAGCGCGAGAACTAGTCATAAAGTAAAATTTTACCAGGCCTGTTCATCGGAAATGTATGGCAAGGTCATGGAAAATCCTCAAAAAGAAACCACTCCGTTTTATCCTCGAAGCCCTTATGGCGTGGCAAAGGTATTTGGTTACTGGCAGACCGTAAATTACAGAGAAGCCTATAATATGTTTGCGACAAACGGAATATTGTTCAATCATGAGTCCCCCCGCAGGGGAGAGACATTTGTTACCAGAAAAATAACCCGCGCCGCGACAAGGATTAAACTGGGTTTGCAGGAGAAACTTTACCTTGGAAACCTCGATGCTAAAAGAGACTGGGGTTTTGCCGGAGACTACGTTGAAGCCATGTGGCTGATGATGCAACAGGATAAACCGGATGATTATGTCGTGGCCACTGGAAAAACATATTCTGTAAAAGAATTTGTTGAGAAAGTTTTTGGTTTGTTAGAGCTTGACTGGCAGAAGTTCGTAGAAATTGATCCGAGGTATTTCAGACCCACAGAAGTGGATATTTTATTGGGAGACGCCTCAAAAGCTAAAAAAATATTAAACTGGAAACCCAAAGTTGATATCGATGGGTTGGTCAAAATGATGGTAGATCATGACCTGGAGTTAGCCTCCCAGGAAAAAACCCTGCGCGACGCCGGGCATTTATTTTCCGGCCGCAGAAATCATGAGTGATGTATGTACTGATGGACTAATTTAGCCAGATTCAACAAAACCTGAGAAAACGATTTGCAGATGAGACTAACGGTTGCACAAATTAATATGATACGCAACACGATATGGAAAATCCTGGGTAGCGCTTCTTTAATATGGTTGTTTGGATCGCGCGTAGATGATACTCGCCGCGGCGGGGACGTAGATATTTATGTTGAACCGGGTCAAGAAAAGCAGCTTATGTCTATATTGAAATGCAAGGTTGCTCTTGAAGAGGGGCTGGATTTGCATGTTGATCTTATAGTTAAAGAGTCCGGAAAAGAGAAACCGATTTATCAACTGGCGAAATCTCAAGGGGTTCAGCTATGACCAAACATATACAGTTAATTGCCCGGCAGTTAATGTATTTGCAGAGATTGCGCGAATATCTTTCTTATTCATCAGAGCGAATTCAAAATATCGTACCAATAGCGAATTGGCAAAGTCTGGGTTTGCAGCAACATGAAATACTTGCGGCATTTCGTATAAGGTTTAGCGAATTTCAGGAACATCTTGGCAAAATCATGCGGGCCATTGCCATAGAGGAAAATATTGACGTGGAGCGCTTTGGTTCTGTTTTAGCCTTCATGGAAAAGTTGAACATAATTGAGTCATCGGACAGGTGGAAGCTTATTCGAGAATTGAGAAACGACATTAATCATGAATATGAAGAGGATAGTAGTCGCTTAACAGAATTCTTTGCAGAAATCGTAAAAGCCACCCCTGAGTTGTTTGATATTCATAATAGACTCCTGACCTTTTGTATTGACGCTTATGGAATTACCATTTGAAAGCGTAAATTATGGATAAAAGCTCAAAAATATATATTGCCGGTCACCGCGGTATGGTCGGTTCGGCCATAGTCCGAAAACTGGAACAGGAAGGGTATGCAAACCTCTTGGTGAAGACGCATCATGAGCTTGACCTGGAAAACCAGAAAGACGTTCATGTTTTTTTTGAGAAGGAAAAACCGGAATATGTATTTTTAGCCGCAGCAAGAGTCGGCGGAATTCATGCCAATAATACCTACCGGGCAGATTTTATTTATAACAACCTGATGGTGCAATCTAATATTGTTCACGCTTCTTATAAAACAGGCGTTAAAAAATTATTGTTTCTGGGTAGTTCTTGTATTTATCCCAAAATGGCTCCCCAACCAATGAAAGAAGAATATTTGCTTACCGGATCTCTGGAAGAAACCAATAAGCCATACGCTGTTGCAAAAATTGCCGGTATCATTATGTGCCAGAGTTTTAACCGGCAGTATGATACGAATTATATATCAGTTATGCCGACCAACCTGTATGGACCAAATGATAATTATGATCTGGAAAATTCCCATGTCTTACCAGCCTTGATTCGAAAATTTCATGAGGCAAAAACAGGAAATCAATCAAGCGTTGCCATGTGGGGTACAGGCTCTCCGCGTAGAGAGTTTCTATATGTTGATGATCTGGCAGAAGCCTGTTATTTTTTAATGCAGACGTATAATGAGAGCGAAATAGTAAACATTGGAAGTGGAGAAGACGTGACTATAAAAGAACTTGGCGAACTCGTTCAAACCATTATAGGTTTTAAAGGCAAAATTGAATGGGATTCATCCAAACCTGACGGAACTCCGAGAAAACTTCTGGATGTAAGCAAGCTTCATAAACTGGGATGGCGGCATAAAGTTGAGCTTTCCGATGGTATAAAAATGGCTTATGAAGATTTCAAGAAAAAATTTAAGTAACTGTTAAAAAAAAATGGACAATCAAAGTGCTTGATTCACAAACCATAAAAAAAATCGCAGAGGCTTTTAAAAATAATTCAAACGTTAGCGCAGTTTTTCTGTTTGGTAGCGCCGTGACAGATAAAATGCGGCCCGATAGCGATATAGACATTGCAATATTGCCGGCAGCCGGCAAAAAAATGGATGATTTGAAGCGGATGAATCTTGCAGCCGATATCTTCATTGCATCTGGTTTGAAGCTGGATATCGGGATTCTTTCATCGGCCAACCTTGTCTATGCGAAAGAAGCAATTATTACTGGAGTAGAGATTTACGTCAAAGATAGAGTTTATACCGATTTGATGACGACGACCTTACTGGGGATGTACATGGCGTTTCAGGATCAACGCCGCGAGGTTCTAAATGCCTATAGAGTTGGATGATGTTTGCTTCAACAAGGCTGGCATAATAGAAAGATCGCTTCGCCGTGTAAAAGAAGAATACGGGTTTGATCCTCAATTGAAGAATTACACTCATATTGATGCGCTTGTATTGAATGTTGAGAGGGCATGTCAGGCGGCAATCGATATGGCCATTCACCTCATTGCCATGCATCATTTCGGTATTCCCCAAAATAGCGGCGATTCATTCGCGTTATTATTAAAGAACAAGGTTATAACCGAAGAGACAACCACGCAGATGATCTCCATGACTGGTTTTCGAAATGTAGCGATCCACGAATATCAATCGCTGGATATGGGAGTAGTTCATCACATCGCTCAAGAGGGTTGGAAGTCGATGATTATGTATTGTCAGGAAATTGGAATCAGGATAAAGCCGTAACGCGAATTAAAAAAATATGGGTTTGGTAAAAGCTGAAATAACACTGGGAAATCCAAGAAACAAACTCTCCATGAAAGTCAATGTAATGGCAGACAGTGGCGCTCTTCTGTTATGTCTGCCTGAACATATCGCCATTCAGCTTCAATTAGAAGAATTAGAGAAGCGCGAGGTTATTTTAGCGGATGGCTCACGAATCAAGGTCTCATATTCAGGACCGGTTGAAATTCGCTTTGAGAACCGGAGTTGCTTTACGGGCGCATTGATTCTGGGCGATGAACCATTGCTGGGTGTCGTTCCCATGGAAGATATGGATATCCTGATTGATCCGGTTCGGCAAAGATTAATTGTAAATCCGGAAAATCCCAATATACCGGTTTCACCCGTAAAAAGAATCAGGATTTGGAGCTTGGGCCGGAACTCGTAATTCATTCAGAAAGATTTAAATTAGCGCGGTTTTGGGGCGCTTCGCGCCCCAAAACCGCGCATTTTAATACATTCTGACGTGAATATTGAGGTTCCGGCCTAAACTCTTTGTTTAAGACCATAAAATAGATGTTTCAAATTATTATCCTTTACAGAAAGTATAGATAGTGTAATATTTGTCCTTGTAAGGAAGGATGAGGTTGCGGGATGTTTTTAAGAGGCTGATTGTTGATTTTCAGGAAAAAGAAATTGGCAGCATTGTGCCGCGGGATGTTAAAATCCCTTTGGATTCGAATAAAATTGTCTCCTTGATCGGGGTAAGGAGGTGCGGTAAAACATTCATCTTATACGACACCATTGCGCAATTAAAAAAGACTATCGATCCAAAAAATATTGTCCATATCAATTTTGAGGACGACCGTTTATACCCGATACAACTGAAAAATCTCGATGATTTGGTGGAAGGGTACTATGAATTGTATCCTGCCAAACGAAAAGAGAAAGTTTATTTTTTTTTAGATGAAATTCAAAATGTGGATGGATGGGAAAGGTTTGTAAGAAGAATTTACGATTCTTTGAACATTTCCATCTTTGTAACAGGCTCTTCTTCAAAACTGTTAGGCTCCGAGATTGCTACATCGCTCAGAGGCAGAACCATAACCTATGAAATATTTCCCTTTTCATTCAGGGAATACTTAAGATTTAGAAGAATCGATGTGAATTTGCATTCGTCGAATTCAATAAGTTATATTTTGAACGCATTTCAGGATTTTATTTTCGAAGGAGGTTTTCCTGAAACCATTGAAAAGGAGGGCGATATTCAAAGTAAAATTCTGAGCGATTATATCGATTTGATTATTTACAAGGATGTAATTGAACGTTATGGGGTAAAAAATACTTCGTTATTAAAGCATCTCATTAAATATTCTTTTACAAATATGGCAACGCTTGTAAGTTTTACAAAGTTGTTCAAAGATCTTAAATCTCAAGGTCTTAAATTAAGCAAAGATACGCTATTTGAATATTTTTCATATCTTGGCGATGCCTATGCTTTATTCAGCGTACCTGTATTTAGAAGATCTGTTCGGGATGAACAACGTAATCCCAAGAAAATATATGCTATCGATAATGGATTCAAGGCCGTTTTTGATGCATCATTAACAGACGACTTTGGCAAGCTTTACGAGAATATTGTTTTTTTACACCTGAGGCGGCAGACAAAAGAAGTCTATTACTTTAAACAAAATCAGGAAGTTGATTTTTACTGCATGCTTAACAATAGGCCAATGGTTGTCAATGTAAGTTATGACATTCGGGACACAAAAACAAGGCAGAGAGAAATTGCGGGCTTGTATGAAGCTATGGATTACTTTCATTCAGGTACAGGATACTTAATCACCAAAGAAGACGACCAGGTTATCAAGGAAAATGGCAAAAGTATTTATATCATGCCGCTATGGAAGTATCTGTTGGTTGCAAAAAATGATGTGGTTATTCAATAGCATTAAAAATGAATGATATGGCGATAATTGAGATCAAAAATGTTGTATGTGCTTGCATAGCCAAAAGGCATTAGAGCCAAGCCTGTCGGATGCTGAAGAAGCATTGGAATCAGGATAGAGCCGTTAAGCGAATTTAGACGAGAATTCATGTATAATAAAACTGAAATAATAACATTTCTTTCTACACATAAAACCGAATTGCAAAAAAACTATGGCGTAAAACGGATCGGTCTGTGCGGGAGCTATGCGAGAGGCGATAGCAGGCCAGATAGCGACATTGATTTTGTAATAGAAATGGAGAGTGAAAAAAAAATATCCATACATTTTTAGCCTTGAAGCGTATGCTTGAAGCAAAGCTGAAAACAAAGATTGACCTTGGTTTTGAAAATACAATCAAGCCTTCTGCCCGGGAACGAATTTTAAAAGATATCATTTATGTCTGATCGCTCTGATAAATTGTATCTGGAAGATATTAATGACTCAAGTGAAGCGATTATTTCTTATGTTAAAAGTTTAAGTTATGAACAATTCGGCAAGGATAGAAAGACAGTTTCTGCTACAATAAGGGAATTCGAAATCATTGGCGAAGCAGTCGGCAAGCTTTCAGAAGAAATTAAAAGTATTTATGCTGAAATTGAATGGCAAGACATAAAAGATCTCAGAAATATTTTGGTACATGAATACTTTGGAATAGATCCGGAAATTCTCTGGAAAGTGATTCAAAATGATTCTTACAAAAGAATAAATTATGGGATTTTTAAAAGTTTAAATAACACTGCTAAATCCCGGAAACAAACTTTCCATGAAAGTCAATGTATTGATCCGGTTCGGCAAAGATTAATTGTGAACCCTGAAAATGCCAATATACCGGTTTCACTGGTAAAGAGGATAGAGTGAATAAACAGGGTACTGCTATAATACTACTTTCTAACTAAAGTGTAGCCGCCCCTCTTGAACGGTCGGAAATTGGGGTCAGGATCGATCAGTAACTAGTTTTAAAAGTATTCAACAATTTATAAAATGCAAACTATAAAAAAATTTATCTGTTGCAATAATGATTCCCTGAATATTCTTTTTCAGGACTTTTTCAATATGTTGCCATCCGTTAAATGTCTCCAGGATCTTCTCATTTATTATGCTAATATTTTTATCTGACAATAGAAAAAATTTCAGAGCAAGATTGTTTTTTATAATATCGCGGATATATGATTGAATTTTCTCGCCGGAGCCGATAAGTACCCATTGCTCAAAAGTTTTGTTTTTATTAATTTTTGAAAAAATTATCAACCGGATAATACTGGCGTATATGCCGAATAGCAGCAAGGACAGATAAAAAATTCCCCTTCCGGAGAGGCCTCCCTCATAGCGAAAACGAGTCATAAACAGGAGCCATGACACTATTATGGAACTTAAAGCAACTAACAGAAATGTCCGGACAATAGAATTTACCCGGAAAATTCTTTCTTCAAATCCATAGTTATCAAAAATATAAAAGACGAGAGTATTTACTGCGATAGCGAGTTGAATGGTTGGATTAAACAAATTGCCGGGAAAAAATTTTTCAGATCCTTTGAAATACAGAAAATGCGTTATGTTAAAGACAAATAAAATACCAAGGTTATCAATGAGAAAAAATAAAAACTTGTTTCTATGAAATTTGATAAATCGTAACATTTTTAGTGGTTGGCAGATTCATTTGCTTTTCTTTTTTTGACTGTATGCATTTTATAGTAACCGGCGGAGCCGGATTTATTGGTTCTCATCTGGTCGAAAAACTTTTGAATCTGGGGCATCATGTTACAGTAATAGATAACTTTTCTACCGGCAAAGCAGAAAATTTACCAGCCAGCAATAAATCATTAAGAATAATAGAGCTTGACATTCGCAGCCCTGAAAATGTTTTTTCAATCCAGGGACAATTTGATGGCATTTTTCATCTGGCCGCGCTGGTTTCCGTTCCGGAATCCATAGAAAATCCACAAAAAAGTTTTGAAATTAATTCGTGTGGCACGTTTTATGTGCTTGAACTGGCTCGAAAATTGCATATTCCCCGTTTTGTTTTTGTTAGCTCGGCGGCGGTTTACGGCAACACCGAAAAAATCCCCGTATCGGAAGACGATCCATTGAACCCGCTTTCTCCCTATGGCCTCGAAAAAATGCACGGCGACTTACTCTGTAAAATGTATTCC
>Ga0224495_10000947_pt1 | contig 21680 bp, 18 predicted proteins | sample SF_Jul11_sed_USG_FD_168128 | JGI IMG/M metagenome (GOLD analysis project Ga0224495, IMG submission 168128) | Sediment microbial communities from San Francisco Bay, California, United States - SF_Jul11_sed_USGS_4_1 | ecosystem: Environmental > Aquatic > Marine > Sediment | place: USA: California...
TTCGCCGAGTTTACCAGAAGGAAAACCCTTTTGATGGCACCATATAAGGTAGTGTTCTGGCAAATCAATAAGAAGCCGATCCTTAAATGCCCCAAATGGCATTTTGTATTTGGCCAATTCGAGTAATTTTTCTTCATCCATCTATTGCATTTCGGATTTAAGGTTTATCTTGTAAAATCGTTTTAAAATATACTCTTAAAAATACGCCTAATGTCTCAATTACAAGATATGTCATTGGGTTTCATAAATTACAAAATATATTTTTCTTGACAGAATCATTCTCGTCTGATAAATTTAATATATGACTACCGCTTTGATTCATAATATACCTATGTACGAAGGGTTAAAAGTAACCCGTGAAGAATATCTCGATCTTGAAGAAGACGGTTTCAAGTATGATATGATTAATGGAGTATTAGTAATGAGTCCAAGCCCTTTTTTTGATCACAATGATGTATTAACCGAAATTGCTTCTTTGTTTCGAAATTTTCTCAGAAAAATGCATATAGGAAAATGTGTTGTGGAAACGGATGTCTATCTTCCCGACGGCGGTGATGTGTTGCGTCCGGATATATCTGTCATCTTGAAAGAAAATTATGGAATCATCAAAGGTCATATTCATGGGGTTCCGGATATTGTTGTGGAGATTTTATCAAATGCAACCATCAAGCGTGATTTGGGCGTTAAGGCGGACCGTTATTTATCAAACGGCGTAAAAGAATACTGGATTGTCGATCCCGATGAAAAGACTATTGAGCTTTGGATAAATACAACGCCAGATTCGCCTGGTTCGACAGGCTCACAAGGCACCACAACAAACCTCTGGAATAAAAAAGAAGGGGGTATCCTGAAAAGTTCGATTTTAAAGGGTTTTGTTTTAAAACGCGACGATGTGTTTGCGAATGGAATAAATTGACGTGAGATTCATTGTTTTGAAGATCCCTTTTCTGAGAGCAAATATCGGTATATCCAATAATTACAAAACAAATAATTTCAACGAATGCCCATTTCTTTATTTAAAATATTTCGAAATAAAAACAGGATAGCATTGAAGGCCTGATGGAAAGTGATATTTGGTTGGTCATAACCGTAATTGTTAAGTATTTTTAAAAAAGAGTTAAACATGGAATTGAGCTACGATGTAAAATATAATATCGCCTATATCAAATTACGCGAAAAAAAGGAGCAGGTCGAAACATTAAAAATCAGTGATGAACTTTGCATTGATATTGCTTCTGATGGCAAAGTTTATGGTATTGAATTACTCAATGCTACTGAACAACTCGGAATGTTGCAAGGTAAACCGTTTACCTTCATTAATGAGTCGAATAATAAAAAAACAGAAATGTCTATTATTTAATAATTTTTAAATCTGATTTACATATAAAAGAATATTCCCGAACCGCAAGGATGCGGTTCGGTACCGACGCGGGATTGAATTATATTCAATAGGTGAAAAATCTTCAAGCGATCTTGGCGCTCTTTCTTTCCGCACAACAGGATGTATACGTAAAGAGGGAATATTAAGAGAACAGGAGAGAAAAATGAACCTCAAAGCAAATGATTTTTCAAGCAGGGCAGAAAAGTGGAAAAAAGAATTTGAAAAATTGAGAACCATTATTCTTGATTGCCCGCTATCTGAAGAATTTAAGTGGGGGCAACCTTGTTATTCATTTCAGGGTAAGAATATTCTCTTAATCCATGGATTTAAAGAATATTGTGCTATCTTGTTTTTCAAAGGCGCCTTGTTAAAAGACCCCAAAGGTATCTTAATCACACAAACGAAAAATGTGCAGGCCAGTCGTCAAATCAGGTTTACCAATGTTAAGGAAATAGTTGAGTTGGAAGCCATATTGAAAGCTTATATTAATGAAGCAATTGAAGTGGAAAAATCCGGTTTGAAAGTTGAATTTAAAGAGACAAGAGAATTCATTATTCCTGAAGAATTTCAGAATAAATTAGACAAAATACCTGCCTTGAGAACTGCTTTTGATGCATTGACACCTGGACGACAAAGAGCATATATATTGTATTTTTCGGCGCCTAAACAATCCAAAACTCGAGAGTCAAGGATTGAAAAATGCATGAACCTGATTCTCGAAGGAATGGGATTAAATGATTAGTAAATTACAGGAAAACAAGTTAATCAAATTTGCGGGTCTCCTTTTTCCCGATTTTCCACTTATCCAGATATTCAATGGACGATTCAATGACTTATTGTTTATAAAATATTATTCGACAGCGGGGGGTAGACGGCAACCGCGCTGCCGTCGAGGGGGGCAACCCCCCTTTATTGCATTTTTTCATAAATTTATGAGATTTAGAATCCGTCGATGTAAATATTTATTAATTTTTTGATATGTTTATACCAAAGGAATTTGAGCAATTTAATCCTGGAGACTTGTACGAGTACGACGAAAAAAACAATACATACGATTTAAACATTGCGGTTAATTCCTTCAAAGATTTGTACAATTCATGGGATTATTCTCCCTATCGTAAAAGAGACATCAATGAAGCGCTGATAAAATATATTGAGGAATGTTCATCCGAAATTCCTATCCGCCACAAAATGTCTCTGCACCTTTACCTTCCGGAAAGCGAAACAAATTTTTCTGCGGAACAGGAAAAAGAGGGTTCCATGGCGTTACGCTCTTATTTTCGCTATCTTCTCCACAAAAAAAAACAGGAAAAAAATAAATACTACAAAAATGCCGCCAAATACGCTTTTTCCGGATTGGTTTCGCTGACTCTGGCATACATATCGCAAAAAACGGGAGTCGAAGCAAGCTATCTTCCCATCCTGCCCGAAGGGTTGTACATTGGCGGTTGGGTTTTGTTCTGGGAAGTTTTCTCTATTATTTTTTTCAGGATCAGCAAAATTTCCGAAAAAATGAAGGAATATTCCAGGTTAAGCGATGCTGAAATTACATACCATTTTGGAAAAAAATTTCCACAGGCGTCGCGACCGGAAAGTCCGCGCGAAGAAAAACGAAATCCGCTCAATCATGGCCGCCGCATAACGGATTTAAAATAATCCGAACCCTGGTAATTTTTGTACCTTTCCAGATTCAGCGGCGTCCCCGTTGGCATATCGTTAATATTGTGCGGCGAAATTTTCAGCCCGTAAAGCAGCGAATATATTCCGACGGCAATGGCCTCGGCATGAATATCCCTGTATTTTAACAGCCTGTCCCGATCGTACCGGTTATTCAGGAAACCGAGTTCAATAAAAGCGTTAATTGCGTTTATATAAGTGGGTACCGACCAGGTAGACCAATGCGGTTCCCGGATGTCGGGAAGTTTTTTTTCGGGAAGCGCGTCATGGGCAAACAATCCAAGCCGAATAAACCGCATAATTTCATTGGCCGAATACAAATTATCGCCCCCAACGCCTTCCATTCCGCCTTCCCTTTTCCAATTTTCCGGCTCCGAAACCTCTCTTTGCCAGAATGGGTCGCCTAAATTTAAATTCTTCAAATCCGGGAGGCCAGCCATTTTATCGGGATTATTTTGATCTTCCCAGGATTTTCGGGAATACGCCCAGGAAACCATGTCCTGCCTGAGTCCTTTATAGCTGTCGGGATCGGGGTTGAGGCCGTTTTTGGTGGACCAGTATCCTGTAAAATAAATCCAGGCATCGCATAAAAACCATTCAAAGGCGCTGCGGCTCCCGCTCATTTGCACCCAGTTTAAATACGGACTTTTTTGAAAATCTCTTTTTATTTCTCTCCGGGTTTTTGAGTCCGCCATTATATAATCTCTGGCGATTTGAAATGTGCTATAGCCGGGAGTTACTACTGGAGCCATGGCTCCGTTGGTTGGCCCGATGCTGTCCAGATGAAGGGAAACCACAAGATCGGGACTTTCCGAGTTCATGCGGCTGACAAGACCCGGTTTTCTGTGCGAGGTTTTTAAATCCGGAAAATCGAAAAGACGAAAAGGCGCATTATAATCTTCATCTTTTGTATTATTGAATGTATTGTATTTGTCGTGGGAGTATCCTTTTTCCCTTGACAAAATTACATTTATGGGTTCCCTTGGGACATCCGCAGATGGCGAGTAACGCAACAGTATTTTTTGAAACTCTACTCTTCCGCTTGATGTACGCGTTAAATCCAGAATTTCTTTGGCGGCAAGGGCAATTTCATAGGCCATCTCGCCTTCAAAAATATTTCCACAGGATGCCCCTTCCTGGTATGCCGCAAGGTATTTGGCTTGATCATGATCGTATTTATCGCCGTGAATCGAAATGGGCTCAAGACTGAGACCGCCGTGTCCGGGATCAAGGACTACGGTATATCTGGCGCTTGAATTAAAACCGTAAACAATGTAAAAAACAAATAATGCACAAACAACAATAATACCGACAAGTTTTTTCATTTTTTATAAATACGCCAAATACTCCTTAAATATATTTATTTATCGGTTTGGATCATTAGTTTACCCTTTATGCAAAATGTTTCAATTCCTGTTTTATCGCTTTTGTCAAATTTTGGATTTGAGGGTTTCCAGTCGTCCTTGCGTTTGGCAAAAAGTAAAAATGATTTTTTGCCGGGATAAAAATAATCATAATTAAACGGTAAATCTCCCTGTTCTTTTTTTGAGTCCGCTGCAAGATCGGGCTGGCACCTTTTTTCAAAAAGCGGCGTTGGTACAATAAATTCCCCAAATAATTTTAAATCCCATTCTCCGGATTTCTTGAAGAAATGATAGGGAATACCGGATGCCCCCTGAACGATGAACCGGCTTCTGCTTAAAATCAGAGACCGCATATCATCAAAGTACTTGCTGAACATCAGGTAGGAGGATGCTTTTAACATGGTTGCAAATTCGTTTCTCTGCAGCATGAAATTTACAAATTCAGGAGTTTTTGCAAGCGATGGATCAATGGCATCCAGTTGAAAATAGTATATTTTTTTAAGATCGTTATTTTCTGCGCCTTTATTTCTAAAAACTACCTTGACGGCCTTAAACAGGCCATTTATTTTTTGAGCAGTTTTTCTCTCCGGGTTGGTTTCACTTTCCTGGATAACCGGTTTCCCGGCGGAATCCAGAACAATTTCATGTCCGTCTGGGGTCAGCGAAATTCTTTCTACTTTTATGACATCGTTGCCGGTTCGCGCTAAAAAGTGCATGATAACTGCAATAACGCCGTCAAAAGAATTGGAACCGATTTCTTCTGCCATGGAATTGGTAAAAAAATAATTAACGCCAATAAGTGTACTGAGGGCTTTTTCCAGTTTGGTTAATCCATTTTGAATTTCGGCTGCTGTCATATTTTTCAACGTCGGGATTTCTCCCGGTTTTTCAAGGCCAAGCATAATGATTTCATGAACGCGGGGAAAAAATTTCACAGCATTTACCGCGTCCGGACCGCTGAACGGATAAAACAATGTGTCGCTTGTAATTTCTTTCAGGTTTTCTTCCTGCCATTTGTCTGCCGGAGTCAGCAGCTTTTGGTTAAATTTTTTCCAGGATTGATCCATTCGTATCTGGAAATTTTCAATAAATTTATTTTTCTGGATATTTTCGGGAATGTTGGTTTTTTCAAGGCCAAGCCCTCCCAACAATTGAGCCGTATCGCTTAAATCGGAATTCGTATTTACAGCTCGAATTTCGGCGGTATGGGAAACAAAAAACAAAATGGCAAAACAGATGGGTAAAATTCGTAGGGTTATAATATTCATTAGAGCCACCTCGATAAAATTCAAGACGGCGTAAATGAATAAAACCACGCTAACTTAAATCATTCGGCGGATTCAAATCCTAAGTGAATATGGAAGTTCTTGCTCAAACTCAGAGCTTGGGCATGAACTCGAAATTCAGTCAATATGATTTAAATGAGCGCGTTTTTGGGGCGCTTCGCGCCCCAAAAACGCGCATTCTAATACATTTTGATCTGATTATTGAGGTTCATGCCCAAGCTCCTCAATATTGAAGTTCCTGCCCGGGCTCCACAGATTTACCTTGATTACAAGATTCGCCTGCAAATAATGGCGAAAGTGGTCAGGCTGGAACTTGAAATTCATACTGTTTGATGTTAAGAGGATGCTGTTTTGGGCGCTTTGCGCCCGAAAACAGCATCCTCTTAACGAAACCAGCCCTGAATGTCGAGTTTCGGCCTGACCTCGAAAGAGTTTGCATATGTTTTCCATGACTGTAAGGCATTTAATAATTGTTTGTATCCTGGGCTCCGGGTTTGTTCCCTTTGCCTGTCAGTCCGCAGACGTAAAAGAAGAGAACAAACTTCTTCTCTCGATTGACGGGGATGAGCGGGTATCGCGCAAATACAAGTCTATCTATATTCACAACTTTATTAATGAGAGCTACACAGGCGAATTGACCGGCGAGCTGAAAGAAATGCTTATTCAAAAAATGAGCGCGCAGCAACGATTTAAGATTGAGACGGATAAAACAAATGCAGATGTGTGGCTCTATGGAAAAATTGAATACTACTCATTAAATCCGAGAAACATTGATCCGTTTGGAAGAGTAACCAGATACAACATGACTATTTTTGTCTCGGTCTGGGTTCGCCCAAACTCCAAACTTTCGGGTGAAGATATATATGACAAACAAAACGTCCGGTTTGATACTTTTTATGTGCCGGAACAGCCGCCGTTTGAAACAGAATTTACCGCCCGCCAGCGTCTGTTAGATGGTCTTTGCGACCGCATTGTAAAGGCGGTTATTACAGGTTGGTACAGCGACCTGAAAACCAGTGAAGAGTTGGGCTATGATCCGACGAAACAAAAAAAATAACCGGCAAATCAAAACCCGCCATCAGCCGGACATCAGAATAATTGCTTGCTAACCGCGATAAGACCGGGTAATCGTCCCGCAGGATAATAGAGGTTAGGCCGGAACTCGAAATTCGTACTGTTTGATGTTAAAAGGATGCAGTTTTCGGGCGCTTTGCGCCCGAAACCAGCCCTGATGTCGAGTTCCGGCCGAACCTCAAAACAGGAGTATAGTATGAAAAAATTTATTTCAGGATTTGTTTTATGTTTTATGATTTCAGCGGGAGCGCTTTTTGCGGGAGAATTCCTGGTTGTAAAATCAAAAATAATTGCAGCCCGCGACAGCGCAATTGCGCTGATAAAAAACAGGGATAAGCGCGGAGCAGAACAGCAAAAACTGGTGAAGGATACCGCCAATGAAGTAAGCCAGGCTCTGGACAAAATCAAACCTTCCGCCAACAAAGAAGCGAAATATAATGAACTAAAAAGCACATGGCTTGCTTTTAAAAAGCTCCGGGAAGAAGAAATAATTCCCAAGGTTCTGGCTGGAAAACAGGACGAAGCTGAAAAACTCGCCAATGGAGTCAACAAGGAACGATTGACAAAAATGCTGGAACTTTGCGACGAACTCGAAAAATAATCGAAAAAAGCACAAGACTGTTTTTCAACAACGGGAACGCCGCCGTCAGGGCATGAACATCCATATTCGTGCCCCGACTTTTCATTACAATATTATAAAAATCTGATTTACACCCAATCGGTATTTATGAGTTATCTTATATGATTGCGACCGATTATGTTGCCCTTGGGCTCTTCTTGATTTTGTTTTTTGGATATAACTCCACGTATTTTTTTATTTCGCACAACTTAAAAAAAGAAACTCGCGAGAGTAAAATTAACGTGTACCGGGAAAAATGGCTCGAAATTATTATTGCCGAAAATCAGTCCACTTTTGCAATTCAAACCATACGAAACCTGACGATGGCCAACACGTTTTTAATGTCGCTGGTGATGATTATGATGGGCGGTCTTATTTCGGTGATATCGTCACGCCTGGATCTGATCTCAACGCTGGAGACGATTAATCAGGTAGACTCCCGAACCTATTTATTATACTTTGAAAGTCACCCGGCTGTAATAAAGATTTTACTTGGACTTTTTGTCCTGCTTATTTCCGCATATAACCTGACCGTTGCGTTGAGAATATTGTATAACATGAATTTTACGACTTCTTCGGCGATGAGGCTTCCGGAAGCAAAAAATTTTCAGTTAGATCAACTGCGGCGGCAATCGCGGCATTTTATCACGGGACTCCGATCGCTTTACTTTTTTTTCGGCCCCATGCTCTGGATCATAGATACATATGCCATGATTATTTTTACCATTGTTGTTACCGTTTTATTTTTGCGTTTTGATTTTATTCCAAGAGTACCCTATAAAAAGGGGGAATGAAAATATTTTTTTCGAAATGTTTTTTTGCTCCCCCTTGAGCCGCACGAGGTTGCGGCTCAACCCCCGTTTATAAGACAAATTACGTCGGACGTAATTCCGGTTGGCTTGAATGATCCAGGCTCATTCGCAGACTGTCGATAATTTCAGAAGGCGTTAGGAAATCCTTTTGATGCATGTTTTTTTCTACTGCAAGACTGGCGGCCTTTAGATAAACGGACAACGCCGCTTCAAGAGTTTCTCCGGCCTCCCCCCGGCAAAGAAAATTCGCGATGACTCCGGACAGTATATCGCCGGTTCCTCCGGTAGATAATTCGTAGTGGCGCGAATTTGGATAAATTTCCCCAAAATTGCCGGAATTTTTTAAAACGAGAATTCCTCCGGGTCCTTTCAGGTAAACATGGGCATTGTATCTTGCGCTGATTTCGAGGGCGTCTTTTCGAACATTGGTAATTTTTCTTCCAAGCAACCTTTCAGCTTCAGACTTATGCGGAGTTAAAATTAAATCGGAAATGGTATGATTTCTGGCAGAATCCTCATGGGCGGCAATCTGGCCAAGACCCGATCCATCCACAACCATGCGCAATCCGCGAGAGCTTAATATTTTTTTCCAGAAGTCGGCGGAAAGATTTTCTTTCAAACCTACCCCGATAACCAGAACATGATTTTTTAAATTTGCGGAAAAAGACTCGAAAACATGGTTTTCCATTGCGGAGGTTTGGGAAAATGATTGAATCATAAACTCCGGATTTTCATTGAGAATTTTTATGATAGAAGCCGACACGGAATAGATTCTGGCCAGACCTCCGCCCAGAGATAAAAATGATTTTGCCGCCATAATTGCCGCGCCCTCCATTCCGGAGCTGCCGCCAATTACAGAAACAACCCCGCTACTGTATTTGTGGCCGCCGGCTTTTCTCAGGGGAGAAATTACTGGCGGTTGAATCAGACGCCGGCCTGAAAATATTTTCGGGTAAAAACCAATGGAAAAAATTTTAACAATACCGCAGGAAAGGATACCCGGTTCCACGAGATGTCCAATTTTGCAAGATCCAAAAGAGTAGGTATAATGGGCATGAAATGCAGTATGCTGAAAAGAATCGCCGTTTGAAAAAACTCCCGAAGGAATATCCATGGCAATTCGAATCAACTTGCCTCTCGAATTTACAAGATGAAATATTTTCTGCAAATTTTCCGGGGGAGGCTTGTTTAAGCCGGTGCCAAAAACAGCGTCGACCACAATATCTTTTTCAAGAAAAGATTCGTCCTGGATTGCTGAAATTTCATGAAATTTTATCCGGTCTGATAAATCTTTTGGACTGCATAATCCGCAGAAGTATTTTGCGTCTTGTGTCGCAGGTTCTCCCGATTGCCAGATAATGACAGGCTTGTTTGTTGAAGCCATAATCTGCCAGGCAAGAACATATCCGTCGCCTCCGTTATTTCCCGTACCCGCAAGAATATGAATCCGGGGCGCTGCATAAAACCAGTCTTTTTGAACTATCTCGGCAAAAACGGCGTACCCGGCCCAGCCCATGAGCAGACGAGATTCAATATTTTTTTCGTTTATGGAAAATTTATCGAGGTCAGCGGCTTCCTGCCCATCCAGAACAGGAAAGCTTGAATAGTCATTGTAAATATTGTTACTTCCATTGAACCACATGCAGACTCTTGTTGTGTACCCGCAGACTGTAAAATTTTCCGGAAAGGGTTGTGTACGTGGAGCGCCAACTGTTTCGCTTGCCCGGCAAATCAATTTGAAAATACTTGACCAGGTCGCCGTCCGTATCGTAAACAGCCAGCTTGAATCGATCGACTCTAACGGTTTTCCAGATTAGAATGTTGGAAGAATAGGGAAGATATGGATAATCTTCCGGATCATTCATGTTGTCAAAAATGGTTTCAATTTTCCCATTTTTCAGGTTTTTGGTTTTATAAACCCGGTGTTGAAAAACATAAATGGAATCCACATCTGATTTTTTTTCAGGAAGTTTATCTATCCGTCCAATCATCAGTACTTTTTTATCGCTGTTAAACGGATACATTTGCTCGCACTGGGCAATTTCCGATTTATCAATGCTGACATTGTTAAAGAGGGCTGCCTCACAATCTTTTTGGGATATGGAATGAATCAGTTCGCCGTCTTTGTATTCATCAAGAACAATTTCCTCAACATATTTATAGAGAACCCATAAATTATTGTCGTCGTCTACATCCATCCACAGAATAGACTCAAAAGGAACGTCCATTTTTGCCTGACGGCCAATCATATGTAAAAATTTTCCTTTTACATCAAAATGCAGAATTTTATAAAACCCAGATGGCTCGCCCTCATCTCCTTTGTTTGTCTCGGAAGGCGCAATAAAGTTAATTGCATAAAAATCATCTTCTTTTCCGGCGGCAAGCCCTCCCGGAACGTTTAAATGTTTGCTAAAAATTTTCTGAAAATCCTCTTTTTTGGAATCTTTTTTTTCATCGGGAGCAGGATTTTTTTTGTTATTCTCTGATGAAATAAGGGTATGAAGTTTGTTGTCTTTAAATATTTTTATGACCTTGTTTGATGATTCTGAAACAACCAGCCAGTCGTCTACTACGGCAATTCTGCCGGGTATCTCATAATACAATCCTTTTTGCTCTGGAAAATTCAAATGATCGGGTTTGCGATCAACAGGAATGGAGAATAGTTCATTCGGGCTTAGCTTTTCCACTTTAAACCGCGCACACGAAACCATCGATACCGAAATTATAAAAAAAATGAATATATTTTTCAATTTATGTTTCATCAGCGGCGATCCTTTTTATAACGGGAAATAATTTGTGATGAGAAATGGAACTGGTCATCATGATCTTTTAAAAACGAGAAAATATAATGTACTACCTTGTCGCGTATGCGCTCGTGCGTCAATAATTCATGGCGAGTGGATATGTCTTCATTTATTTTAAATACAAATGCATGTTTTTCTGTCGCATTTATTTTTCGCAAAATATAATACATATTTTCAATATCAATGGTTTTGTCATTGGATGCATGAATAAGACAGGTCGGGATAGTAATATATTTTAAAAATTTTTTTACTTTGACAACATTTGTCCGGAATGAATGCAATGGCGGAATCACATACGCTTCATTGTATGCAACTGTCGGGTTAATGATATCCGAGGAAACAAGATCTCTTCTTTTGGTTACCGGACCAAGAAAAAAACGGGCAATACCGGTAAATACAAGGCGCCAGTCGCGAACCACAAGGGTTCCATTTAAAAAACCGTTCAAGACTACTGGCGCAGAAATCAAAATAAGCGCCGAAGGAGACAAGTCCATGCGGTATTGAACCGCCAGCCGTAGCGACAAGTTTCCGCCGAGCGAAAAACCTACAACAAAAAAATGCCGGTATTTGCTTCTTTCGCGGACATAAACCCTGCGAACACATTCATACCAGTGCTCGTATCGTGTTTCCGCCAATCGACTTAAAGATGTACCGTGGCCCGGCAACAAAGGCGCCATGACGGAATGCCCCGATGCGTGAAGCTGCTCGCCGAGACTTTTTAGCGTAAACGGGGACGATTCATAACCATGAATCAATAAAAATGCAGTATCCGTGTGACCTTGAAAAAAAAAAGGCTGGGCTCCTTTTAACACTTCATTTTGGGGCGGAGGTTCCTGAAAATCATTTGGGTCGATTTTTTCGGGTAAACTGTACCATCCAAAATAATACACGATTGAAACAAACAGGATTGTGAAAACGAATACTGTCATTTATTCAGTTTCTCTAAAAGAAGTTTGTTTACAAGCGGTGGATTGGCTTTTCCCCTGGATTTGGCCATAACCTGGCCAACCAGAAAACCCAGCGCCCTGTCTTTTCCCTGTTTGTAGGATTCTATGGATTCCGGATTTTCCGCAAGCACATCATCCACTAATTTTGCAATAGAACCTTCGTCGACAATTTGTATCAGCCCTTTTTGTTGAATAATTTTTGCAGGTTTTTCTTTTGTCTCCAGCATATCCTGAAATACGGTTTTGGCAATTTTCCCGGAAATGCGACCCGATTCAATTTCGTCAATCAGTTCGGCTAAATACTCGGGAGGGAACAAATCTCCCAGCTCACAAAACTTTTCGCTTGTAATGGCCATCATCTCGGACATAATCCAGTTGGAAGCTTTTTTGGGCGGAGCGCCGAATTTTATGACAGCCTCAAAATAATGAGCGGATTTTTTATTGACTGTCAAAACGCCGGCGTCGTATTCGGGAATTTGAAATTCCCTGATATAGCGCGATTTTTTTTCGCCGGCAAGCTCCGGCATATTTTGTTTCAACTCCTGAATTTTGTCGGGACTTAAAATAACATCCACCAGATCTGGATCGGGAAAATACCTGTAATCATGGGCTTCTTCTTTCGAACGCATGGAAACTGTCTGCCCTGACAGGGCATTCCACAGGCGTGTTTCCTGGACGATTTTTTCATTGTTTTCAAGGCGTTCTGTCTGCCGCTCAATTTCGTATTCAATCGCCGCTTTGACCGCCTTAAAGGAATTCAGATTTTTGATTTCCGCCCTGGTTCCCAGTTTTTTTTCATTTTCCGGACGAATCGATACGTTGGCATCTACCCGCAACGAACCCTGTTCCATATTGCAATCAGAGACCTCAATGTATTCCATAATGCTTTTTAGCTTATCCAGATAAAGAACAGCCTCATCGGAATTATCAATTTCAGGCTCGGAAACAATTTCAAGAAGAGGCGTGCCGGCCCGGTTTAAATCAACATAACTTTCCTGAATGGAAGACTCTTCAGAGTGCATTAATTTGCCGGCATCTTCTTCCATATGAATTCTGGTAACCCCGATTTTTTTAGCCACGCCTTCGCCAAGTTCAATTTCAATGCTGCCGTTTGTACAATACGGAAGCGCAAACTGCGATATCTGGTAGGCTTTGGGTAAATCCGGATAAAAATAGTTTTTTCGGTCAAACCGGCTGACGGTATGAATTTGAGCGCCTATGGCCAGAGCCGCCTGCGCCGCACGGGTTAATACTGCTGCATTTAAAACCGGCAGCGCTCCCGGGAGTCCCAGACAAACGGGGCATGTATTTGAATTGGGCGGATCACCAAAGGATGTTTTACAGGAGCAAAATATTTTTGTTTTTGTGTTCAACTGAACATGAACTTCCAGACCGATGGTTGGTGTATACCGCATACTCCAGCGTTTAACGCGCAAATATCGCGTCAAGTATGACGCAACTTTACAGAATGCAGAGTTTGGAGCCGTTGAGCCTGGGCAGGAGCTGGCGTTCCTGTCCAGGCTCCAAACTCTACGCTTCTCATTATTCTTTTGACACGCGAACGCCAAACAAGAAAGCGTCAAATGAAAGTAACACCATATGCAATTTAAAACAAACGAATCTTACCACAACTTTACCCTTGAAAGCGAGATTGCCTGTCCTGAAATTAAGTCCAGGGTCTATGTTTTCAGCCATAACAAAATCAAAAATCATTTGATTGCCATTAAAAATGACGATGCCAACAAGTGTTTTTGCGTAGGTTTTAAAACCCCGCCTTCGGACTCTACCGGGGTTCCGCACATTCTGGAGCACTCGGCGCTTTCGGGTTCCAGAAAATACCCGATTAAAGATGTTTTTTCGGAGCTTGTCAAGGGCAGTCTGACTACTTTTCTAAATGCCATGACGTATAGCGACAAGACCATTTATCCTTTTTCAACCCGCAACGAAAAAGAGTACTTTAATCTCATGGACGTTTATCTCGACCTTACTTTAAATCCGTTGCTTGATGAAGATACTTTTTTGCAGGAAGGCTGGCACTATCATTTGACAGCCAAAGATCAGGCCATTGAATACAACGGTATTGTACTCAACGAAATGAAAGGCGTTTATTCTGATCCGGTTCGCAAAATGTGGGAAAAGGTTTGTTTTTATCTGTTGCCCGGTTCAACGTATTCGTACAGCTCCGGCGGGTATCCTGAAAATATTGTAGAGCTCACATATGCCCGGTTTGTTGATTTTCATAAAAAGTTTTATCATCCCGGCAACAGCGCCATTGTCCTTTATGGCAATGCCGACCTGGAAACAGAATTAAAATACATTGATGAAAATTATCTTTCCAGGTTTCAATACAAACCCGCCGAAACCATCATAGAGCATGGCCGCAGGGAAAAAAAACTGCAAAAAATTCACGAAACATATCCGGCAACGGCAAAAGACAGTCCGGTTTACCTGGGTTATGGAATATATACAGGATGTATTGACCGCGTTGAAAAAAACATGGCCTTTGAAATACTCACCAATATTTTATTTAACTCCGAAGCGTCTCCCCTGAAAACCGCCATGTTGAAGGCAAAAATTGGAACCGAAATTGGTTGTATTTACAACGATACGCTGGAAAGTTTTTTATTCATGTATGCCCTCGGCGCATCGGAAGCCAAACAGGACAAATTTATCGAGGTCTACAAAAAGGTTTTGACGGATATTGTAAACAAAGGCATGGATCGCGGTTTATTGCTTTCTGAATTAAACTCGTACGAATTTGGCAAGCGCGAAGAAAACGCCGGAGCCAAGCGCGGAATGGAATACACAATTAATGCGATAAGCTCGCATTTTTACAATCTGGATATTTCAAAGACGCTGGAAACAAACGAAATCATGGAACAACTTCGAAGCAAGGCGCTAAATGAAAAATATTTTGAACATTTAATCAGCGAATATCTTCTCGATGATTCTTCGGCCGTTTTGTACCTGATGACTCCCGACCGCAAAAAAGCTGCGGTAGAAATGAAAAAGGAAAAAGAAGAACTTTTAAAATATAAAAACTCTCTTTCGGACAGGGATATTGAAAAGCTGGTTCAAAAAACCAGTAATTTGCTGCAAAAGCAGGCGGAACCAAATTCAGAAGAAGCACTCAAAACCCTCCCAAAATTAAGCATATCCGACATCAAGCCAAATGTAGAAATATTGCCTTTAAAAATTTCCTCTGTCGAAGAAATACCGTTGTGGATTTCCGAAAATCCGACACAGGAGATTTCCTGTATTTACATGGGGTTTAAAACAGATAATCTGGCGCCGGAATATCTTCCCTATCTGAATTTATTCTCCACAGTTATTACGGAAATCGGAACAAAAACGCGCGATTATATTCAATTGGCCAAGGATATTGCAACCTGGACTGGAGGTTTTGGCTGCGACTTTGATAATTACAGCAATATCCAGGATCCGGCCTTTTATCAGCCGGTTCTTGCTTTTCAGGTAAAAACTTTTGACCGATACCTTAAAGAAACATTTGAAATAGTTACGGATGTTTTTCAAAATACAATTCTCGAAAATCACGACAGGTTAAAAGAAATCATCGAGCGGACTTTTAGTTCAGCCCAGTACAGTATTTCATCGGAGGGCTACCATATTGCGCTTTCCCGGCTTTCCGGTTATCTCAATGAAAAGGGCAAGTACAATGAAATGGTGCAGGGCTATACTTCCTACGAGTGTCTAAAGAATACACACGAGAGACTGGACAAAAATACGGATGAAATTGTGCAAATATTTTCGGAAATGGGCAGACAGATTATCCAGAAAGAAAATGCGATTTTTCACATAACCGCAGAAAGTAAAACAACGGATACAATACAAAAACTGCTTGGCGAATTTGCGCGGGGTCTGCCATCTGAAAAACTTCAAAAAGCAGCGCGTTCTTTGCCGGAGTACAAAAAAAATGAAGCCTTTTCAACATCGGCGGACGTTGTTTTTGCCGGACTGAGCGGAAACCTTCTTGCCGCAGGGCTACCGTATTCCGGAAAACTGGAAGTCGCCAAAAAATTTCTGGACAGGGACTTTCTGTACAATAAAATCAGGGTACAGGGCGGTGCATACGGAAACTTCAGCAAGCTCAACCGGTTTACCGGAGAATTTTCCATGATAAGCTACCGCGATCCAAATGTGAAAAAAACATACGACGCCTACCGTAGCATTCCACAAACCCTGCGCAGCCTTGATATTTCGCAGTACGCCCTGGATCAAATCAAGATTAGCGCTTATTCGGGCTTTGATCCCCTGCTGGGCGCATCGCAAAAAGGATCCAAAGCCAGGAGCGACCATTTTCGCGGTTTGACGCCGGATCATACGCGGCAGGTAATTCAGGAAATTTTAAATACAACCGTAGCGGATCTGCGCGAAATGGCCGATGGATTTGAAAAATACATTGCCAGTTCTGTTGTCAGTATCATTGGCAATGAAAGCAAAATAAAATCCGAAGCCGGAATGTTTTCGCAGATAATCACAATTTAAAAATCAATTCAATGCAGACCGCAGGGAATTGAATGAATTGCCCCCCGAGTGTACCCTGCCATATACGGCATCAAAATATGTAACTGGCGGGTGCCGGGCAACCATGTGCCCGGCAGGGTGGCTGAGCCACCCTACACCGTTTTTTTGCTGTATTTTAGCTGTTCGCTTTTCCCATAGATCATTTTATTTGTTTTTTCTGAAATAAATTTTAAAAAATCATCTTCTCTCAGGGGTTTGCTTAAATGGTATCCCTGGATAATATCGCAAAACATGGCTTGAAGAATCAGCAATTGCTCATTGGTCTCTACGCCCTCGGCAACGGTTTTCATCTTCATGCTGTGCGCCATGGAAATGATGGCCATCACAAGCGACCTGTCGGATTCGTTTGCCACAAGGTTTTCAATAAAAGACATATCAATTTTTACAATGCTGATGGGCAAAGATCGAAGATACGAAAGCGAAGAAAATCCTGTACCAAAATCATCGATGGCAAGTTGTACTCCAAGTGTTTTCAATTTTCTTATGATATCCACAAGATGCCTGGGATTTTCCATAAAGACGCTTTCTGTCATTTCTATTTGCAGGGTATTTTGACATTTCCGGAGAGGTTCCAGCTTTTGACTGAGAAATGGAACAAGGTCCATTTCCTTAAACTGGATCGATGAAAAATTTACGGCAATTTTTAGAGGCGCAATTTCTTTTGATTCCCATTCCAGACATTTTGAAATAGCCTGTGTCAGGATCCAGTCGCCGAGGGGTACGATCAAACCGGTATGTTCGGCCAGAGGAATAAATATTTTGGGGGGCACATTTCCAAGTTCAGGATGATTCCATCGCAAAAGGGCTTCTACGCCAATGATGTGGCGATTGCTTAGATCCAACTGGGGCTGGTAATAAAGTTCGAGATCGTTATTTTCAACGGCCTTTCTCAGCTCAATTTCCATTTTCAGGGTTTGCCTGGATTCCTGCGTCATTTTTTGCATAAAAAAAGCATATGAATTCCAACCTCTGGCTTTGGCTCTGTGCAGGGCGGCGTCGGCATCGCGTAAAATTCCGGAGGCGCTGTCTTCCATTCCCTCATATACTTTTATGCCGATGCTTGTAGAAATGGTAATTTCGTTTTCTCCTATCATGAATTTATCTTTCATCGCAGTCTGAATTTTATGGATAAAATGTGTGAGCTGGGCGACAGTACGGTATTTTTCGGTTAAAATTCCAAATTCATCTCCGGTAAGACGCGCGATGGTATCGCTCGATCCGATTAATTCTGAAATTCTCCGGGCAATGAGGTTGATCAAGATATCGCCTTTGGAATGTCCAAGCGTTTCATTGATGAGTTGAAACCGGTCAACATCAAGAATTAATACGGCAAACGAATTTTCTCGCGAAGCCAAATCTACGGTTATAAGCTTGTTTAGCCGGTCGTAAAAAAGGTCCCTGTTGGGCAATCCGGTCAGAGGGTCATGCAGGGCGTTATATTTTAATTCATCTTCAAATTTTTTCTTGTCGGTGATATCTTCTATCATCACCATGATAAAATTTTTTTCTGGATCCGGAGATTCAACAAGATTGGCGGTAAACACGCAATTGAGTTCCAGGCCGGAGCGTGAAATAAGTACCGTTTCAATTCTAGAAAATTTCTTGTAGTCATTGAGCAAATTTCGGAAAAAATTTTTTATTTTTTGCGATTCATTTTTATGGACACAATGTATAACAAAATTATCTCTTAAAGTGATCGTTAAATATCCTGAAATTTTTGCAAGGGTATCGTTATACTCAATAATTTTTCCGCTAATGTCGAGAATAAGCACGCCAAAACTGGAATTTTGAAAAATGGCGTGATAATATTCCTGGCTGCGAGCCAACTCCTGCTGGACGTGCAGTCGCGTATGCAGTTTGTCCAGTTGATTTTCAACAATATGCAGCCGGTATTTCAAGGTTTTTAAATCTACGGGTTTTACAATGTATTCGTCTGCACCCTGCGTTAATGCTTCTCCAAGAACATTGAGATCTTCATGGCCTGTCATCATCATAATCATGCAGTTTTCGCCGTACAGGTCTCTGATTTTACCGGCCAGTTCGATTCCGTTCATTCCCGGCATTTCCATATCGAGAATTATGAACTCATAGTGAATGGATTGAATTTTTTCCCATGCCGACAATCCATTGTCGCATGTTTCCACTTTATAACTTAAAAATGTTAAAAGTCCTTCGAGATAGGAGAGGCTGACCGGATCATCATCAACAATTAGAACCTGTTTTTCCATTAGAATTTGAGCATTTTCAATTTACGCCTGGTTCCTGTGGTTTTGGAGAATCTTTTAATACTCCTGTCGAGCGCAGCAATGGAAATGCCGGTTCGCCGCCAATGAGAACAAAAATATAGTCATTTTCGTATTCGGTGATTTTATCATTTTCTTTTATTTGAACGGTTTTTTCAGTAATTTCTGTTAACTCGGAATTAAAGATTATTTTTACTTTTCCGCTTTGTTTTGCCTTATCAATTTTTTTTAGATTTCTGTCCTTGATTCTGAAAAAAGTATCTTTCCGATAGGATAAAATAACATCATTACTTTCCGAAAGAACGCAGGCCGCTTCAATGGCAGAGTCACCGCCTCCAACAACAATAATTTTTTTCTTCTGGTAGGCTTCCGGATCAAGCAGTCCATAGGTCACCTTGGAAAGATCTTCTCCCGGAATTCCCAGTTTTCTGGGAGTACCGCGCCGTCCCATACATAATACAACGTTTTTAGCCTTAACAACGTTGGCGCCTGCGGTAACTTCGAAAAATCCATTTTCTGAGACTATACTTTCGACTTTTTCGCCCACATGAAGATTTAGCTGGTATTTTTTTACCATGGAATTCCAAAGCTCGATTAATTCTTCTTTCATGATTTCTTTTTTCTTCAATACACCATATAGCGGAAGGTGAATGGGCTGCGTCATAATCATTTTTTGTTTGGGGTAGTTTGCTACTGTTCCCCCGATATGGCGTTGTTCGAGGGTTATATAATTTAGTTTGTGTTCATGTGCAGAGAGGGTCGCCGAAAGACCGGAGGGACCAAGGCCAATGATGGCTACATCAAATATGCCGGGCTCTGGTGTCTGGGGGGGATGGATTCTTTTTGCAATGGCCTTTATGACTTTTTCACCCTGCTCTACGGCATTTCTTACAAGAGGAACACCGCTGAGTTCGCCGGCAATAAAAATTCCGGGCATGACGGATTCATTTTCCACCGAAAGAACGGGCATGTTGGGATCTTCGGCCAATTCGCCCAGAGAAACCGTCAGGGCGCCTGTTGGGCATTGAATCTCACACTGGGCATGTCCTACGCACTTGGCCGGATTCACCAGCAGCAAACGCCCTTCAACAATACCGAGAGGCGAGTCGGAGCCATGGGTTTCGGGGCAGGCGCGAATACATGACCCGCATAAAATGCAGATATTGTGATCAATGTGCGGATGCCGTGTTAAAGGCTTGATTTTATGGTCGAGCGCCGATTTGTAATCTTCACGCGATTTTCCGGTGCTTTTGCCAAAATTATAGAGAAAAAAAGAAACCAGAACCAGCGCAAAAAAAACTATCAATAGCCATGCCATAATTCAATTTTTTTTAAATAGATGAGCCATAAAGCAAAATTTTTCTCAAGATGTCTCGACGTTGGAATTGCTAATACTAAAAAAGACGGTCGAATGTAAAAAAACCCGGGCAGGAACTCGAAATTCAATCTGAATGATTTAAATTAGCGTGCTTTTGGGGCGCGAAGCACCCCAAAAGCACGCTTTTTATTAGATTCTGACATTAATATCGAAGTCCTTGTCCAGGCTCGAATGTACAATTTTTTTACTAAAGTGAAAAAAAACTGTCTTTTTCGGGATATCTATTTATGAAATGCAAAAAACAATTAAGATTTTACAGAATTCCCATTGCCAGTTTGTGGGAAGTTCATCTGGAAGCAGAACTCTGGAACAGGGTTCGAAATGCGGCAAAGGATCGGGGTTGTAGTTACTCGTGGATTACACGGTATTGCGTATTCCGGTTAGCCAGGAAAAAGAACTTAAGAATGCTTAAAGCTATGAAAATCCATAGCTACATGGTCAAAACACAACAAAAGTCCATGCAGAAATACCACCGCCATATAATATGCCTCTATGGAGACGATGAAAAACTTATCCGCCTGGCCGCCATGCAGCTGGGTGTCACCGTTTCGCATTTAATTCGTTTGGCGCTATATTGGTTTTTGCCCAAAGTGGAAAGTTTTTCTGTAAAATGGCACGAAATATACTACCATGGAACCAAAATATGTCGCTTTTTATCACCTGCTCGCAATAACATATTAAAGATGCCGTTTTACGATAAGATTTTTTACGAAAAATGGTCGCAAGATCAATGGTGGAAAAGACCACGGGTTACCATCCCGATACCATATTCGCCAATAATAAATCAGACCCTTGAAGATATCCAGGAGATGAATAAAGCCTCAGAATATGTGTAATCCATTTATGGCTCGCCTGCAAAAAACCCATTGCTATCTTTTTTGCAGGCGTAATGTATAAACCATATCAAAACATTTTGTTTGTGTCGCGATTCCTTTTTACAGGTGCGGTATTTACCTTCTTATTTTTTGGAAGACCCGGAAATCACCCATGCTCCGGCGGCAATGCTGATGTCTTTTAAAAAAGCAATCATTTCTACCATTTTCATGTGCTCATCTGCAGCCCTGATGAAGCCAACCATGTGAAGACTAAATGCAAAAATAAAGATCATCACACCCAGCAAAAACGCCGAAAGACTGACCAGTTGTCCTGAAATAATGGCCAGAGCGCCGGCTATCAGGCATGCCCCGGTTACATAAACCCATACAATCCCTCCGGGAAGGGGAACCATACCGGCCATCCCGCTGGCATTCATAAAGTGAGAAACCCCGAAAAAAATCATGGGCAAAGCAAACAAAATTTGTGCGATTCTTCCTGTTAATATATTCATAATAAACTCCTTTGATAATAATTTTCATGGGTATTGATCAGTTCCTGGTAAATGGTTTTTGACCTCCGCGGGGGAAAGAACCTGTCGAACCAGAACAATACTCATCTAATTCTGGAGCATTTTAAAATATTGCTCATTGCTGCAAAGTATTTTATCACAATCATGTGCAGGGGGCAGCGAAGGCTCTCTGGCCGCAGCGCGGGGGTTGCTAACCCCCGTTAGA
>Ga0224495_10000948_pt1 | contig 21679 bp, 18 predicted proteins | sample SF_Jul11_sed_USG_FD_168128 | JGI IMG/M metagenome (GOLD analysis project Ga0224495, IMG submission 168128) | Sediment microbial communities from San Francisco Bay, California, United States - SF_Jul11_sed_USGS_4_1 | ecosystem: Environmental > Aquatic > Marine > Sediment | place: USA: California...
CAGACGCTGTATCAAACGAAAAAGCAAACGCAGAGAGCTTGCTCGGTTTTATCATTACAAGCGACATAAGCTATTGGCTCCACTAAGGGTTAAAGAACGAAAATGAAATTGGACAGTAAAACTATTTACTCCGTCATATACCCTTCAGGGTAGTACATTCCCGCGAGTAAAGCCGTCACTTACGGTCACAAAACTACATAGCCGCGACCCAACGGGAATTTTTAATCGCGACTACTATAAATATTATGATTTCAGAAAACTCATTGCGGCGTCAAACACACTGTCAACCGTGATGGATTCCATGCACAGGTGTTGCTTTTGTTCACAGGTCGGCTTATCGCAGGGCACGCACGGGGCCTTTCCGGTGATTTGAATTTCCCTGTTGTGTCCGCTTTGGGTCCACTGCGGATTGTTCGGTCCGAACAGCGACACAACCGGCTTGCCCAGTGCGATGGCGATATGCCGCGGGCCGGTGTCATTCGTAACCACCAGATCGGCGGAACCGAACAGGGCTTTGAGCTGGCCACCATTAAGCGGCGTCAGGCCCAGATTAATGATCTTCGTTTTCGCTTTGCTTCGAATGGCTTCGGCAATCTCAATTTCTTTCGGAATCGGCGCCACCGAGATCAGTACCGTTGCACCGCAGGTTTGATTCAACCGATCGGCCAGTTCTGCGTAGCGCTCTGTCGGCCACAATTTACTGGGGCCGAATGCGCCGCCGGGAACGAGGATCACCAGCGGCCTGGCAGCGTCTTTCAGTTGCGGCAGTTTTGCCAGCATGGCTTCCTGCTGATCGGCGGTGAAGGAAAGTTCCGTTTTTAGATTATCCGAGGTCATCTCCAAAAAGGATGCGATCCCGAGGTAGTAGTCAATCATCGGTAAGGGTTTAAATCGCCCATTTTCGTCCCGTACAGGAGAGATCCGGTCGGTCAGCAGAACAGACCGCATATCGCGGGCATATCCGATCCGGCGGCCGATCCCTGCCAGGCGAACTGTCAGCGCCGAACTGAAAGAGTTTTTCAATAAAATGGCCGTGTCAAACGCTCCGGCTTTGAGTTGTTTCAGGTTTCCTGTAAAGCTGCCCGTCATCTCCAGCCAATCGTCACAGAACGAACTCGGAGAGAGAATTTGCCGCGTAAAGGCGGGCGCCAGAAAAGTAATCGACGTATCCGGCAGGTTTGACCGAAATGCACGCAATGCGGGTGTGGCCATGATCGCATCGCCAAGCGGAGAAGGAAGCCAGATTAAAAGCCGTTGAGAATTCATCATATTATATAGGCCGGACTTTTCTAATCGTTGGAGTGCATCATCTGCAGGGCGATCACAAGAAGCTGCAATGCCACAGCGTACCCGATCATGATGATCACGGATTCATTTTGTGCCTTGCGGCTGAGCCAAAGGCACACACTGGCGATCAGGCAGAAAACAGCGACCACCTGAAACATCAGGGACAATAACTTGAAAACGGAAAACTCCTGGTATAATCCCTCGCGATCTTTGCTTTTCAGACGATGAAGCACTTCCTCAAGCAGATGATGTGTTTTGTTGTCCGGATGTGATTCCTGCGGGGGTTCGGTTTTGGGCAGGGTTTTGGCGGTGTAGATCTTGGCCGGTTTTTCTGCCGGAGTTTCTTCTTGTTCTGGTTCAATCACACAGACCGCAACCGGTTCAGGAGCAGGTTGCGCAGCCGGTGCAGGTACGGGTTCCACAACCGGTTCGGGTTCAGTTTTCACCGACGCTTCAGGAACGGGTTCGGCAGGCGGGGTTTGGGGCTCCGGTTCCTCATCAGAAACGGTTTCGTCCGGTTTAGCCGATTCCTCTGACTGTCTTGAGGCCTTTTTAGCCGCATGTGCTTTCTGATGAAATTCGTGCATCCGGATAATATTCACCGCTTCCCTCAGATTCACGGCTTTTCGGTCAGGTTCCGGATCGCCGTCCTTTTTGACGCGGATTTTTCCGGGCACATCCACAAGAATCGTGCGGCACCCCGCGGCTTTACCGGCCTGCATATCGCGGTAGGAATCGCCGATCATCCAGGACCGCTCCAGGTCGATATCGAGGTCTTCTTCCGCCTGAAAAAACATCCCCGCGTTCGGTTTGCGGAGATTGCTTTCCATGCTGAAATCTTTTACGGTGCCTTCCGGATGATAGGGGCAGTAATAGATGGCATCGATTTGGGCACCTTCGGCGGCAAACAGACTTTTCAGCCGTCGGTGAATTTCTTCCAACTGCGCTTCTGTGACAAGCCCTCTTGCCACCCCGGACTGGTTGGTGACAATGACCAGCAGGTATCCCATTTTTTTCAACTGGATTAACGCCTCAGCGGCCCCGGGCAAAAGAAGGACCTGTTCGGGCCGCTGAATATATCCCGGATCGTTCACCAGCGTATCGTCGCGATCCAAAAATATTGCTTTTTGAGCCATTGGTTATCTTTCTTGACTTGGTTTCCCGTTCAATCCTTTGAGCTTTTTGATGGTTGCCGTGGAGCTTTTCCCGTCAACCAGCGGGGCCAGTTCCACACGCCCGCCGCGGGCCTCGACGAACTCTCTGCCAATCACCCCTTTTTCCGCCCAATCGGCCCCTTTCACCAACACATCGGGACAAACCTTCATGATGATATTCAGCGGGTCCGGTTCTTCGAAGATTGTGATATAATCCACGCTCTCCAATCCGGCCAGAACCGCCGCACGGTCGTGTTGATTGTTGATGGGCCGCTCGGGGCCTTTGAGCTGACGAACCGAGCCGTCGCTGTTGAGACCGAGGACGACGATGTCGCCCTGTTTCTTGCAGAAGTTCAGGTACTCGATGTGCCCGCGATGCAGGACATCGAAGCAGCCGTTGGTAAAGACGATGGTTTGCTGCTGCTGCCGGTGGTAGTCCAGGTGCCGGACAAGCTCTTCGGCAACGTGGATTTTTCCGGTTTTCCCCTTGTGGGTCGAAATAATTTCGTTGACGATTTCATCCACACTGACCGTCGCGACGCCGAATTTTTCCACTTCGATCCCGCTGGCAATATTGGCCAGTTGAAGTGCGGTTTCCGCATCGCATCCGGCGGCCAACGCGACCGCCAGCATCGCCAGCATCATGTCACCGGCGCCGGTAACATCATAGACATTTCGCGGCAGTGTTTTTACGTGCTGGGCCGTGGTTGCCGTTCGCAAAAATGCGCCTTCTTTGTCTAAGGTAATGACCACGGCTTCCAATTGCAGTTGTTCCAGCAAAATGCCGGATGCCTTTTCCGCGTCAGCGATGGTCTCGATCTCGAAGCCAACGGCGTGTGATGATTCTTTGCGGTTGGGCGTAATCAAACTCGCCCCTGTGAATTTACTGTAGTCCGAATCCAGCGGGGGATCAACGAGCACTTTCTTGCCGGCCTGTTTGGCCAAAGCAATCAATTCCTGGCAAAATTCCGGCACTAACATACCTTTATTATAGTCCTGCAGACAGACGATATCACAGGCAGGCAGTTGTGCTTTGAAGACATCGGCCAGACATTTGTACTGTTCCTGTGACAGCGGTTCAGTGCATTCGTCATCCACACGCAGTAGCTGCTGGCGGTGGCGATGCTGAGCCAGACCGATGACCCGTTCCTTGGTAATGGTGGGGCGGTTGTTGATTTTGAGAAGGCCGCCGGTTTCGGCTCCGATATCTTCGAGAATGCCGAGCAGGCGTCTGGCATTGTCATCATCACCCGCGACCCCGACACAGAAGCATTTGCCCCCCAATGTTACGACGTCCGCCGCAACCGAAGAAGCGCCGCCGCCGGCGTATTCCCGGCGGACCACCTTCAGCACCTGAACCGGCGCTTCCGGGCTGATCCGCAGCGCATCGCCATAAATGTAGCTGTCAAGCATGAAATCGCCGACCAGCAGAATCTTCGGCGAGCCCAGATTCGTAACGGCTTTCAATAAATCGGTATAACTCATACGGAACACTTTCCATTTGTGGTATCGAGCAGAGAATCCATCAACCCGGTAATTTTATCAACTCCCTCAAGAAAGTCCAGTTCCATTGCCAGATAAGCAAAAACAATCCCCTCGCGTGAAGGCGCCAATAACGCGTTTTTGATCCAGTCTTTCTGGGTACACAGGATCACCGTCGCCCCGCAGGCGGCCGCCTCCGTGAAAATCTGTTCCACGTCGGCACGGGTGTAAGCATGGTGGTCGTCAAAGGTTTTGGTGCCGCACAGAGCGATAGTGTTTCGTTTCAGACTGTCAAAAAAGGCTTGCGGATTGCCGATGCCGCAAAAGGCATAGACTTTCCTGCTTCGCAGTTCCTCCAGCCCGATGACCTGATTGGGGTAGCTGACGGCATGGCTGAGTTTGTGGACCGTTTTCGCGATGGGAATCGTGGGCACATAGCGGCGAGTATGCTGCTCGATGGCGTCAAGCGCTTCTCCGCTGACCTGGTCGGCACGGGTTATCACGACCGCCGATGCACGGGCCAGGCCCGAAATCGGCTCCCGCAGCAGTCCGGCGGGCAGAATACGGCCATACCCGAACGGACAGGTCGCGTCAACGGCAACAATATCCAGATCCCGCCACAGTTTGCGGTGCTGAAAACCGTCATCCATCACAATCGCCTGTGCTTGGTGAACCGAAACGGCCTTGTGTGCTCCGGCCAGCCGGTTTGGATTGATGACAACGGATGTTCCCTCGCAGGATTTGGCCAGCAGGGCCGGTTCATCGGAAATATCGCCCGATTGCGTTTTATAGCCGCGTGTCAGGATCGAGCAGCGTATGCCCTTGTTTTGCAGGTAGTTACACAGCCAGATGACCAGCGGCGTCTTGCCGGTGCCGCCTGCAGTGATGTTGCCGATGCTGATGACCGGCACGCCGGCCGCGTGGCTTCGCAGGATGCCCCACCGGTAGCCAAGATTCCGCAGGCGCACGGCCAACCCGTAAATCAGAGCGACGCCACGGAGCAACAACCTTAAAACACGCGCCCCGAATCCCTGATTTTGTCCCGAAACAATCCGTCGATACGTTTCCTGATTCAGTGGACCTATCCTGTAAATCCGACTTTTCAAAGGGCGTATCATAACCCCCAACCGGTTCGATGTCAAAAAAATACGTATTGCTACTACAGAAAGGCACAAAACAAGACCCAGTAACGAGAGTTCCGAGATAGTGGATTTTTGATTGACATTTTGGCATCAAATAGTAGGATGCGGACTCTATAGCACGTCAACAGGAACACCTCATCGGAAAATGTGTTCTAAGATTTGAAATGATCCAAATTTCAGGGAAATACGAGACAAAATGACAGAATTTAACATCATCTGGACGAAAGTGGACGAGGCCCCGGCGTTGGCAACCTATGCGCTGCTGCCGGTGGTCGAGGCATACACCCAAACCTGCGGCATCAAGGTCGATTTAAAGGACATTTCTCTGGCCGGGCGGATCATCGCTAATTTCGGCGACAAACTCACCGCTGAGCAGAAAATAGACGACCATCTGGCCGAATTGGGCGAGTTGGCCAAAACGCCCGAAGCCAATATCATGAAACTGCCCAATATCAGTGCCTCGATTCCGCAATTGCAGGCCGCCATCCGCGAACTGCAGGATGCCGGCTACGATATCCCTGCCTATCCGGAAGAACCCAAAACAGATGCCGAAAAGGAATTGCAAAAACGCTTTGCCAAAGTGCTGGGGTCGGCCGTCAATCCCGTTCTGCGTGAGGGCAACTCCGACCGCCGGGCCGCCGCGTCCGTGAAGAAATTTGCCAAAAAGCATCCGCATAAGATGATGAAGCCCTGGCCGGAGTCCGGGTCTATGGCACGGGTCGCCCACATGACCGAAGGCGACTTTTACGGCAGCGAAAAATCCGTGACGATGGACACCCCATGCACGACGCGAATCGAGTTTGTCGATGCGGACGGCAAGGTCACGGTCCTGAAAGATAAACTCGCTCTGCAGGCCGGTGAGGTGGCCGATATCGCGGTGATGAGCGTGGCCCAACTTCGCAAATTTTATGCGGAGCAGATCGATGCGGCGAAAAAAGACGGCACGCTGCTGTCGCTGCATCTGAAAGCCACGATGATGAAGATTTCCGATCCGATCATCTTCGGCCATTGTGTCTCGGTTTACTACAAGGACGCCCTCCAGCGGCACGCTCAGACACTCAAAAAGATCGGCGCCAATGTCAACCACGGTCTGGCCGACGTGCTCGAGAAACTCAAAAAACTCGACGTGACCAAGAAAGCCGAAATCAAAGCGGATATCGAGTCTGTTTATAAGGATCGCCCCGCACTGGCGATGGTCGATTCTCGACACGGTATCACCAACCTGCACGTTCCGAATAACATTATCGTGGATGCGTCCATGCCGAATGTCGTCCGCGACGGCGGCAGGATGTGGAACAATGACGACCAGTTGCAGGACACGGTTGCCATGATCCCGGACCGCTGCTATGCAACCATGTATCAGCAGATCATCGAAGACTGCCAAGAACACGGCCAGTTTGACCCTGCAATCATGGGCAGCGTTTCCAATGTCGGACTGATGGCGCAAAAGGCCGAAGAATACGGCTCGCACGACAAGACTTTCGAGGCCCCAGGCGACGGCACCATCCGGCTCGTCGACGAAAAAAGCCGCGAAATCATGGCCCAGCCGGTCCAAACCGGCGACATCTTCCGTATGTGCCAGGTCAAGGATGCCCCGATCCAAAACTGGGTTGAGTTGGCGGTCCATCGCGCCAAAGCAACCGGTGTTCCGGCAGTGTTCTGGCTGGACGAGAACCGCGCCCACGATGCCCACATTATCGCCAAGGTCAAACAGTATCTGGCCGCACACGATACCACCGGGCTGGAAATCCATATTATGAAGCCGCAGGATGCCATGCAGTTTTCGCTCGACCGCATTCGCAAGGGCGAGGATACCATCTCCGTCACCGGCAACGTCCTGCGAGATTACCTGACCGACCTGTTCCCGATCCTCGAACTGGGAACCAGTGCCCGGATGCTGTCGATTGTCCCGCTGATGAACGGCGGCGGCCTGTTCGAGACCGGCGCCGGCGGCTCGGCTCCTAAGCACGTCCAGCAGTTCCTCAAAGAAGGGCACCTGCGATGGGATTCGCTCGGCGAATACTGTGCCCTCGTCCCCTCGCTGGAGCTGATCGCGGAAAAGACCGGCAACGAAAAAGCCAAAATCCTCGCCGCGACGCTGAGTGATGCCATTGGCCGCTATCTCGAAAACAGCAGGACCCCATCACGCAAAGTCAACCAGATTGACAACCGCGGCAGCACGTTCTACCTGGCCATGTACTGGGCACAGGCAATCGCTGCACAGGACGGCGATGCCTCGCTGGCCGAATGCTTCGGCCCGATTGCAAAGCATCTGGCAGAGAACGAGGCAGCGGTCAACGAGGAAATGCTGGCTGCCCAGGGCCGCCCCATCGATATCGGCGGCTATTATCTGCCCGATGCGACGCTGGCCGCCCAACAAATGCGCCCCAGCAAAACGTTCAATATGATTATCGATACGATATAGCTGTTAACAGGAGTCTATTTATGATCGTCGTCAACACAGAAACCGTCCCCGGTTATCCTATTCTTGAAATAAAAGGGCTTGTCCAGGGCAACACGGTTCGCGCCAAACATGTTGGTCGTGACATTGCCGCATCGCTGAAGAATCTGGTTGGCGGTGAATTGACCGGCTATACCGAACTGCTGGTCGAATCCCGCCGGGAGGCCCTGGTCCGAATGCTGGCCCAGGCCCAGCAGTTGGGCGCCAATGCCGTGGTCAACGTGCGGTTCGCGACCAGTTCCATCACCTCCGGCGCCGCGGAACTGTACTGCTACGGTACGGCCGTCGTTGTCGCAATCGACTCACCGCAGGAAGGGGCGGCCACATGATCGCTTTTCAGTTCTTCTTTCAGATCTTCATCCCGCTGTTCCTGGTGCTGGTGTGTATGCTCATCGGCAAGGGAATCGAACTGCACCATTTCAAAAAACTGGCTGAAAGGGAACAGCAGTTTTCGAACATCATTGTGACCAACCTGAAAACCGTGCCGCCCCAGTATGCCAAAGCCCAGCCGTTTTTGGTGATGGGTTCGGCTGTTATCGCGACGGACTACTTCAAGGTCTTCGCCGCGGGCTTGCGGACGCTGTTTGGCGGCGAAATGAAGTCGTATGTCACGCTCATGGAACGCGCCCGCCGCCAGGCGGTATTGCGAATGCTCGAACAAGCCGCCCGGCAGGGGGCCTCGGCCGTGTGGAACATTCGCTATGAAACCTCGACCACCCAGGGACAGCAGCGCAAAAAACCCGGCGGGGTTGAGGTTCTTGTCTATGGGACCGCCTTGAAATGACGACTCCGGAAAACTATTTTGATGTCAATGCCGAACCGGCCGGGTTCAATGGTCATTTTGAACCGGACCCGACTGAGCAAAACGTGGGGCCCGTTGACGGACACGAAGATGAAATTTCGACCATACGGGACTCGGTCCTGAACGAACCGGCCTTTACCGGCAAACTTCAGCAGTCCGAATTGGGCCAGTGGATCGCACAAAAAAGGGCGGCCTGCACGCTGCCGGGCAATATGATTGTCACGCTCGTTGCCGCACTGGTCGCCGGACCGTTTGCGGTTGCAGGGGCGTTCATGGCCGGTCGGCAGACCCTGTTCCGGATTTTGTATATGATTCTGTTTGCCCCCGTGATTGAAGAACTGCTCAAGCAGTCCGGGATGATTTATCTGCTGGAGAAGAAGCCGTACCGGATTTTTTCGACCGGCCAATTCATTATTGCGGCGGTGATTTCGGCGGCGGTTTTTGCCTCTTTTGAAAATCTGCTGTATATCCATTTCTATACCCATCCTCAGACAATGGAGAATTTTGCCGGCTATTGTTATTTTCGATGGACCGTTTGTACGGCGCTGCATGTGGTCTGTTCGGTTGTTGCCTCATTCGGTCTGGTGCGGGTCTGGAAAAAGCAAACCATCGACGGCAGAGCCGCGGACCTTGCGTTTGGATTTTACTGGTTTGTCGCGGCGATGGTTGTTCACGGCCTTTACAATCTGACCGTCGCCATCATCAACTCCCATTTTTAGCCGCCGTCAGGTCAATTCCACGGACCAGTAGGCGTGATCGAGAAACTGCTTCCAGCTTTGGTATCGCTCGTGATTGAGATGGATGTGGATGACCGGGTTGTTTTTGGGTTTGACGGGTTTTTGAATGAGCTTCATGTGTGCCTGGGTCGGCGTTCGGCCGCCTTTTTTGACGTTACACTTCAGGCATGCACACACAATATTGTTCCATGTCGCGTCACCGCCCAAACGCCGGGGAATGACATGATCCAGTGATAATTCAGAGGTGGGAAATTTTTTGCCGCAGTACTGGCAGTGGTTACGGTCGCGGGCAAACAGGTTGCGGCGGTTAAACTTGACTGTTTTGTTGGGAACGCGGTCATACCACAGCAGGCGAATCACCCGCGGAACGGCGATATCAAAGTTGACCGTGGAAATCCAGTCGTGCTTATGGGCCTCAAAGCTGCGCCGGGTTTCGCTCAACTGGCGCCATGTATTGAAGTCATAATTGGCATAAGTGCCGTCATCGCAGGAAATGACCTCCGCCAATTGACGGCAGAGCAGGGAAAACGCCCGGCGGGCACAAATAACACGGAAGGCCATGTAGTGCTTGTTCAGGACAAGTACCTGACAGTCAAGAACTGGATGGGATGGTGCTGTAAACATATACCCTTCAGGGTAATAAGTTCCCGGGGGTAAAGCCGTAACTTACGGTCACGAACCACCATAGCCGCGACCCAACGGGAATTTTCAATCGTAACTACTATACTCTCCTCGTATCACTCCTGTGAATATACAGAAAATCCAACCACAGAGCAAGTAAAATTTATTTCGGACAAAAGAGATAGGGAAATGGCCGGGATGCTTTCGGTGAGGCCTAAGTATTAGCGGTCAAGGCCGTTTTTTTTTCTGATTTCAAGGCGACATTGTGTGCACGAAGCCCTTTTTCACCGGGAGTGATGTCGAAAGTGACTTCTTCGCCGTCGTTAAGGGACCGCAGTGAAGAACTGGAAAAATCTGTATAGTGAACAAAGATATCACCGCCCTCATCGCTGGCGATAAAACCATACCCCTTTTTTTTATCGTACCACTTTACTCTGCCTTCGGCCATGTCAACGCCTCCGCTGCTCTATGTTAAAAGTTTCGAAGATGAATGTTACTGAAGATACCCCTCTGGCAACCGGTTAAACTTCCTGGGGTTGTTCAACAGAAGGGGTACTCCCTAATTTCTCTTTCAAGAGACGACCCATCTTGAATTTAACACTTCTTTTCGCAGGGACTTGGACGCGTTCCAGGGTTTTGGGGTTTTGAGCAACACGGGCCGTGCGGGTTCGCGTTTCGAACACACCGAAATCTCTGAATTCCAGCCGATTGTCGGCTTCCAATTCAGCAACGATTTCATCAAGAAACTGCTGAACAATGCGTTTTACGACGACCCGCTTTGCCTGAGTGGCATCAGAAATTCTGTCAATGAGATCTTTCTTTGTGATTGTTGACATCTGCTACCCTCTAATCTTAAAGTTATATTTTATCCTCAAAGACACAGCATAAGGTATATTCCGAGCGATCTTCAACCAATTACCGCAACCTACTATACACAAAAGACTTCGATGCATCAAGGGTTTTTTCAAAGAATTTCAAAAAACTTTGGCAAATAGGGGTGGCCCCGAAATCGCTATTTTACTGGTTTTTGGGATGAAAGAGGAAGTCTCTTCTTGACCTTGGGGCAAATTTTGTCCATAATCACAACTTTATGCCATTTTTAAGGATGTCCTTTTGTTTTCGACCTCTAAAGAAAACCAGCTAAGCAGCGGCAACGCGAAAATAGACGGTGTGTATCATAACGTCGAATGGTTGTTCACGGCCTTTGCCGGCACGTTGGTTTTTATCATCTTTGTCATGCAGGTCTATCGCATCCCAACCGGCAGCATGGGCGAAACCTTGTGCGGTGCACATTTTCGTGTTCGCTGCGGCCAGTGCGGCTACCGGTACGACCACGATTTTGTAGCCGGGAATTATGGGATGGTCAACACAGCAAACCCTTCCCAAAAACTGCCCGTTATGCATCCGAACCCCGCTCAACCGGGGAGTTTTTCTTCGTCACGATGTCCCAGTTGCGGTCACTTTGAGCCGCCGCTGTTCCTGGATGGCACCAAGCGGCTTTATACCGTTCAAAACAACCGGGTCCGACAGCCGTTTTTGCATACGGTCTTCAAGGGTGATCAGATTTTCGTTCTGAAAAGTGTTTATCAGTTTTTCCGGCCCAAACGCTGGGATGTGATCGTTTTTAAGAACCCCACAGAACCGAATATCAATTATATCAAACGGTGCGTTGGTCTGCCCGGCGAAGAGTTGGTAATTATGGATGGGGATATTTTTATCAACGGTCAGATTCAGCGTAAGCCGGCGAAGGTTCAGGAGGAACTCTGGATGATCATCTATAACAACGATTATCAACCGGCCCGGCCCAATGAAAGAACGTTTAACGGCCATTCATGGAAACAGCCCTTTGAAAATATCGAGTCGTCAAAATGGAACCTGTCTGAAGAGCCGACGGCCTTTTCACTAAGCGCCCCCGACGGGCGGCTGCATCGGATTCAGTACAATGACGACCAGGGTAACGATTTCAGGGCAACGTACGGCTATGACAATCCCATGACGTATTCCCAGATGCCGATATGCAGCGATTTGATGGTTCAGTACTCCATGGCGATGGAAGACCAATCAACAGCGGGGGCCCGGATTCGCAAGTACGGCACCACTTATCAGGGACAGGTTTCCTCGGACGGAACGATGGAGCTTTCACGCCTGGCTTCCAATGGCCAGCCGATTTCGCTGCTTCAGCAGAAATGCGACCCCAAAGATTTAAATCGAATATCACGCTTTCGGTTTGCAACACTGGACCGGCAGCTTGTACTGGAATACGGGGCAACCAAACTGGTTTACGATTTGGCAGGCGAGATTGACGCCTCACAAGCCAATCGTCAAATTGCCCCGCAAGTGCAGATTCTCGGCACGGGCCAACTGCAATTGGACCACATTGCCCTGTACCGGGACATTCACTATCTTTCCGGCGACGATGCCCCCCAGGTCCTCAGAGGTTCGCAGGATACCCCGATGCACTTGGGCGACGATGAGTTTTTTGCCTGCGGCGACAACAGCCCCTACAGTGCGGATTCAAGAATGTGGAATAAAGACGGCTTGGCCAACAACGGCAAAAGCTATCCGGCGGGAGTGGTTCCCAAAGACTATCTTGTCGGTAAGGCCTTTGTTGTCCATTGGCCCGGCGGCTATCGGCTGAAGCAAGAACCCATTCGGTGGATTCCGTTCCCCGACGGCATGAAAATCATTTACAGCGGCGAATAATTTAGAATATACAATATACAATTTTTACCTTCGTGTTCGGAGCCTGCCCCGTACTTGATACGGGGTGTCCTTCGTGGTGAAATAAAATGGAACAAGAACAGCAATCAGAATCGTACGAAAGCTTAGCCCATCGGCACCGGCATTCGGTTGAAAGCGTCATTACTTTACTCGAATGGCTGCTTGTGGCGTTTATCCTGGCGTTATTGTTTATGATATTCGCCATGCAGGCGTTCCAGATACCCACCGGCAGCATGGCCGAAACCCTTTGCGGAGCCCACTACCGTATGCGCTGCTGCCGCTGCGGATACGGTTTCGACATCGGCAATGACGGGGTCAGCTATGGTCAGCCGCACTGCCCCAACTGCGATTATGTCGAGCCGATGGATGCGATTGGGCATGTGAAAAACGGCGACCGCATTTTTGTGCTGAAATCGATCTATCAGTTTTTCGAGCCCAAGCGATGGGACGTTGTGGTGTTCAAGAATCCAACGAATCCGCTGGACAGCTATATCAAACGCCTGATTGCGCTGCCCGGTGAGACCGTCGAACTCATCAACGGCGATGTTTTTATCGACGGCAGGATTGCCCGAAAACCCGCCAATGTCCAGAAAGAGCTTTGGATGCCGATTTTTCTGCAGGACCACCAGCCCCTTGATTCTGCCGGACATTTTGACGAGTTAGTCGAACAGGGGCAGGACACCCAAAATCAAGTATGGAAACCTCTGTTTGAAAACGAGCCGAATTCGGCCTGGAACCTTCAGGGCCAAACGGTTTTTACACTGGAGGAGACCACCCGGACACGGCACACCCTGGTTTATGTGCCAAACAGCCCCGACGATTTCCGCGCGTTTTATGGATACAATGAAAGCTCAGGACATTCCTTTAAGCCGGTCGTCAGTGACGTGATGGTGAATTTTTACGCAAAATGTGACGACCCTGACGGAATGATCGGAGCGTCTCTTGAGAAATACGGTGTGCATTATTCGGCACGGGTTGAATTTCGCGGTGCGATTATTTTTGAGAAAACGTTCAATGGCCAAACCACTCAACTGCGGGCGCCAATCCTTTCAGGAGGCATTGAGCCGGGACGTTTTGAGAAGTTTGAATTCGCCAATGTCGACCAGCTTCTGGTCCTTCGCTGGGGGGACAGGCGATTTACGTATGATTTATCGACCGATGAGAATTTTCAGCCGCAAGATGCCGAGGACGAAAAGCCGCCGATGGTAAAACTTTTCGCAGTCGGACCGGTTCAGATCCGGCATATCGGCCTGTATCGGGATACGTTTTATATGGGCCGGGAAGGAATGACGCCGGCATTAAGAGCCACACAGAAAAAGCCGTTTACGCTCGACACGGACGAATTCTTTGTGTGCGGAGACAACAGCAATAACAGCTATGATAGTCGTGCCTGGTACGATGAAGGGCGTGGCAATAATGGCCGGACCTATCGAAAAGGTGTTGTTCCGCGGGACTATCTGATGGGAAAAGCGGTGATGGTCTATTGGTCACAGGCGTTCTCGCCAGCCGAAAATCTACCGCTGATGATCCCCAATCTGAGCAATATCAAGGTCATTTACGGCGGCGGCGAGAGGGCGTATTAACCGTCCCGAAGAGGCGTTTTTTTCAAAAGCAAAAATTCTTTAAAAATCCCCCATAATTGTTCTAAAAAGGCCCTTTTTAAGCATCCAAAATACGAAGGTTTCGTTGACAATTTCCGCCCTTGAGGATAAACTATTGCTTTCTATGTAATCCGGGGCTTAGGGATAGACGCTCCGGTTCATTTCAGACTCTAAAAGGACAGAAGTTTTATGGATGAAAACACAGAAAACATCGTTCAGCCCGAACGGTTTGAAGACATGCAGATTCTTGACGAACTCAAGAATTCGTATCTCAATTATGCCATGAGCGTCATCGTGGCGCGTGCTTTGCCGGATGTGCGCGACGGCCTCAAGCCGTCTCAGCGGCGCATCTTAGTGGCGATGAATGACCTGAATCTGGGGCCCCGTTCCAAACATCGTAAATGTGCCAAGATCGTCGGTGACACCGGCGGTAACTACCATCCGCACGGTGATCAGGCGACCTACGGAACCTTGGTGCGGTTGGGCCAGGAATGGAACATGCGTGTTCAACTGGTCGATCCCCAGGGCAACTTTGGCAGCATTGACGCCGACCCGCCCGCGGCGATGCGATACACCGAGGCCCGTATGACGCAGGCGGCGACCGATATGCTTGAGGACCTCAAACAGGATACGGTTGACTTTGTCCCGAACTATGATGAGACGCGACAGGAACCGACGGTTTTGCCGTCGAAGTTTCCGAACCTGCTGGTCAACGGGGGCAGCGGTATCGCGGTGGGTATGGCCACCAATATCGCACCCCACAATGTGGGCGAAGTCTGCGATGCGCTGCTGCTGATGATCGAGGACCCGGAGTGCGGGTTTAAGGAGATTTTGGAACGCCTGCCCGGGCCGGACTTTCCCACCGGCGGCGTCATTTGCGGGCGAAAAGGCATTATGGACGCCTACGTCACCGGCAGGGGCCATCTGAAGGTCCGCTGCAAATCCCATGTTGAGACCAGCAAGAAGGGCAGGGAAAGCATCGTCATTACTGAGATTCCCTACATGGTCGTCAAATCCAACATCGTTTCCAAGATTGCCGACTGTGTCCGCAACGATCAGATCGGCGATATCTCCGATATTCGGGATGAGTCCGACCGCAAAGGCATGCGGGTTGTCATCGAACTGAAAAAAGACGCCGACAGCAACGTCGTCCTCAATAATCTGTACCGCTTGACGCCGCTGCAGAATACGTTTGCCATCAATAATGTGGCGCTGGTCAACAATCGCCCCGAAACGCTGAACATCAAGCAGATGCTCCGGCTTTATATCAATCATCGATTGACCGTAATCCGTCGGCGAACACGCTTCCTGCTTCGAAAATGCCGCAATCGTGCCCACATTCTGGAAGGGTTAATCCTGGCCGTAGGGGATATCGATGAAATTATCGCACTGATTAAGGCCTCGCCGGACGCCCCGACCGCTAAAATCAACCTGATGAAAAAACCGCTGCGTTTAGCAGAGGTGCAAACATTGGGTAAGCTGCTTCCGAAGGACTTTATCGATCGACATACTGCCGAAGATTGTTTCCTCAGCGGCCCGCAGGCCGATGCGATTTTGTCCATGCAGCTCCAGCGTCTGACGGGACTGGAAATCGAAAAGCTTGCGAACGAATTCTCTGAACTGATGGAAAAAATTGCTGATTACGAAGCACTGCTGGCCAGCCGTGATTTGCAGTTAGATGTCGTCTGCGAGGATTTGCACGAAATCAAAGAGAAATACAAAGGGTCTCGCCGGACACAGATCCTGGTGGACGAACCGGATACCTTCGAAATGGAGGATCTGATTGCGGAAGAGGAGATGCTCGTCACCATTACCCATGGCGGTTATATCAAGCGGATGCCGATTGATACCTATCGCACGCAGGGCCGCGGCGGCAAAGGCGTGATCGGATCGGACACCAAGGAAGGCGATTTTCTGGAGCACTTGTTTGTCGCGTCGACGCACGATTACCTGCTGTGCTTTACCAGCCAGGGAATCTGTCACTGGCTGAAAGTGTACAATGTTCCGGCGATGTCCCGTCAGAGCAAGGGTCGCAACATCGTCAACCTGCTCCAGCTTGATAAAGACGAAAAAATCACCTCCATCATTAATGTTCGGGAATTTGATGACCAACGCCAGCTTTTCATGGCGACCCAAAAGGGCGTCGTCAAGAAAACGGTGCTCAGTGCCTACGGCAATCCCCGAAGCAATGGAGTCATCGCTCTCAAACTGGACGAAGATGATATGTTGATCGGCGTTGCGATTACCAGTGGGGAGGATGATGTGATTCTCGCCACCCGCAACGGCATGTCGATACGATTCCATGAATCCGATGTCCGTTCCATGGGGCGCGTCAGCCGCGGCGTGCGGGGTATTTCGTTGCGGGATGACGATGTGGTGGTTGGAATGGTCGTCGCCGAAGAAGGCGCCTCGCTGCTGACAGTGTGTCAGATGGGTTACGGCAAGCGAACCGAACTTGCAGACTACCGCCCGCAGAGCCGGGGCGGTAAGGGCTTGATCAATATTAAAACCACGCGGCGCAATGGGAAGGTGGTGACGGTCAAAGCGGTCCACGACGATGACGAATTAATGATGATTACGGCCAACGGCATGATCGTACGGACCGGTCTGGAAGAGGTGCGGGCGATTGGCCGCAATACCGCCGGAGTCCGGATGATCTCGCTCAGGCAAGGCGACCATCTTGTGGCGGCTGAACGTCTGATCATTGAGGAAGACGACGCGGAAACGACAGAATCGGCAGAATAATTACAGTGATCGCGGTTGAAAATTCCCATTTATACGCGGCTAAGTAGTTTTGCAGTCGTAAGTTTCGGGATTCCTCGCGGGAATTTACTACCCTGAAGGGTACGGGTTTTTAATGCCTCCTAAAAAACAACAGGATACGTTAGGTTTCTATGTCATTTACGGCGAGGATCCGTTTCTCGTTGCCAATGAATGTGAAAAGCTCGTCCGTTCGATTTTGGGGTCTGAAGATCCGACCATGGCCTTGTATGAGCCAAAGGCCCAGGACGCTCAGTTGTCCGATGTTCTGGACGAGTTGAGGACGCTGCCTTTCCTGACATCCAAACGCATTGTGCTGATCAAGGATGCAGAGCCGTTTGTCAGTGCCCATGCCGACGCCCTGGAGGCCTATCTGGACAGGACCAGTCCGACAGGCGTACTGATCCTCACACAAACATCCTGGGACAAGCGCAGGCGGCTCCATAAGAAGTTCCAGAAAACAGGCGGCTTAATCGAAGTCGGCAGACTGTACCCCAATCAATTGCCCGCCTATATCACCTCGTATGCTCAACGGAACCATGCGATTCGTCTGGACGGTCAAACCAGCCGGTTTTTAGTCGAGTTGGTGGGCGACGATCCGGGACGTCTCTGCCGGGAGATGGACAAACTGGTGATGTATGTGGCGCCTCGAAAAACAATCTCCGTCAATGATATTGAATCGCTGATCGGACACAATCGGATGTTCAATGCCTTTGATGTGATTGACGCGATCATTTCCGGAAGAACAGGGGCCGCGGTTTCTCGAATTCGAAATATGTTTCAGGCGGACAAGAACACCGAATTCACAGTGGTGGGTGCGTTCGGTTACCATTTCAGGCGGTTGTTTCGAGCCAAAGGCATGATCTCCAAAGGTCTTTCGCCCCAGCAGGCCGCCCTTAAAATCGGGGTTAAATACAAGCAAAATGAATTCTTGCAGCAGCTCAACCGGCTGTCGTTACATCAGCTTGCATGGGTTTTGTCCGAATTGGGACGGATTGACTTTGGCATGAAAACGGGCCAAACATCCGCTCCGATAGCCATCGAACGATTGGTCCTGAAACTCTTTGCGATGCAGCAAAAGCCGCACCCCGCCAGCCCGTCCTATAGTTTATAATGCTCAATGATTGTTTGGATCACCGCCTGTTTCGTTTTGCAGGCCATGAGGGCGAGGAGGGTTTTCTTGCGGTCAGGGTGGCGTTTGCAGTAGCCGGCGAGGAATTTTCTAAAATACGGCACGGCTTTGCGTTCGTCCCGGGTTTGGCAGATCATCTCGAAATGCTCAAGCATAATCCTGCCCTGTTCTTCCAAAGAAGGGGGGTGCGGTTTTTCCTGCCCATTCCACAACGCCCGGATTTCCTGAAAGATCCAGGGGTTACCGATGGCGCCGCGGGCGACAATAACACCGTCAACACCGGATTCTTCTCGTCGCTGGATGGCGATTTCGGGCGTCATGATGTCGCCGGAACCGAAAATGGTCAGATTCGGAAAGCGTTTTTTGACTTCAATAATCAGTGACCAGTCGGCTTTGCCGCGATATTTCTGGTGCACCGTCCGTCCGTGAATGGCGAGCATGTCCACGCCATCCGTCGCGGCGTTTTCGCAGATCGTCCAGAAATCCTCGTTGGCCGCTTCGCTGCCGTCGTAGCCGATGCGAATCTTCATAAAGACGGGGCAGTTGACCTTTTCGCGGGTTCGCAGAAAGGTTTCGCGGATGAACCCCGGCTGCTGCATCAGGTGGCCGCCTCGCACCCGCCGCAGCACCTTTGGCGCCGGGCAGGCGAAGTTCAGGTCGATCAGGTCGTAGCCGACCTCGATAAACTTTTCCGCCGCCGCGGCTATGACCTCCGGGTCGTCGCCAAGCACCTGTGCCCCGACGGGGTGTTCGTTGTCCTGCGGCTGGAATTTCAGCTTTTTCAGGGCCTTATGATGCAGGGCGATCTTGTCCAGCATCACGCCGGTAAACGTCAGCGGGCAGCCGAACCGCTTGGCCAGAACCCGCATCGGATGATCCGTATAACCGCTCAGCGGGGCCTGAATAAACGGCATATCAAGTTGTAGGGTGCCGAATTTGAGCATTGTGTCCGGATAGTGTATTCAAATCGCTCCCGCCGTCAACAGTCATTTTCCCTTGCTCACCATGTACGTTTCCGATATAGTAAGTCGTAAGAGTTGTTTCAGCAAAGGAAAGCCGACATGCACAAAGGCGATCACAACATCACGCTTGCTGCACTTCGCAATCAAAAAGGACACGTTCACCAACAAATGGGCGATTTAAACCGCCTTGACGCTGTGGTAATGAATGGTGATTTCGCCACGCGATCATCATTTCAGGACTGGTCGCCGTATATGGTGCATCTGTCGGTGACGGGGCGGTGCAATGCCCGCTGCGCCGGTTGCATCAACGACTGCATCACATTCCGTGACGACACTGAACACAGACATCTTTCTAAAGAATTCGACATACAGCCAGCCCGTGATGCACAGGCGGTGTCCGAATTGCTTGAAAAAGACAATACCAATGAGGCGGTGGTCTGTTTTTACGGCGGCGAGCCGCTGCTGATGCCGGGGTTGATCGCGGACACAATCGAACGGCTTGAGGCAAAATGTCCACGGACGCGGCTGCATTATATGCTGTATACCAACGGGCTTCTGCTGGACAAGACGGCCGAGGCGTTTGAATCGCTATTGTCGAAGTTCTGGCTGGTGTCAGTTTCCATTGACGGCCGGGCCGAACAGCACAACCGCATCCGCGCCGGGGCCGATTTGCAAACCATTCACGAAAATCTCAGGGCCGTGCGTCCGAATCTGTGCGGCTCAGTGCTGATGTGGTCCACGCTGCGGGAATCGCAGTCGCTGCAGGATTGTTTCGAGGAATTTCTTGACCTGGAGAGTCAGGGGCTGGTCAGTCATTGGTTCTGGCACTGGATCGAGGCCGAGGAGCCGTTCGACGATCTGGCGGCCTATTGCCAGAAATATGAACGAGATTTGCGATACATTCTGGATGCCTATATCGAGCGTTTGGCGGCGGGGAAGCCGCTGTCAATCATTCATCTGGATGAATTGATTCTGTACCTGCTGACCGCAACCCGGCGAGGCACGACCGGCTGCGGCGTAGAAGAAAACCGCAATTTTGACCTTGTCGGCGGACGCATTCTGGCCTGTGCGGACTTGGGGATGGAATGGGAACTGGGCCGGGTCGATGAACAGGGTCATCCTCATTTGCAAACGCAGGACCTTGGCAAACTGATCGATTACAAAAAACACCTGGGCTGTTACTATTGCGGCGTACACGCCTATTGCGGCGGCCGCTGTCCGGTCGAGGCGGTGACCAGTACGCCGCAACGGCTGGTCGAATACTGCCAGTTGATGCGGTTGCATGTGGGCGTGGTGCTTCAATATATGCCGCAGATAAAAGCAGAACTGCTGCGTCACAACATCTCACCCCAGCAGTTTTATGACCGGTCGGCTAAGTTTGCCCAATTTACGGATGTTACGCCATGACCAGACATCTCTGCCTGAATTTTGACCGATGCAATTACCGCTCTGTCGTTCTGGCAGGGTTGGGGGCGGTCGGAGAGGGGATTCTGGCGGTAGGACAAACACATCTGGACGGATTTGAAAAAGTGCATCTTGTGGACAAGGCCCCTTGCAGGTGCCAAGCGGCGTCACGATATCATTACCCTGTCCGGCAAATGGATATTGAAGACGGCGAAAGCTTAACTCGATTTTTAACCTCCCTCAAAGCACCGGTGCTGTTGATTAATGCTTGTACGGATATTGACACGGTCCAACTGCGCAAGGTGATTTCAATGCTGCCGGTCGGCTATATCGATATTTGTGAAAGCCGCACGCCGAACAATCCGCAGGGCCGGTTTACGGTCAGTATGCCATATACGAATCAGTCCTGTCACGGCGACCGGCCGCACCTGATCTGTCAGGGTAGCAATCCCGGGATGGTGGAATATATCGCTCGGATGCTCATTGACCGCATGGGGCCGGACATAAGCGGCTATCGGGTAAATGTTTATGAAAATGATCAGTTATCCGCGCCGAATTCCGATGAAAGCCGTTTTGTCAGTTGGTCGCCCGAAAGTTTGGTCGATGAAGTGATGGTTGCACCGTTGATTGAATATGCAGACGGTCGGATGGTGGAGGGGCCGGTTCCTGTGTCTGAAATAGTCACGACCCAATGGCAGGGGCGTCCATTTGGGGCGTTTAAGGTGGGGCATGAAGATATCTGGAATCTGGGGTGTCTTGAACAGGTGTCTGATGCGACATTCTACTACGGCTTTTGTGCGGACGTAATGAATATTCTGCGGACAACTCCTCAAAACGCCCTTGCAACGTTTCGAGTACCTGCCGGAGGGGAGCCAATCGGGGGTCTGGAGCGGATTGTTGTCTCGGTTGAGGACCCGTCCGGCGAGCAGCAATCGCTTCTCTGGCAGGTCGATCATTCGCAAACCCGGCGGGATTATGGGATTAATGCCGTGCAGTATCAGACTGCCGTGCCGGTACTGCTGTCGGCACTGTTGATGCAGCATACGGAGGCCGGTTGTTGGGCCGGAACCTATAACGCTTCGACCCTGCCGCTGGGCGGGGGTGATTGGGATGTCATACGGCAGCTGATAGACCGGCTCGGCATTTCCTGGCAGCCGGTTCCCAAGGGGTATGTTTGCTGCGTGGATAAGAGTTCTGTGGTATTCACATCGCAAGGGTCTTGACGGGTGGGGTTTTCTCGTCATAATGGCCATCTATACTGATCACAATTGAAAATTCCTGTTTCCGCGCGGCTGATATGGAACGACCTTTGTCAAGTTATCATTTTGTTATTTTTACATTTTCTTGAAAACACTTCCAGGTGCAGGCGGCTTCGACGATGAATCAGTCTGATATTCGTGGATTATCCCGCAT
>Ga0224495_10000949_pt1 | contig 21678 bp, 21 predicted proteins | sample SF_Jul11_sed_USG_FD_168128 | JGI IMG/M metagenome (GOLD analysis project Ga0224495, IMG submission 168128) | Sediment microbial communities from San Francisco Bay, California, United States - SF_Jul11_sed_USGS_4_1 | ecosystem: Environmental > Aquatic > Marine > Sediment | place: USA: California...
CAGCTTCTCACGTCCAAGCCATATCACACAACTTGTGTAACCATCAATCACTAGAATCTCTTATTTGATTGGAGATTTGACAAACCGTCAACAAACAGATTATCCTTTTAAAAAAGGAGGTTGATGATGAAAACACTCAATTCGAAAGACAGGGCCCCTCATTTTGATCTAAAGGACCAGAATGGTCGGAATGTAAGGCTTTCCGATTTTGCCGGAAAGAAACTGTTTCTTTATTTTTTTCCCAAAGCCAACACCTCCGGCTGAGCTACACAGGCAAAAAATGTGCGGGACGCACTGGAAGAACTAAAAGGCAAAAACATAGCCGTCATAGGAATCAGTCCGGATACGCCTGAGACACAGAAAAAATTTGATGACAAGCACGATCTGGGCTTTAGTTTGCTTTCCGATTCGGATCATAAAGTTGCAGAGGTTTTTGGCGTTTGGGGTGAGAAAAAGATGTACGGTAAAACCTTTATGGGAATCATTCGTTCATCTTTTCTCATTGATGAAAATGGAAACATCGAAAATGCCTGGTACAAAATCAGCCCAAAAAATACGGTTCCCGAGCTGATGAAGGTGTTGGATTAAGATGACGCATTACAAAGACATCAAAAATCAAATACGAGAACTTTTAATTAACCAAAAATTGGGCGTTTTATCCACTCATCATTCCGGACAACCCTACGCCAGTTTGATTGCATTTGTAAGTAAAGAAGACCTTAAAGAAATATTTTTTGTAACCCCGAGAACGACGCGAAAATTTGCAAATTTATCGGCGGATTCAAGGGTCGCAATATTGATCAACAGCAGTTTGAACATGGATTCTGATTTTCATGAGGCGGTATCCATAACAGCCTTGGGCAATGCCAAAGAAATCAATGGGGCCGAAAAAGATGAAATTCTCGGTCTATACTTAACCAAACATCCATATCTGGAAGCATTTGCAACATCGCCAACATGTGCTGTAGTGGGGGTAACCATAAAGACATATGTCATGGTGAAAAACTTTCAACATGTCATGGAGATGCATATCGATCAATGAACTGGATCCTATCACCATTGGAAGTCAGACCAGATCATCGAAACCGTATCGGACCAAAAGCGTATGCGTTGTCCGTCATGGCGCGAGAAGGATTTAATATTCCGGACACCTTGTTTCTCACTGTTGATGCGTACAACGCGTTTGTGAATGCTGCCGGATTACGAGAACGCATACTTCTCGAGTTGAATCGTAAGAAATTTAAAGACATGCGATGGGAAGAGATTTGGGACTGTGCCACCCGCATTCGCCATATATTCTTGAAAAAGCAGATCCCGGGTCCCCTCCAATCATATTTAACCGAGAAAATTCAATCACGCTTCAGCGGTAAGACCCTTGCCATCCGATCATCGGCACCGGACGAAGATGCTTCAGGCTCCTCTTTTGCGGGCTTACATGAATCGTTTGTCAATGTGCGGGGAACATCATCGATCCTGGATCGTATCCGATTGGTCTGGGCGTCATTGTGGTCTGATGCTGCCCTCCTGTATCGACAGGAAATCGGGTTGGACGTTGAGAAAAGCACAATGGCCGTTGTGCTTCAGGAAACGGTGACAGGAGATCGATCCGGTGTGGTTTTCAGCCAGAATCCCAATGACAAGACCCAAGCCATTATTGAATCTGTCTACGGGCTGAACCAAGGACTTGTGGATGGGATGGTAGAACCGGATCGCTGGGTTCTGGATCGTGACAAAAAAACGGTGCTGTCCCACAAACCGGCTCAAAGGGAATATTGGATGATTCCATCAGAACACGGCGCAGAGATGGCGCCCTTGCCCGAAGATTTGTCCGGGCGACCCCCTCTGAGCAGCCAAGAGGCACTTGATATATGTGATTTGGCATACCGGGCGGAAGCGTTATTTGAAGCTCCGCAGGATGTTGAATGGACCATTAAAAATGATACGCTGTGCGTCCTCCAATCGCGCCCCATAACAACCTTGTCGCCCAGTGAAACAGAAGATAAACGTGCCTGGTATCTCAGCCTTAACCGAAGCGTTGAAAATCTAAAAGCGCTTCGTACCACCATTGAAGAAACGCTGATTCCTGAAATGGCAAAAACGGCCAAAGATCTGGTGGAACAAGATATTACGGTTGTATCCGATCGAGAATTGGCGGATGAGGTCAGACGGCGCTGGAAGATTAACCAACACTGGGTCGACACATATTGGGAAGAATTTATTCCGTATGCCCATGGGGTTCGCCTTTTTGGTCAGTACTATAATGATGCCATGCGACCGGATGATCCGTATGAATTCATGAATCTTCTAACTCAAACCAAAATGGTAAGCCTTGAAAGAAACCAACTGATGGAAGAGTTGGCATCCATGGTTCGCGAAGATCGTCAGCTTTTTGAACGCTTAAAAGCCGGGGAACTGTTGGATCTCGATTTGGAATTCGGAGAAAAGGTGAATCAGTTCATCGAAAAATTTGGGGATCTGTCCTGTGCAGTCACCGGCGGCACAGAATGTGCCACTGATACACGGCCGCTTTTTAAACTGCTGTTGGAGATGGCGGTCAACCCGTCTTCATTGGCATCTCGTAAAAAGCCGAAAGACGCCCTGGCATTGCAGCAGAGATTTCTCGAACGTTTTCAAGGCCCCAATCGAAAAGAAGCCGAGGAACTGTTGGATCTTGCGCGCAGCAGCTATCGCCTTCGAGACGACGATAATATTTATCTGGGTAAGATTGAAGCGCAGCTGTTAAGCGCTGTGAAGGAGGCAAAATCCCGTGTTGAAAGTTCCGAGCGCCGGGGAACACACAAGTCCGAACTTGACGATCTCAAATCGGTGATTCATAATTTGGATTATGGCAACAGAAAGCGGGAACTGGCAGTATCCAGTAACGAATATGGATTTAAGGTGAATCCCAGGCAGCTTGTGGGTCAGCCGGCCGGACCGGGATTGTCCAGGGGTAAAGCCCGGGTTATTCGCCATCATTTGGATTTGCAGGATTTTAAAAACGCTGAAATCCTTGTCTGCGATTCGGTGGATCCGAATATGACATTTGTGATACCGTTGGCTGCAGGCGTCATCGAACGCCGGGGTGGAATGTTGATTCACGGGGCTATTATCGCCAGGGAATACGGATTACCTTGCGTCACGGGCATACCGGATGCAACATCTTTGATTCATTCCGGCGACGACATTACTGTGGATGGGTTTCTGGGGATCGTTACCATTTCAAAAAAACGCTCAGCTTGGGAGAGAAATAAAATGTGATTCGGTCAAGCCGTCCAAAAGTAGAAATGAGGTTATCTTTATACGGATAAGTTCTGATTCCGGATGGTGTATGAAATCTTTCATATGAGGAAAAGATTCCAGCATTCTGTCTCGAATCTTTTGTTTTTTGTTCTCATCGATAAGGGGAATAAAAACACCGCCAATGGTCAACGCCTGAGCGTTGGATCTTGGTTGCGTTTCCCGAGAGTCGATCAACAGACTGACCAAAGGGTTTTTTTGAAGGTTATTAAATTTGGTTGTATTTTTGTGTGTCACCATGTAAATTTCTTCACAGGTTACATCGGTGATATAGGCCATAAGTGAACAATACGGTTTATGATCCGAAACCGTGGCCAGAACACAAATATTCTTTTTTCTGACAAGTGCTTTCATTTTTTCAAGCATCATTAAACGTCCTTTGATTAACCTTTTCACTGAGATCCTCATTTGGATTATAAACATTCTTAAGGTGAAAGTAAAAGCGAAAGTTCAAAAGCTTTTTTGTGTATTGAAGCAGGAAATGACCGTATAAAAAATAGATGGATAATCATCAAGGATCATGAGGTAAGCCATGGACGAAAAAATAAAACTTGGCATCAGCGCGTGTTTAATGGGCGAGCAGGTCCGCTGGAACGGCGGACATTCAAGGGATAGATATCTGACCGACATACTGGGTCAATACGTGGAATATGTTCCGGTGTGCCCTGAAGTGGAATGCGGGATGGGCGTTCCCCGGGAGACCTTGCGTCTTGTGGGTGATCCGGACAATCCGAATCTGGTCACTTCTAAAACAAATATCGACCACACTCACAAGATGACCGAATGGGCACGGAAACGGGTTGAAGAACTGAAAAAAGAAAATCTGTGCGGATTTGTTTTCAAAAAAAACTCTCCAAGCAGCGGCCTGTATAGAGTTCCGGTTAGAACTTTTAAAGGAATGCCCAATAAAAAAGGGCAGGGCATATTTGCCCGCGTGTTTACGGAGCACTTTCCGTTAATTCCGGTGGAAGAAGACGGCCGGCTGAATGATTCCAAACTCAGAGAGACCTTTATCGAGCAGATTTTTACCTTGATGCGCTGGCGGGAAACGCTGTCCAAAAAGAAAAGCATGGGGAATCTGATCGATTTTCATACCCGGCACAAGCTGCTGATCATGTCACACAGCCCCAACCATTCAAGACTGATGGGTAAGCTGGTTGCCGAAGGTAAAGCCATTCCCATGGAAGATTTGTTTACCCGATACGAGTCCCTGTTGATGGGGGCTTTATACCTGCAAACTACTCTAAAGAAGAATATCAATGTGCTGCAACACATCATGGGATATTTTAAAGAGCGGTTGTCCCCGGATGAGAAGCAGGAGCTGCTCGAAATTATCGAGCAGTATAGACAGGAATATGTTCCTTTGATCGTACCGGTTACTCTGCTCAATCATTACGTGCGAAAATACAAACAACCCTATCTGGCGCAGCAGGTTTATTTAAACCCGCATCCTATTGCACTTAAGCTGCGCAATCATGTATAACCTTTCACGAGCCCGAGGCTTTCATCTGTTGAGTTATTAAGGGCTCGCAATAGTCCACTATGGCTTCGCCCTTAAATGCCTTACATATGAAAGCCTCGGGCTCGTGAAAGATTCAGGTAGGGAGACGAGGTGATTTCAATGAAAGACGGAAAACCGATTCTGGTTGCCGGGGCCACCGGCTATGTGGGCGGACGGTTGATTCCGGCCCTGCTGGATGCGGGGTATCAGGTACGCGCCATGGGGAGGTCCCTTGAGAAATTGGCCTGTCGTCCCTGGGGACATCATCCGAAAGTGGAACTGGTAAAAGGAGATGTTCTTGACAGGGAATCCCTGGAAACGGCATTGTCGGGCTGTGGGGCGGCCTATTATCTGGTCCATTCCATGATCGCCCAGAAACAAAAATTTGTTGAAGCTGACCGAAAGGCCGCTCAAAACATGGTGTCGGCAGCCGAATCCGCCGGTATTGATCGGATCATCTATCTGGGTGGTCTTGCAGAAAAAAAAAACGGCTCTTTAAGCAAACATCTTCGTTCTCGAATTGAAGTGGCGGACATTCTTCAATCCGGTAGGGTTCCCGTAACCGATTTGCGGGCGCCCATGATTTTGGGATCCGGCAGTGCTTCCTTTGAGATATTGCGATACCTGGTGGAACGCCTTCCCGTGATGATCACACCGCGCTGGGTAAGATCCTTGAACCAGCCCATTGCCATCCGAAACGTTGTCAATTACCTGGTCGGCTGCCTCGAACACCATGAAACCATCGGCCAAACCTATGATATCGGCGGACCGGATGTAATGGCCTATCGGGATTTGCTGGATATTTATGCCCAGGAAGCAAAATTGCCCAAGCGATGGATCATACCGGTTCCCGTGCTAACACCCACCCTCAGTGCTTACTGGATACATTTCATCAGCCCGGTGCCCCATTCCATTGCGTTGCCCTTAACCGAAGGGTTGAGCAGCAATGCCGTATGTTCGGACAAACGCATTCAATCGATTATTCCTCAGAAACTGCTCAGTCCCCGTGAGGCGATTCGAACAGCCTTGGATAAAATCATCCAGGAACAGGTGGACACCTGCTGGGCCGATGCCGGAGACATCATAACGCCTGAATGGGCCCATTGCGGTGATGCGGATTGGGCCGGCGGCACCATTATGCAATGTGGATATCGGGCTCGAATAAAAGCCGCATCGAATGACGTTTGGCTGCCCATCAGCAGGATCGGAGGTCATACAGGTTATTACTATGCCGACGGTTTGTGGTGGTTGCGCGGTCTGATAGATCGATTATTCGGAGGTGTTGGATTGCGACGAGGGCGGCGTCATACAACCGAACTCCGGGTTGGAGACGCCCTGGATTTCTGGAGAGTACTGGATGTCGCACCCAAGGAGCGGCTGTTATTACTGGCTGAAATGAAGGTTCCCGGCGAAGCTTTGCTTGAATTTAAAATTCATCCGGTGGGGAATCAGTACACGGATCTGGAGATGCTGTCCCGTTTTTTGCCCAAGGGGCTCTGGGGGATGCTTTACTGGTACACGCTCTATCCGTTTCATGAAAAAATCTTTTTTGGAATGCTCAAAGGAATGGCCAAGGTCATTGAAAAACCCATCGTATCCGGACCTGAGCGTTTTACGCCGAGACTTCACGGCTCGTGTGTGTTGCCGTCAGAATAAATATGTCCGATCCATAAATGGTCTTTTCCCCGCTGGACTTCGTTCTCCGCGGGTTTCCGGTTGCGGAGTACGTATTGTACGCCTCACTGAAAACCCTTGTGCGGCCTTGCCCAGCGAGAAAAATCCTCATTTATGGATCGGACACTTAAACGTGTCTTCACCTATCGTGGATGGACACTATTTTAGAATAAACGCTTTTAAAAGAAGATCATTCATTCCACTTCACTGACGAATATGGTTTTACAGTAAAACCACTTCAATAAATCATGTTATTGATATGGACGAAAAGGAGCGGTAAATGAAGAAAATTGCATGTCTTTCTATTATTGTTCTTTTTTTATTGATCCCAAATATCGCAATGGCCGCCGATGTGCCGGTAAGCGATGCAACATCCGGGTGTCTGGACTGCCATTCAACGGTGCATCCGGGCATCGTGGAGAGTTGGCAGAAAAGCCGGCATGCTATGGTTACGCCTAAAACGGCAATGGCGGTGAAGGGTCTGGCACGTAAAGTTTCAAGCGAACAGGTGACGGAGAACCTGTTACCTGTTGCCGTGGGATGCGCTGAATGCCATACACAGAGATCCAAGGCCCACGCAGATACTTTTGAGCACAATGGATACAACGTTCATGTGGTGGTCAGTCCCCAGGATTGCGCCACATGCCATACTCAGGAAGCGGATCAATACTCGAAAAACATCATGGCCCATGCCTTTAATAATCTGGCTGCCAATCCTCTTTATCAGCTGCTGCAGAACAGTATCCTCGGAACCATAGAACCCGCCGATGAAAAAAAAGGCAGCATCACTATTAAACCCCCGAATGATGCCACTAAGGCTGAAGCCTGTTATTACTGTCACGGTACCAAATTGTCGGTCAAGGGATATGAAACCCGGGATACGGAGGCTGCAGGTGAATTGAAATTTCCCATTATTGAAGGGTGGCCCAACCAGGGTGTCGGCCGGATCAATCTGGACGGCACGCGGGGCTCGTGTTCGGCCTGTCACACACGCCACACATTTTCAATAAAAATGGCCAGAAAACCTTACACATGCCACGAATGTCATACCGGTCCCGATGTGCCCGCGTTTAAGGTCTATTCGGCCAGCAAGCACGGCAATATTTTTTCCAGCATGGGTGAATCGTGGAATTTTGACACTGTGCCATGGACCGTCGGTAAAGACTTCACTGCACCCACCTGTGCCGCCTGTCATGTGAGTTTATTGATCAACACCGATGGAGAAGTGGTGGCTGAACGCACCCATCAGATGGGCAGTCGACTTCCATGGCGGATTTTTGGTTTAATTTATGCCCACCCGTCTCCAAAAGAACCGGACACCACAACAATTCGGAACAAAGACGGCCAATCCCTGCCTACGGCATTTGACGGTGAATTTGCCTCAAAATATCTTATCACGGAAAAAGAGATGAACATTCGTAAGGAAAATATACAGGCCGTTTGCTTGAGCTGCCATGCCACGACCTGGGTCAATGGACAGTGGGATCGCTTTGAAAACACCATTCGCGAGACCAATGCCAAAACCTTGGCCGGAACCAAAATCATGAATGAAATATGGCGTCTGAACCTGGCCGATTTCAAATGGAACGATAAAGGGCCGGAGGGCAATCCCTTTGACGAGGCCATCGAGAGAAAATGGAGCAACACCTGGCTGATTTATGGCAATCACATCCGCTTTGCATCAGCCATGGGGTGCGGTGGCGATTACGGGGTGTTTGCCCAAGGGCGCTATGATCTGTCAAAGACCTTCATGGAAATGTCGGATTGGCTTAAATCAAGAAAACGGATGGATCCTTAAATTAAAATTAAACAGAGGAGGGATATATGAAGGAGCGCTATTCTAATCCGTATGTTATCGGTGTCATTTTGGGACTGATTCTGCTCTTTTCCTTTTATACCATGGGCCGGGGTTTGGGTTCCTCGGCTTCTTTTGCCAGGATCGCCACTGCCGGTGTCAACCTGGTGGCGCCGGAACACGCCAAGGCGAATGCCTATTTTTCTACTTATCTTAAAGGGGGAAAATCACCGCTTATGGCCTGGCTGGTCTTTTTGACATTGGGCGCTGCTCTCGGTGGTCTGTTTTCAGCCTTTATCAGCAATCGGATTAAAGGCGAAGTGGCCCGGGGACCTTCCATCGGTGTTTCGGTCCGGCTGTGGCTGGCCTTGGGTGGGGGCATTCTGTCGGGATTCGCAGCACGTCTGGCCCGGGGATGCACCAGCGGACAGGCCCTTACCGGTGCTGCTGAACTGGCTTTCGGAAGCTGGGTTTTCATGTTGTGTATTTTTGCGGGGGCCTATGCCACCACATATTTTTTTAGAAAGGAGTGGTTATAATGGGGCCTTTGTATAAATTCGGTTGGTTCGATTTTGCCTACAGCCTTCAGCTGGCCGGACTTATCGGCTTTATGTTCGGATTTGTGCTCGAAAGAGCAGGGTTCGGCAATCCCAGGAAATTGACGGCCGTCTTTTATCTTAAAGACTTTGCCGTTTTGAAGGTCATATTTACGGCTATTGTGGTGTGTATCCTCGGACTTCTCTATTTCTCGGTTTTCGGATGGATCGATCTGGGGCGCGTGTATCTATTGCCCACTTTTATCTGGCCTCAGATCGTTGGCGGTCTTGTTCTTGGGATCGGGTTTGTTATGGGCGGCTACTGCCCGACAACGTCGGTGGTGGCAACGGTATCGGGCAAATTGGACGGACTCATTTATATCATCGGTATGATGATCGGTTCTGTTTTCTTTGCAGAAGTTTTTCCCATGCTGGAGGGGTTTTACACTTCGGGTGACATGGGGGCAATTCGACTCACGAACGTGTTCAACATCAATTCGGGTATCATCGCTTTTCTGGTCTGCCTTGTAGCTGTCGGCGCCTATTGGTTTGTGGAGAAAGTAGAACAGAAATTCGGCGATAAAGATACGCTTCCGAAAGGTTCGCCGAAAGTCAAGCGGATAGCGGCAGGACTGCTCATTCTGTTGGGGCTGATCCTGGCCGTTGTAAACCCGGATCGAACCATTGCCAAACCCGCTGTCTCTGAAATTAAACCTGAAAAACAGGTGGAAGCGATCCAAAAACCGGAAACCAAATCGGAAAAACCGGATTCGAGCGGCTTCAAAATTGTCGACGATAAAGGGTGCTAGAATAATAAATTTCCCAGGCCTGCTGAACTTTATTGGCGCTGCTGAAAATTAAGGGGTCGTAACTTGAGTTATCATTTCTTAAACCCCATGTAAACAGTGATAGATTTTTACTCTCATTAGAACAACACTTATCTCTCATTGCATTTTAAGATTATGTTCTTAATATGTGGCTAATGGGTCGGTATTAAAATGAAATTATGGGTACTCGAACCCGAAACCATGATCTGGTGAGAAATCTAAAACATTACACAGAAAGGCAGCTACGATGACACATAACAAAAAAAACATTTCAGCAGATATTCATTTTAAAATGAAATGGAACAGTGCGGAGGCAATCCACACCGAAGAGTATGAAGCTTATAATGTTAATTTCTGGAGGGATTGTTTACCGAAAGAGCTATATAATAGATTGGGAAGTAAATCCGTCGGCCAAACAGTTCTGGTCGATTTTACCCCGGGATCCATTGTTCCTGGATATGAACCTCAAAAAACCTTTGAGATCAAAGGGGCACAATTTAATAGTAGGTTTATTCCAGATAAAGAAATCCAACCCCTTATGGGACGGTTTTATCCCAAAGGACTTCTAAAAGGTGTTGCCGGAGTTTTCCCTCAGAACCTCCAGCCCTTTCGCTGTGTCGGCGTTGAGAATGGTCACTTGAAGGTCGATTTAAACCACCCCCTGGCAAATAAGCCCATTCAAATAAAGGCATTTGTCAAAGAAATCAAACTTAAGTCAGTGGAACGCGGTGGCAGATGCAACGACTGGATGGAGATCATGGCTGATGGACCCGGCATGCAAGCCCGATGGGAGGGTCGACCAACAGATTTTTTATCGGAAAATCCTTTTCAACGACAGGATGTCCGTTCTGACCTGCTTTACTACCAAAAAGCGAGATTGGTACAGCATATCGACGATCAGGCCATTCAAGTTGTAAAAGATATATACGGCGAACTGCTCCATGATGGAATGCGAGTGCTGGATTTGATGAGCAGCTGGAAATCCCACTTGCCTGAGGATTTACGTTTGGAGAAACTTTCAGGACTCGGTCTCAACGCTGAAGAACTGGCAAAAAATGTGGATCTGAGTGACTGGGTTGTTCATGATCTGAATGAAAACCCGATTTTACCATATAAAACAGAATCTTATGATGCGGTCGTTTGTACAGTTTCCATAGAATATCTGATCGATCCCGAAACGGTTTTCAAGGAAATCGGTCGGGTTTTAAGACCGGGAGGACTCTTAGTCGTAACATTTTCCAATCGATGGTTTCCTGAAAAAGTGATCAACATCTGGAAAGATCTTCATGAATTCGAGCGCATGGGGCTTGTGATGGAGTATTTTCAAAAGAGCAAAATGTTCAAAGATCTGGAAACCTATTCCATCAGAGGCTTGCCCAGACCCAGGGATGATAAATACTTTTATGAAATAATGGATTCAGATCCCATTTATGCTGTTTGGGGTTGCAGGGTGTAAAGAAAATGCAAACAGCATGTTACCGAAAAAACGAATCGGGAAGCGAATTGAAACTCGCTTCCCGATGAAACATTTTTATTATAAACTTATAACGATGATCATCTGAACTAGTGCCCATCCATTAATTAGGATTTTTGTTCAAGATCAAGGCTTGCGAAAAAAATAACCGCAGTCATATGTGCAATATTCCGAGGATTATTTTTTGAGCATAACACAGAGATTGGGCAAAAAGACCATTTATGGAGGGGCACTAACTAAATTTGTGCGATAGTGTCTTTGAGTTGGGCAATTTCCAGACCCAGACTGACACACTGTTTTCCTTCCATACACAAATCGGCGTCCTGGTCTTCAAGAAAGTGTTTTAACTTGATATGGTCCTTTTTTAGATTTACCGTCCATGCCTTTTGCTCTTCATCATAATCAACGTCAATATCGATTCCACACTCACCAATGTCCGGATACAATTTTCTGATTTTGTCACACAATGCTTTTTTATCATACATGGGCGAATCCTCCTTTTTTTATAATGTTACTATTCGCTTTTACTTTTAATTTAATTCATATTGTTAGTGTAATGCAGCTCTAAGATAAGTCAAATTTAAATTCTTTTATATTTCCTTTACGTTGAGAATTTCATCAAACTTAGATTTGATGGTATCCACCTGTGTATCGGACAAAGAAAAAGGGGATTCATTTTCCGAGGAGATTGCCGAATAATTTTTTGCATTTTCGTCTTTTTTGGCAAATACTAAAAGTGAATATTCCTTTTCACCTTTGAGGGTAACGCTATAGATCGGATTTTTAAAATCTTCTTTTTTTAAGTCGTCTAAATATCTTTCACACTCCAGACTGTTCAAAAAACTCAACAGAGAGCTAACCTTGAATGGGGCCACTTCATGACCTTTTGTATCCTCCCACACAGTTTTGGTTTTTGTTTCTTTAGAGGCTTTGGCGGCTGGCGCATCCTTTTTTTCAGGAAGGGTTTCAGGGATCTCTTTTCGAGAAAGAGAGATGGTTTTTTCCTCGTGGGTGAGCTTAATTCCTTGAATGGTATTTTGTGCATACGACAGCACGGTCTTATCTCGGAAATCGTTAACGGACCGATCAAAATTTCGCCTGAAATCTCCCCTGGCATGGTACACGTTGGGATCGTCCGGTATTTTAACAAAGGTGTGCTTATAGGTTGGGGCTGTTTTGCCGATATCAAACTCCCGGAGCAGGGTTTTGCTCTGCCAGGCTTTCACATGGATATTTTTATCGTTGCTCAAATCATAACGGATATAATTTTTTGATTCCGATACCAGGGCTGTCAATTTCAATTTTTCAATAACATTCAGCATATTTTTAATCTTTGTTGAATCAGCGCGGTACCCCTTTGGTTCAATCTTCCATGTGTTGTCTTTTTGGTTAAAAATAATGGAATTGCCTGCTGTTGTGATTTCAAGTTTTGAGATATGTTTCCCGGTAACTTCGGAAAGTTCCGGAAGCTGATAATGAGTTCTGTTTGACCGATGTAAGGCAAGATACAGGATCAGTGCAACCAGAATGGCTGCCAGAATGAAATATTCTTTTTTCAGCTTCATATTCACCTCTTTTTATTTCGTTATAAAATACATGGTCCTCTGGGCCAGGAGAGAGTTCTCTGAATCCGCCTAAAGAATTGCGCAATAGTTTGAAGTGAACTAAAGTTTAAAGTGAGCTAAAGTTAAGGAATTCTAATAATTATATAAAACCAGTGGAGCGAAGCGACTCCATAACTTTAGGCACTTTAGATCACTTTAGGCACTTTTAACTTGTCCGGCTTTCAGAAAAACAGCCCTTTTTATTGGTAAACCAAAGCCTGGTCTTTGGGCCAGGATTCTTTATTTTTGAAACATCATCTGTATTCGTTTTTTTCTGGAATGGCGCCGCAGCCATACGAAAAGGCCCAGAAAAACCAGCAGTACCGGCAGTCCGGCAATATTAAACGTCTTGACAAAAGTTTTTGTCAGAGATCCGGTATCATTCAGGGGATTAAAACTAAGCACCTTACTTCTCATAACGGCAATATTTTCTCGATGGCTCAAGGCATCAATCGTGTTCAAAATAAACATGTCATTGGGGCTATCGCCTTCAGGGTCCAGAACATTGTCTTTCAGCATTTCCGCCGATGCCATCAAGAAGATTTTGGCGGGCTTTCCCTTGGATATGGTTTCGCCCTGGCTTTTTATTTTCGCCATGTCAATTTGGGTCTTTTTCTCTGCCGGTTCGGACGTGCTTTCTTTTTTTTCCTGGGTATCTGTATTTTCATCCGGTGATTTTTTTTCCGGGATAGATTTGCCGGCAAAATAGCTGGGAAACTCCCCTTCAACGATGTATGCCAATGGAAAACTCTGTTTTTCGTCATCCGAGGGGGGCGGTGGGAGAAACATGGGATTTAGACTGATGTTTTTGCCTATCTCCCAGGATTTTTCAGAAGATGTAAAGAGCTTGACGGCTTTGAGGTTGTTTTTAGAAATCTGTGCCTCGTCCAGTTCCAGAGGGGATATTTTGACTGCAACCAGTCCCTTGATACTACGGATAAAATTTAGATCATGGTTGATATTTTTGTTTTTGATGATGGGGGCAAAGTATATGGGTCTTTCACCACCTCCCATGTTGCTGGGGAGCCTTTGCTTATGACTATTTTCATCAAGCACATATGATTTTTTAACATGGATGCCATAATGCAACAGCAATTTGTCAAGTCCGGTATCCAGCGGCACATAGTTGGGACCCCGGTTCAATCCGAAGCCCTGCTGATTATTGGGGTTGATTTCTTTGAAAGCATCAATAAACAGTGCAAGATTGGTTCCTTTCATCAAGGCCTGATCGATCTGATAAAGTTCGTAATCGGAAAATTTTTCAGTCGGCCGCACGATCACCAGACAATTGAGGCTATCGGGAATAGACTGATCTTTTAGATCAATAGGCTTCAAACTGTAAGTCTTTGATATCAAATTTGAAAAGGTTGATATTTCATCCGGATTTTGTCGCCCCATGGGTGAAAAACTCGAAATACTTAGCGTGCCGTGTCCTGACAGATATCCAAGATCCTGGTTGATATTCACCAGGGTTTCCAAGTTGTTGTTAACGATGTCTTCCAATTTATCAACATCCACCAGATCATACTGGGTTCCGATGATGGGAAGCCGGAGCACCTTTAACAAAGGTATTTTTCTGACTTTTTCTCCGTATTCCATTACAAGACCGATCATTCCATTGCCGGCCGGGATGTTGCCTTCGGATAGATTTGGCCATTGAAGTTGCATCAAATTGTATTGTTTCCATAATGGTTCCTTTGACGGTTCCATAGAGGGGTCGATGTAAGTATATTCCAGTTTTCCAAAATTTTTGGTATTGAGGCGTTCAATGCTTTCTTTTAGTTTTGCGGGATATTCAGGAATTTGGTTAAGGCCAATTAAAGGCGCGACGGATTTTAATGAAGAAGACAGAAATAGTATGACCTTTATTTTATCCTTCAAATTCAGTAATGCACTGATTTTATTGTTCAGCTTCTGTATTGCCGTTGTCAGTTTATACTCTAACCCATTGATGGAAGTAATGGTGGGAATCCGCTCAACCATATCACCGTGAATCAACACAAGCCCCATGTAGGCTTTTTTGAATTTTACCTCATCTTCTTCATAAACTTGAATCTGAACCGGATGTATACCGTAATTGTTCGCCAAGTTTTGATTTTCCTGAGTCAAAGCGTTGATCCCTTCGGCCTCGGGGCTGACATCATAGAATTTGTAGTTAAAATACGAATTGGCATGGATGGCATATTCTTCTAAAAGATCGTGTAAATATCGTTCTGTATTGTTGTGCGGTGCGGGCAGGTTTTTTGTAAAAAAGACGTTGATGGTCAACGGTTCGGAAAGGGTGGACACCACCTTTTTACTGGCCTCGGATATTGAATAAATGCTGTTTTCGGTAAGATCGATTCTAAAGAAGAGTGTCATCCCCGCCACATTGATGAGGACAATGATGACCAGATAAATAGAAAGTTTGATATATTTTGCATATCGTTTCTGAATGCTCATTTTAAGCTCCTTAATTTTTTCCCCGCATGGCCAGGTGAGTGCTGTAAAGTCCGATGAACACGACACTTAAAAAATAGATGACATCTCTCGAATCAATAATCCCTTTGGAGATGTTCTTGAAATGAAAATCGGCGCCGAGATAACCGATGACACCGAGCAGTGTCCGGGGAAAGAAGAAAAGCATTTTATCGATCAACGTGAGGGTAAAGCAGATGGTCATACCGACTATAAATGCGATGATCTGGTTGCGTGTCAACGAGGAAGCAAACAAACCCACTGCAACAAACGATGCACCCAGTAAAACAGCACCTAAGTAGCCGCCGGCCACAGGTCCCCAGTCGAGCTGGCCCATAAAGGCGATACATATCGGATAGGCAAAGGTCGGGACCAGAGCGACAGCCACAAACAGAACACCGGCTAAAAATTTACCTAAAAGGATATCCGTAAATGTTACCGGAAGGGTAAGAAGTATTTCATAGGAACCCACATTCAGCTCTTCGGAAAAGAGCCTCATGGTCACCGCCGGAATCAAAAAGGAAAATGTAATAGGAAGCAGATTAAAAAAATTTCTCAGGTCCGCCTGGTTGTAATAGAAAAATGTCGTAAAAAAGAACCACCCGGTCACCAGCAGAAAAATAGAGATGACGATATAGGCAATGGGAGATATGAAATAGTCTTTTAACTCTTTATTGCAGATACGGATCGCCTGTTGCATATCAGTCCTCCTTGGTCAGCTCGCGAAATACGGTCTCTAATGTTTTGGTTTCCTGGTGAAACTCAATGAGAATCCAGGATGTTTGTTTGATGGTTTGATAAATGGTTTCTCTCAAATCTATTGCTGATTCACACGTAAGCCGTATGCTAAGGTTGCCGTTTTGTGCTTCATGAATGCTTTGGATTTTTTTGACACCCTCGATCCTGCTGAGTTGTTCGTTCACATCTTGAAAATCGGCATTCAGCAGGTCTAAATGGATGAAATATTTTTGACCGGCAGACTGCTTGAGATTTTCCATAATATCGTCTGCAACGATCTTGCCTCTGTTGATGATTACCACTCGATTACAGGTGGCTTCCACTTCACTCAAGATGTGAGTGGATAGAATGACGGTTTTCTCTTTTCCGATTTTTCGAATGATGTTACGTATTTCTACAATCTGGTTCGGATCCAAACCTGATGTGGGCTCATCCAGTATCAGGATTTCCGGATCGGTCATCATGGCGTGGGCCAGACCCACTCGCTGATTCAAGCCTTTGGAGAGTTCATTGATACTCCGATGCATAATTTCATCCAATCCGCATAAATTAACCAGTTGTCGAATCCTGGAGATTCTTTGGTTTTTGTCCATTCCCCGAATTCTGGCAACATAGTCTAAATAATCAAAGACCAGCATGCTGTGGTATAATGGCGCCGATTCCGGCAAATACCCCATCAACTTTTTGATTTCTAAAAGATGCTCATCCAGCGAGTAGTCCTTGACGCGAATGGTTCCGGAAGTGGGCATAAAATAGCCTGTCAGCATCCTTAACGTCGTGGTTTTACCTGCGCCGTTGGGCCCTAAAAGACCGAGAATTTCCCCTTTTTTGATGTCGAAATTGATTTGATCCACAGCGCAGAAATCGTTGTAATATTTTGTCAAATTTTCAACATGGATCATGGTTTTTCCTTTCTCTTTGACACTTAGTACTCAGATTCGTAAGTTCTATGACGTATTTTTGAAAGTACAATTGTACCGTATAAGCTGAAGCCCAAAAGTTTGAAGTTTGAAGTGCCTAAAGTGAGCTAAAGTTGAGGAACGCGCTTTTAGCGCAATCATTTATAATTAAAATTGATAGAATACCTTAACTTTAGGCACTTTAGTTCACTTTAGGCACTTTACACTTTCCCATATATAGAATGAGTAAACCAAGTTATAAATACGTTACAGTATTTAAGAATAGGTGCACTAAGACAAAAAATGGTTTTTTCAATATTTGTCTTTTAGAAACATTTGTCGAGTTCATCAACCTAAAATTTTGTTTTTTTCAGATTTGGCAAATTTCAAATGATACTTTGAACCAGCCAAAACAGCGCCATTCCAATGACGACGGTACCGCCTAAAGATTTGGTTTTCAGTGCAAAAATAAAGGTAGGTATTGCCACCCAGAGCTCGGGTTGCCAGAGGGACATATGTCGGGGCATGCCGTTGGTAACGAGTTCCGGCAAAAGTAGCGCACTGAGAATCGCCGCTGGAATCAGGTCGAGCCATTCGACCAACCACCGGGGGAGATTACGCCGGGACAGCAACACCAGCGGGAACCAGCGCGGGACATAGGTCACCAGACCCATACCCAGGATGACCCACACAACCTTTTGATGAATTATCGTAACATCCATTTTTTTATACCGAGTACCGTGGTGGCCGCAAATATGGAAGCCAGTACAATGTATGAACTGCCGGGAATAATCAAAGACAGGATGACCGCCGTACCACCGGCGATAACCGCGGTGATCACATAGAAACGCCCTTTGAGCTGAAATATCAAAAGGCAGATAAACATTGCCGTTAGCGCGTAATCGATACCGAACGCACCTTCGTGGATGAATCGGCCGGTGTAACCACCGATGACGCTGCTGACGACCCATGCAATATTTGCCGTGTGATTCACCACCAGCGCCTGATCCAGGCTCCAGATTTTCTGGCTGAACCGGGTATGGTTGACGGCAAAACTTTCATCGGTAACACCATAGGCAAATAGGGACAGTTTTTTTCGGGTGGTGTTACCCATAAAAACCGCCAGAGACGAACTCATCAGTAAATGCCTCAGATTGACTGCAAATGTTGTAATAATAATTGAAACAGCCCCTGCACCGGCTGAAAGCATGGATACGGCAATAAACTGTGAGCTGCCGGCAAAAACCAAAATAGACATCAGCATGATCTCTATGGGATGAAGCCCGGCCTTTTGGGCCAGTACGCCGAAGGCAATGCCGATGGGAATATACCCGAGGCAAATGGGCCAGGCCGCCGACAGACCTTGTAAGATTGACGTCTTGAAATCATATTTTTTGGGGGGAGAAACAGAATCGGACATTGTCTAGTCACATACTTTATAACTGTTTAAATTTGAATAGGCTGTAAATTTTTTATAAAAACTTGAGGTAAGTTCAAAACCGAATATATTTCATTGGTAAACTCGTTTTGTCAATTGTTTTCTAATGTGTATAATGCATTGAGGGTGTAGGTGTTGAAATCAAGGCAATGTTTGACAAACTGGATCTATTTATTATTTTTATACATAAAAGACGAGATTCGGAAGCCCGCACATGTTGTAGGTTCCATGAATTTAAAAAAATGAATTAAGCTCATCAAATTTGAATAGAGAAGGGAAGAAATATGAAAACTGACACCGATTATAAAAATGATGCGATTGACCTTAGATGCCCGGAATGTCGCGCACAGTTAAAGGAACGGAGATCGCGTACACCGGATAAATGCGAGATGATTTGCGGTGGGTGCGGACAAAGTTTTGATGTGTGTGACCTTGAAACCCTGGATGCATTGAAACAACAGTCTTAAATAGGATTATTCCAGAAGTTCCTCAATGGCTTTTAACAGTTCGGGCAGTTCGATGGGCTTGGTTAATGTTCGCTGTGCCCCAAACATTTTGGCCAAATGTAAATAATCCTGTGGCCCTAATCGACCGCCCCCTGAAATGGCGATGATTTTAATGTCCGGAAAGTCTTTCTTCAACTCCTGGATGGTCTCAATTCCATCTTTTTCCGGCATAATGAGATCCGTGATAATGAGATCCGTGGGGTTCTTCCGATACAGCTTTACCCCCTCTTTACCGTCAGAAGCTTCGATAACCTCATATCCATTTCGCTCTATCATTTTTCGGAGCATTGTCCGAAACTGAATATCATCATCTATGATAAGAATATTTGCCATTACTTATTTTTTCCTATTTCATCGGTTTCGTGGCGCGTAAAGGTTTATTTTTGAAATATGATTACAAGCCATCTCAAAAACACATCTAACGCCCAATTACAGCGTTTCGAGCCTCTTCAAAATGCTCACATACTCCCATGTATGCTCCGCTTTTTCATCGGCTCGCGCCTTGTCCTTGAACGTAATCTGCATTTTTGAGATGGCTTGTAGATGGAGTGTCTTTTTAATTTAACAATCATATTCAAGATTTAATACCATAATAATAACCATATCAGACTTATAGTCAAATGTAAAATTTATAAAAAATAGAACAAAAGGGCATATTTGTGAAATGACAGAAATGGATGATGTTATTTCGGGCTAAAAGATATCGATACTCTCTACCGGGCAGGTTACCCAGACGTCGTCGCCGATGCCCATTTCATGACGGTTGAATGAATCTTTGGGGATCAATACATTTAAAGGTATTCCGGCATCAACCAGAACACGGACATTGAACTGTTCCTGGTTCAGCTGAATGATCTTACCTTTTCGGGTGTTTTCTTCGGTACTGCATTTGTTTTGGCTGATCCTGACCTTTCCGGGTGAAATGGATATCCGCGCCCGGCCTGTTTTTTCAGATCGTGTCCTTAATTTAAATCCGTTGGGAAGCATGCAGTATTGGTGACCGTCTGTGCCGGTCTCGATGAGGGCGCTGAAGATATTTTCATATATGGATTTTGCAACCTTCCCCTCAAAGAGAAATATAGTTTCATCTGCAAGCCTTGATGTCTGAACCACATCATGGGTGGTGAAAACAACTGAAATGCTTTTTATCTGATTGATCTCCCGGATGATGCGTTCTATGGTAATCTGATTTTCAACATCAACACTGCTCATAGGCTCATCCAAGAGAATGACTTCCGGGGAACAGGCCAGTGCCCGCGCAATGGCCACCCGCTGGGTTTGACCGCCGGAAAGGGTGTGTGCTCTTGCATCCCTGAACGATGCCATGCCCACCAGCTCCAGCAATTCATCAACTATTTCGCTTCTTCTTTCTTGGGGTGTGCTTCTGATCTTGAGGGGGAAATCTATGTTTTTATAAACCGTCGTGGTAAAGAGGATGGGGTGTTGCTGAACAAGCACCACCTTGCGTCTCAGTTTCATCAGTCTGCCCATATTTGAATTGATTTGTTCCTTCTTGAACCAGATTTCACCGGAGGTTGGAGGCAAAAGAAAAGCCAGAATTTCAAGGAGTGTCGTTTTTCCTGAACCGTTGGGTCCAAGAAGCCCGATCACCTTACCTTTTTGAATAGAAAGGCGTTTGAGGTCTAAAACGGCCTGTTCATCGTAGGCCTTGATAATGTTCTTTAGCTGATAAAGCATCTTAATGATTTCCGCGTCCCTTGCCCTGAAAATAATTGCAAAAGATATTGACGGCAAAACTGACACTTAAGAGCACGAGTCCCAGGGCCACACTCAACACAAATTCCCCTTTGTCATATTCCAAGGCCATGGCCGTTGTCATGGTCCGGGTGAATCCTTTGGCATTACCGCCAAGCATCATGCTGATTCCTACTTCAGCGATGACTCTTCCAAACGCCATGACGGCGGCGGCCGTAATACCGAATCGTGCTTCACGGATGATCACCCATGCAGTTTGTCTGATATTTGCGCCAAGGGTCAAGGCGGTTTTCCGGTAACGATCGTCAATGCGGCTCACGGCGGAGATGGTCAGGGTGGTGACGATGGGAATAATAAGGATTATTTGGCCGATGATAATCGCTTTCTGGGTATAGAGAAGGTCATAGGTGCCGAAAACACCTCTTCTGGAAATAAAGGTATAGACAAACAAACCGATAACCACCGTGGGCAGAGCGAGCAGGGTATTCAGTATGGTGATGACCAGCCGTTTCCCTCGAAACTCAGAAAAGGCGATTAAGAACCCTGAAGGAACGCCCGCCAAACCCGCAATGAGAGTGGAGATGGAACTCACCTTCAAAGACACGCTGATAATCTCAAGCAGGTTGTGATCCAGTGTCCAGATCAGAAGCAGAGCCGAGAGAAAACTATCTGTCAAAAAATTCATAAAAGCTATTTATTTCTTTTTAAGTATCCTTTTTTAATTAATCCATTAAACCTTCAGCTAAGCTGAAGGTCCCAGCTTTGCTATGCAAGTATGTAAGTTTATATTCACCGCCCGCTTCGCTCAAGACACAGAGGACGCAGAGAATAATAATTTTTCCATTGCCGTTGAGAGGACGGCAATGGAAAAGCACCAAGCAGCTTACGCTGCGGAAACGACAAAAGGCATCAATTCTTTGGTTGCAAGGTGCCAATACGGGCATTTCTATTACCCGAAGGGTTGAGTCATTTTGCTTTTCGGCGTCTCAGCGAAAAGCAAAAAAAACCAAAAGCTCTGCGCGCTCTGCGGCTCTGCGGTGAATAAATTTTTATAAAGACCCTTTTAAGGGTCACCATCATGCCCCCCCTTTTTAGGGGTGGTTATTGACTTATGAAACAACAGGGTCTGCGATAATATTTTTCAACGTGATATGTTGTTAACCTTTTTATAAAAAACCGATACTATTCCCCTTTCGGTATTGCATCCGGGAAAAAA
>Ga0224495_10000951_pt1 | contig 21667 bp, 22 predicted proteins | sample SF_Jul11_sed_USG_FD_168128 | JGI IMG/M metagenome (GOLD analysis project Ga0224495, IMG submission 168128) | Sediment microbial communities from San Francisco Bay, California, United States - SF_Jul11_sed_USGS_4_1 | ecosystem: Environmental > Aquatic > Marine > Sediment | place: USA: California...
ATGTTGACCACCGAAAATCACGACTCGATGAAAATGAAAGGCAAAGAGGCTGGCGCTTCCGGGTGGTTGGTCAAACCGTTCAATCCGCATAGATTGCTTGAGATTGTTAAGAAATTTGTTGGCTAGTATCATCTTCATCTGGCTGGAATGAGACGGGGACGGAACCTCATTCCTTTTCGAAAAATCAATCAGGCTCCCTCTCCAAGGTTTTGCAAACCATTTTCTGGCGTAATCATGAAATTAGAAGTGGCCGTTCTTCGCAACTATCAGGATAGTGACGCGGACGTGAAGAGCCCCTTGAATATACGATCAGCGACCCGTTCGCTGTATTGCGGCATTCGGTCAAATGTCCAGCAGATGCACCAGAGAGTGCTAAACCCAAGCGGATCCGACATAAACCGATCTGCAGGCAGTAATGGGTGAATATAAAACATGGCTTGACATTGGTTAGGTTTTACCAATTTAGAAAGGGTGTACGATGATAGTGTTTGTAGCCGGCATGTCCAGATCGGGGTCAATGTGGACGTATAACATCGTTCGCGCGATTTATGAAACTACAGATTTTTCAGTATTACCAAAAACAATACCCGCGGACGAACGAGCCTTGATCAGGGATACTTTATCAAGCGAGGTAAAAAATGATGAGATTCATTGCATCAAGACACATTTTTTATTTAGGCGGCCTATTCCCACAAGTCATGACGTGAAATTTATTTGCAACATAAGAGATGTGCGGGACGCTTGTATTTCGTTTATGCGTTTTACGCACTCGGATTTTGAAAGAGGCTTGTCAGCCATGTCCTCCATGATGAATACCACAGATTATTATCTCAATGAGTTCGGAGAGGGTGTACTAGGTGTTCGTTTTGAAGATGTGACCAACAATCCATCAAATGTTGTTGACAGTATTTGTTCTTTCCTAAAGGTAGAGCTATCGGATAGCGATAAAAATGGAATAGTCGCCCGGTTTAGCAAATCCAATATCCAAAAGAAATTACATGACATGTCAAAAGTGAAACTAGCCACTGATGGCCAAATCGAAGGGAATGAACAACAATCAAAATTTGTATCCATCAAAAACCTTGATGGGACTTACAGAATATATGATAAGAGCACGGCGTTTCAGAGTAATCACATAACCTCAACAGGTGACGGTGAGTGGAGAACGGTTTTCGATAAGGAGCAAATCGACAAGGTAAATAGTATTTCCAAAGAATGGCTGCTAAGGCATGGCTATAAAATATAATGGCGCAAACCTTGATTAACTCTTGGTCTGCCAACCGTCTTATAACTACCGGCACTTTGCCGTCATCGCTACATACCTTTCGCCTGCGGAGATATTTACACGCGTGCATTCATTATTTGCCCACGTGATTTATCGATATGAGTTCATGGGTACTATTCTCGTGATAACGGTGTGAAATCAGACGCAAAAAAATGCTAAGCAGCTGGTATTAGTACCTTTAATCTGGGGGCTGGTGTATGCAGAATGCAGTGATCGTACTGGCTGATATAAGCGGGTACACGCGTTTTATCAAACTGCACGGGATGGCACTCGCACATGCCGAAAGCATTATTACCGAATTGCTGGACAGCATCATCGACCACTCAAAGTATCCCCTCACCCTGAACAAGCTTGAGGGTGACGCAGCTTTATTTTACGCCCTGGCTGACGAAAACCCACAGGCCGTGGCTAAAAGTGTGCTGCAGCAGGTAAATGGATTCTTTCAAGCTTTTGGTTTGCGCAAGAAGGAGATCGGTGTGGATGCGTTGTGCAATTGCGGCGGCTGCACTGAGGTTGTTCACTTGAATATTAAAACAGTTGTGACTTTTGGGGGCGTGGTGGTCAGGCGGGTACGACAATTCGAAGAGATTTCCGGCACTTCGGTGATCGTAGCTCACCGCCTGTTGAAGAACAGCGTACCACTGGACGAGTATGTGCTTCTGGACGAGGATTTTGAGCATATCCTGGATGATGTGCCTTCAGGAGGGACGCGGATTACAGAACAGTGTGAGGGAATAGGTGCGGTCAGCGCGTCCTATTATCCGCCTCCGCCAGACGTTGTAACGGAACCAACGCCTAACTTCAAGCGCCAGATTCGTCTGGTGAGACACGCAGTCACCTATATGGTACGCAAGCACGTCCGTAACTGGATCGGCATTGCTCCACTGCGAAAGTTTCGCAACCTGACTAAGTGATTTATCGCGCGCGAAGATTAATGGTTAATGGGTAGTGCCATATAGATGTTTCATCAGGATATTGAAATGTCGTACTATCCATATTTCGCCGATACCGACATGTAAGAAAAGAAGGAGTTAAATAATGAGTGCAATCGCAGACTATAAGCTGGTGCGTAATTCAACGGTTGGAACCGAGCTCACCGAGGACAAGGCCAAACTACTGGCCGCGAAGATGGGGGTTCGTCATTTGAAGGATGGCGAATTTCTGGTAAAAGAAGGTGGGAACGACCAGACCTTGTTCGTGCTTGCCGCAGGCAAGCTTACTGTCACAAGTCAGGATGCAGAGGGTGTGGAACATACGGTTTACACCATGAAGGAAGGTGAGTGTGCCGGCACCCGCGCTTTCGTTGAAGAGTCACCGCGCAAAGCGACACTACGCGCACTGGGTACTGCCACGGTCTACACTCTGACTCCGGAAGACTTCGAATCATTACTTGATTCTCATCCGAGGGTGGCTTTCAAGGTGATGCGCGCATTGTTCCGCGTAACCCACGCCAACCTGTCGCGGATGAACAGGGAGAGCAGAGAACTGGCCAACTACATTTCCAAGACGCAGGGGCGATATTGATTCTCTCAAGAGTATAATAACCGTGTGTAGACCACGGTATATATCGCTTCATGAAGGGTACGGAACCGGGTTGGATGAAGCGCGGCTAGGTAATAAAAATGACCTCTGCCACCGGCAACCAGAAATGCATGTGCCAAAATAGGACCAGCACCCAAGAAAATCTTGAATTGATTGTGGGAGACCGTAATTTCCTTCAGTAGAAATCGTGATAGTTTCGGAATAGCTTCAGGGTTTTTCCATGGAAATGAAGAAGGTCAATTCCGGTAAATTGCGAGCCATTGGATACGATGCGCGCGCCAAATTACTGCAAGTCCAACTCGAAGACGGTAGCACGTTGCAATATAGCGGTGTGGGTGAAGCTATCTGGCGCCGACTCAGCAGCTCCCGAGCTGCATGGAGTTTTTATCGCGATAACATCGAGGAAGAGTTCGGTGCTAAGCGTATTTCAGGCAACTCTCAGACAACGAAAACCCCTCTCGACGATTTATTTGAAAAATCCTGAGGCCGGGTATCACAAATACATTACTGAACAGGCATTTCGCAATTGCTACCCAACAGAATGTTCGGCGTAAGACCCAGCTTCACTGCATATACAGTTCTCTATTGATACCTTAGAAAAAAATCTTCCATGCATCGGACATGTTGCGCATTCCATAGTTACTCGATAACTGCAGGTCAGCGATGATTCTTTACAGTTGGCGGTATAGTGTTGCCGCTAGCTTGCATGTCAATCGCTTCGGGGTGTTTCTGATAGTGTTTTCTCAGGCAGTTTGCCAATGCCTGTTTGGTATCGTCTTCTACAGGGCATACCTCTTTGTCCGTCAGGCAGGCGACCATATCTCTCAGCAGCAAACTCTGGGGCATTGGCATTTTCTGCTCCCATGATGCCAGCAAAGTCCGGTTGATATGTGAAGGCAAAGAAGCCAGGATGCCGATGTCATTCTGGTTGTGCACCAGCAAGCCTGATGTGGTGCCACGATCCAGAGTCAGCACCTGAAAGAAGTAAAGCGTGTGGTAATCGAGCTGTTTTTTGTAATCATCCTCTGTCGGTGAAGTGCGTTTCTCCAGAGCCGATGACAATAGTTCACAGTAGGTATCAATTGCCGCTTCCCCCACTATTCTGGCCATCTTCATGTCGTCTTCAAAATTTCCGCTGGAATAGTTTTCCAGATAGAAGTGCGTGATGCCGCGGTGACGACCCAGCGCTGGGATAAAGAAGTACCGATCGCCCTGCGCAGCTCCTTCGAGATACTGTTGCGGCGCTGCCTGCTTCAGTTTGTTGGCAAATTCATTTTTGTCCGCGCTATTTTCAATCGCCGGATTCAGGTCTGCCATAACACGCCAGTAACCGCTGCCGCTTTTCATCTCCGTCCAGCTGATATGGATATGCACCGAGGGTGCCAGCGGATTTTTAGGATGGATGATAGTCGAGATGGCGGAAGCGGAAGCCAGTTGCTTTGTGTCGTCAGCGTCATATTGCACTTGGGATGTATTGACCGACGCGCGATTGAATATCGTATCGTCAGTCGCCATGAAGCGGACGCCGCCGCCATATTTTCCATTTTCGCGGAACCATTCCGTGGGCGCGTAAGGTTTGCCGTTGCCGAATTTTTTGCTGATCGCATTCAGTTTGGTCACGAACCGTTGCTGCAGATCACACACCAGCGTGTAAGCCTGGTCTGCACGGGTAGATTTTGCTCTGATTCTTTCCATTATTTCCAATTCCCTCATTTTTCAATATATTACTTGCGTAAATGTCATTACTGTCGAATTTACCTTCCGAAATGTAGCACATTATCCGGAAATAATTTCAACCGATAGTAGACGCAAGCAACTGTTTGCCGGTGGGATGCACATTTTCAGGCTGATGAAATGGGGGTAGATAATGCTCTGCTGGTGTAGGTTTATCACCATGAAATGTAGGATTGCGCCGGTTTGTCATTACTCCTAATCCGGTCTAGCTAGATAGCTTCGACTCGGATGGGGAGTGGTTCGGTACAATTTTTCAGGCGATGAAAGAGTGGCCACGGAAATGTCATGATCCATTCCGATCAATTGAGGCATACTGCTGACGCCGCTGAAAGATAAATGGGTGATGAAATAATTGAAGGTTTGGGGATTAATTCTTGCGGGTATAAACTTTAACCGTATTTTCGATAACTTAGCATGCTATATCTGGTTGCTGAGGACATGCCTGTCGTGGTTTACAATCCCACGCGGCGCTTGCATTGCGCGCAAGAACGGTGCTACTTATTCTGATTTGGCGCCTCATTGTTGAGAAGGATTTCTTTACGATACATTAATGAAGGATGGTTGTCCGTTAGCGATGTTGGACAACATCGCTCAGACAGGTTCGGTGCCGTGTCGATGATGCAAACCCGAAGTAACTCAAGGAGATCAAGTGTGTTCGCAAAAATATTACTCCCCGTCTTTCTGATATCAGTCGCTCTTGCGCCATTCAACATCAGTCTTGCGGAAGAAATGGCGACCGATTGCAGATTAAGGGGCGGAACGGTGGTTAGGCTCACAGCCGAAGTATGCGGGATGGAAGGTGGGGAGCAGGCGAGCGAAACCGTTTCTCCAGAACAGGAGGGGGTTATCGATTCCGTTGAGCGTGATACATCCGGCATCCAGACATCGGGTAATTCAAAGCTCGATGAAATCCGTAGATTGATAATCGATTTATTGGTAAAACCTGTTGGAACAAACACACCCGGGAGCAGGAATCCAGAAGGCATTGAAAGAACCGCAAAATTTGACGGGTGTCGTTTGATTGTTGATGAGGATCTACATATCCAGTACGGCAATGCCTTTTCTGTATGGAAGGACTTCAAAATCAATTCGGTTATCGATTTACAGAATATCGATCAGGATAAAATCGGGATCATGGCAAAAATATCTTCAAAAGGAGGCGATCTGCGTGCGGCGGCGATATTCCTCGAAGAACGAAAAAACAAGGATGGCAATAATATTTCCATATCGGTGTTAAATCTTAGAGAGGGCGATTACACAAAATACACATCGCATGGATTATCTGCCTATTGGGATACGCCCCAAGATGATTTGTGGATAGCAGACGAGTATGGCTACCCAAAAGATACAGGATGGAGCACTGTGGCAACCGACCGGATCAGGCTACTGCTCATTGTCAATTCATCGAGCGAAGCAGCAAAGCTGAAAAACGCATTTGAAGAAGTAAATGCGATGTGTAAACTCCAACCCGTCAAAGCTAATTAGCTCTCGATGGCTGTGTAAAATAGTTTCGGGGTGGCGCGATAAAGGTGGTTCGTTAATTGTTTCATTCAGGGAGATAAAACATGGACGCTAATCAGATAGGGCAATTTAAAGCCAAACAACGTGAAACATGGACGATGGGAAATTTCGGCGACATGGCTGTGTTCACCACACCCGTCGCAGGCCATCTGGCGCGCTATGCACGTGTAGCGAAAGATCATGCAGTGCTGGATGTGGGGACGGGCACCGGTGTGGTTGCCATCACGGCGCGGCGTTTGGGCGCAAAGGTCACCGGACTCGACCTGACCCCAGCACTGCTCACGCAGGCGAGGGAAAATGCGACACTGGCCGGTCATGATGATATTGCGTGGCATGAGGGCGATGCCGAAGCACTGCCTTTTCCGGACGCCTTTTTTGATGTGGTGTTGAGCCAGTTCGGACATATGTTTGCCCCGCGTCCAGAGGTTGCGGTAAGCGAGATGCTGCGTGTGCTGAAACCCGGCGGCACAATCGCGTTTGCTACCTGGCCCGGCGAGCAGTTGATCGGCCGACAGTTCAGCTTAATCGCCAGATATATCCCACCTCCGCAGGGTGTGCCATCTCCGGTGCAGTGGGGTGATGTCGCGACGGTACGTCAACGGCTTGGGGTCAGCGTGACACGCATCCACCATGAGCGTGGCATCATGGGCATTCCGGCACTCACTCCCATGCATTTGCGCTTATTTCAGGAAGCCAAAGCGGGGCCTTTCATTCGTGCAGTACAGGCTTTGCAATCAGAACCTGAAAGACTCGAGGCGTGGCGAAATGAAATGGATGAGGTACTGGGCGAATATCTGCATGACAACGTCGTCCGACACGAGTATTTGCTTACGCGGGCGATTAAGGTTTGAGCGGCATAGCCAGAATCAAATTCATCTGACTGCACACTGACTTAACTTGCCGGTTCCTCCGGCTTGAGATCGTAAGGAAAAGTCTCCAGCAACGCTTTCATTTTCATGTCGTCCTGGTCGATATGGTCGATCGCCCAGGCACTTAAGAATTGAAAGTAATGTTCGGCAATGCTTTCGGACCACTTGCCATGATAAGCAGCCAGCTCCTTCTCGATAGCCAGCATTTCCTTCAAGATGTATTGGTGCTCAAGATGGTGATGATCGAAGTTGTAATTGATCGCGAGAGCGATCTTTGTTTCGCTGGCGAAGTGCTTGCGCGTGGCTTGGTCAAGGGCTTTTAGGGTTTCGGAAAAACGTGAGCTGTTCTTCGATCTTATGGCACGATCCACTTCATTGACCAATTTGAATATGTTCTTGTGTTCTGAATCCAGCGTTTCGTTTCCGACACTCATTTGCCTCGACCATCTTAATTCCATAACGCTCCCCTTAAGCTTTCCAGAATGACCAATAGAGCGAACAACTTGTTTTTTGACTATTCTAACCCTCTACGCTCTGTTTTTACAGTTGATATGAGATATGTGAGGCGTAACAGATTTGCACGCTGAACTATTCACATCATGACGGTGACATACAGATGGGTGAGATGCGTCCGCACTTTGTCGCGTACGTTTTCAGTGCCTATGCGGCAGGGTTACCTTGCAAGCCCGTGTTTACCGCATGATATGATGATCGTTCCTGTTAGCTTGAAATGGAAAAGGGGGCAGCGTGGATACCAAATATATTTTGAATGTGCTGCTGTTGATGCTAGTGACACACGCTGCTTTGGCGGATGGTGTGATGATCGAGAAAACGACGGTCATGTCCGGGGACATAGAGGTTCCAGTGGAAATCGCTATCCCCTCAGGCAAGGGACCCTTCCCGCCCGTGCTTTATATCCATGCCAAACGCGGCTATGACGAAGTGGACCGTCGCCACATCGGCACATTGGCCGAGCAGGGATTTCTGGTGATGGCACCGGATTGGCAGAGCGGGCGCTTTATCGAACGCTGGCCCACTACGCATGATCCGGCCACGGAAGGTGACGTGGAGTCTGTGATGAACAAGCTGATGAGTTTACCTAATGCATGCCACATACCGATTGGCATTGTCGGCTACTCCCGAGGCGGGTACTACTCGATCCGTTTGGCCGCGAAACGCGGCAAGGACATCGCTGCCATCGCCAACTACGCGGGCCATATGCAAAATCCCAACGCGCCTGAGCCGGAGCAGTTGTTCAGCGTGGCACCGGAGATTGCACAGGTCAACACACCCATGCTGTTTCTGATTGGCGAGCAGGATTATGAATTGCGACGAATGAACGGCGGGCGCGCTTTTTACAGTTTGTATGAACGCGGTGTGCTGGTGGAAATGCAATATTATCCTTTGGCGCGCCGTGCATTCGATTTTCGCAATGACCAAAGTCCGGAAGAGAAGATCGCCACACGCCACGCGCGGGAGCGGGTGAAAAATTGGCTGCAAAAATATATGCGGCTGGACAAGAATGGTCGTTGCAAATGAGATACTGACCCGCGGGGATAGCCGCTATTTTTGAGCCATAACAATTGATTTCATGCATTTGAAACACCTCCAACCCCATTCTGTCTGGGCACACTTCGCCACGTTGTGCGCGATACCGCGTTCTTCACTGCATGAATCATCGCTGATCGAATATCTGATTGACTGGGCTCAGACGCGTGGCATTGAGTCAATTGTCGATGGTGCCGGTAACCTGATACTGAAAAAACCTGCCAGTCAAGGTTGTGAGGGATGTTCCGGGGTAATTTTGCAGGGCCATCTCGATATGGTATGCCAAGCCAATGCCGGAACCCGGCATGACTTCGAGCGCGACGCCATTCGTGCCGTGGTGAGAGACGGGTGGGTGGTGGCGGATGACACGACCTTGGGCGCAGACAACGGGATCGGTGTCGCGCTTGCCCTAGCGGTTCTTGAGGAGCCTGACCTGCTCCATCCCCCGCTGGAAGTGCTGCTTACCGTCAATGAAGAATGCGGCATGGACGGTGCGCGCGGGCTGGCTTCCAATACTTTGCAGGGAGAAACGTTGATCAACCTCGATACTGAGGAGTGGGGACACTTCTACCTGGGTTGTGCGGGTGGTGTAGATGTGGAGGTGTTTCACGAATGCGCGCCGGAAGATGTACCCCCGGAATATGTGCTGCTGCGCTTTGATGTGTCCGGCCTGCGCGGGGGGCATTCCGGCATCGACATCCACCTCGGGCGTGGCAATGCGATCAAGCTGCTGGCGGAAGCGTTGCGCGATTTGTCCGAGCATACAGATGTGCGATTGATTGTTTTTAATGGCGGGACAGCGCGCAACGCGATTCCGCGCGAGGCGTTTGCCCTGTGCGCGTTACCCTTGGATGTAGCATCAAACATCGACGAGTGGATCAGGCATCGGGATCAGGCATGGCGACTCAGGTTTTCCGGGGTGGATGATAATGTGTCGTTCGTGTGCAATCATTACGATACGCCACCCGGCACAGCCATTGCTCGTGTGGAGCAGCAACGCGTGCTCGCATTCCTCGATAGTGCCGTCAATGGTGTCGCGCTCATCAGCGAAGACTTTACCGGTGTGACTGACACCTCCAGCAATCTCGGCGTGGTCATGCTTGAACAGGGCGCGTTTCGGGCGACCTTTAAAGTGAGATCGCTGCAGGATAAGCGCACGGATACGTTGTCGGATAAGCTGGTTTCTTATGCTGTAGCGCATGGTTTCAAGGCATGGAAGGACGGCGCATATCCAGGCTGGACGCCCAACCCCTCCTCAGACCTGCTGCAACTGTGCCAGCAGGTCTACACCGCGCAATTCGGCCAACCAGCCTCGCTACAAGTGATCCACGCCGGACTGGAATGCGGCCTGCTTGCATCCAGCCACCCGCATCTGGAGATGATCTCATTCGGTCCCGACATACGCGGGGCGCACGCTCCGGGTGAAAGTGTAGAAATCGCTTCCGTAGATCGTTGCTGGAGATTACTCAAATCGGTATTGCGCTCGCTGGCAAAGATATAGATCCCGGTCAGCCAATGCAATTGCACATCTCACACGATCCAGAATATATTCAAACAATATTTCGCTCAGGAATCCTCGTTTTTACAATTGTATTTTCTTCCTTTGTTTTGGCCGGGGAATCTTGCCCTCCGGCAATAAGCGCACAGCTATCTTCGGAGCAAATAAAAGAGGCCATGAGCAACGCTCAGGATCGGGGATTTTTGTGGCGCATCAGCAAGGAAGGCCGCACGTCTTTCCTTTATGGCACGATCCATGTGGCGAAGCCGGAGTGGATGTTTCCCGGCCCAAATGTGATGGATGCCATACGTAGTGCGGATACAGTTGCGCTTGAGCTTGATATGTCGAATGAGGACATTTCACGGCGCATCACACGCGGGATGGCGGAAATGCATAGCGAGGTGCTTCCCGAATCGCTGGAGCGGCGTTTGCGACAGCAGGCAGACGCAGTGTGTGTATCCTATGAATCCATGATTGAATTACCCCCCGAGTTGCAGGTTGTAATGTTGTCCGTGTTTGTCGGACGATGGGAGGCGATGGATTCGGAGTTTGGTCTTGATGGCATTTTGGGCGGTATCGGGCACAGTGCAGCCAAGAATGTGGTATCACTGGAAACCCCGGAGGGACAATTGAAAATGTTGCAGATGCCGAGTCGGCAGGAGACTATTGCGTTCGTTGAAGACGGCTTGGAAGATTTGGAATCGGGCCGTGCCCGAACCATGCTGGGCAAGGTCGCGAAACTATGGTCGGAGAGCGATTTTGCCGAGATGTCGCGCTATGGCGAATGGTGTGAATGTCTTGACTCGGAGATCGACCGTAAAATGATGAAACGGCTACTTGATGATCGTAACGCTGATTTGTCTAAAAGTATCGATGCCTTGCACGTCAGCGGTAAAAAGGTTTTTGTCGCAGTCGGCAGCTTGCATCTTTTTGGGCCACAGGGCTTGCCGACATTGATGGAACAGCTCGGCTATCGGGTGCAACGGGTGAATCTTAATTTATTGTGATGATGGTTGCTGCTGTCAGGAAGGTTTAGGGCTGGCGTTACTTTGATTTATTTTCAATAATGTTGTCCTTGCTATTGAAGTTAAGATAACTTGATTTACGTGGAGGAATGTTTGGTTTCTACACGGGGTTGTTGTTTAGAATCGCAGGTCAGAATAATGGCAGTAAAATGCCAAAAGGAGAGAGCATGTCGCATAATCGAAATTGTATCAGGGCAAGTCTGCTTGCCATATTATTCGCTTCTACAGCAGTTATCGCAGAAGACAGCGCATCGGATATCAAGAAAAGAATGGGGGCGGGCGATCCGGTCGCGGGCAAGGAAAAGGCGTCAATTTGCCAGACGTGCCACGGTGAGGACGGTAACAGCACGACGACGAAGTATCCAAAACTTGCCGGACAATATGCCGAATATATCCAGAAACAGGTCAATGATTTCAAATCAGGCGACCGTAAGGATCCGATGATGTCAGCAATGGTTGGATCCGTGGAAAGCGAGCAGGATCTGCTCGACATCGCGGCTTATTTTGCCAGTCAGCACAAAATGAAAAGCGAAAAGCCAGTGGCCAACAAAGTGGGGCAGGCCCGGTTCATGGATTCTGCCAATGGCTGCGGGGCATGTCATGGGTTAAATGGCAAAGGAATGGCACCGGATCAATCTCAGGCACCGGTGATAGGTGGCCAACACAAAGAATATCTGGTCAAGCAACTCAAAAGTTTCAGGAAGCATACCCGTACCAACGATCCGGCCGGAATGATGGGTATGGTCACAGGTTATATGACTGATGAAGAAATTGAGGCAGTGGCCAGTTATGTATCGGGTTTGTAACTCGGCGGGTGCGAATCCGCAGGTAAGATGGAAATTAGCGTTTTCCGGCACTGACGTAGAATACCTGGGCTTATCGTGACTCATGAAAAGGATAAGCTTGCGAACTTTATCTAAGCGCGCTCATCCGGCAACGAGCGTTGCTGCCAGAGCAGGTATGCCCCCCACACCAGTGCCAGCAACATCATCAGACCGCCGAGAGTGTGGGCAAATGTTCCCCAATGCTGCGCGTTATCTATCTGTCCCAGCGTGGTCAGCAAAAATATCCAGTCATGCGGCCCGTCATTTGCGCCGGTGCCGCCGCCGAGCAATGTCAATTGCGGATGCAATGCGTCATAGATGTATGGTGATAAATCCACCAGACTGACGCTGGCCCACCACAGACAGATGGAAGCGCCAAAATTGTCGCGTTGCTTCATGACAAATGAAATCCCGATAGCGAAAGGCAAGGCGATCTGGAACAGACTGCCGCCGAGGATCATCATGAATTCGCCGAAGGGGTGGAGCAGCACGTGCCCGGCTTCGTGTATTGGCAACAGAATATTGTGCATGAAGGATGCGCCTATCTCGCCTGAACGATGGTCATATCCGAACAGGAACCAGCTCCATGCTGACAGCGACAGCAAAACGGTGCAGCGTCCATAAAATGCCACCGAATCCATTTTCTCCATGGGCAGAAAAAGGGCACCAATAAAACCGGGCTCATCACGTTCAGATGGCGTTTTTTCAATATCGCCTGGCGTTGGCGAAACTACAGGCTGCGCCCACTTGAAAAAATATATCCCGCATTTCGGGCAGGATGCGCTTGCGGGCATGGGAGCGGATAGTGCGTATCCGCATTTTGGGCATTTAGAATATGTGTTGGGCACGAGTTTAAGTAATTTCAGCAGAATCAATCTGGATGCCGATTTTTTCAGTATAGTGATGTCGAAAAGACGGGGTGTTCATTGCAAAATCCTCATGCAAATATTTAGTATACTCGACATGTTACGGGCATGAATTTCGGCTGAACATCATGGCCGTCTTGTCGGAATGACATTCCTTGGATACGGACGAAAAGCATTTAAGTGCATCGGGAGAAAGGTTGTGAGCGAGATTAAAACTGCCGTAACGTCTTACATTAAAGGCTTGGCTGACATTTCAGCCAAGCTGATTACCAGACCGGCAGAATTCTTTAAGGCCATGCCAAAAAATAACGGGTATATGGCTCCGTTGCTATATGTTGTCATCGCCTCATTGCTTGGCACGGTGTTAAGCATTTTCATTTCCATGGTGGCGCGTGGCGCGGGTATCCATTATTTGAGTATGGCAGCCATATGGCTGATTATCGTGCCGATGATCTCGGTTATTCTGAGTTTTTTTGCGGCGGGTATCTGTTATGTGATCTGGAATTTTACCGGTTCCAAGGAAAACTTTGAGACCAGTTATCGCTGTCTGGCATATACGCATGTGTTGATGCCAATCGCGATTCTGCTGAGCATTGTGCCCTATCTTGGTTTGCTGGGAATTGCGTGGTGGCTTTTTATAATGGTCGTTGCGACCAAAGAGGTACACAAAGCATCAATCAAGCCGGCCCTGATTGCATTTGGCATCATTGCCGCTTTAGCAGGTTTGACCTACTACAACTCGGTGTCCTCCGCTTTGCAATCCAAAAAGCATCTGGAAGAGTTTACTAGGCAGTTGCAGCAGATGCCCGGTTCGCCCGACTTGGACAGCAGGGAACGATAGAGCAATAAATATCATCTTTGTTGGTACATGTTGCAGCGTGTTAATTACCGAATCTAGTTCGTACGGAAGCGGGGCAAAAGGTTTACTCCACCACCTTGCCAGTCTTTATGGTCTTGCTATGGATGGGACTTGTCCTGCCACGGATTTCCCATCACCTTCACTAGCCACTTTAAACTAGTGATTTGGATGGCCTGCTGGCAAGGTATTTCCCCTGTTGCGGAGGAAAAGAGGGAGGATCCTTTTGAAAATAACTATGGTATCTGCGCACGAATGCCGCTGGAGGAGTTTGTTTGGAATCGTCAATCAGGCTCGGCAGAATTCCTTTCACGAAATACAAATCCATGTTTTGAGACGCCTTCGCATTTGTTTTATTGAACCTTTCGCATTCAAAGAAGTCCTTGATACGTAAATAAGTTTGCCCGGACAGGGCGATGCAGTTGGGTTCGCTGCTGGACTCCACTCGCGATGCGTAATTGACGGACTCTCCCCAGATATCGTAGGAGAATTTTTGTTTGCCAACCATTCCGGCAATCACGTGCCCGGTGTGAATTCCAACCCGGACAGACAAGCTATGCCGATTGCTTGCACTGCGCTCGGTTACGGCGCGAATAATTTCCATTGCCGCCATGACGGCATCTACGGGATGGGATGGATTGCGTTCCGGCAACCCTCCTGCACACATATAGCTGTCGCCGATAGTTTTCAATTTTTCCAGGCCGTAACGTGCCGCAATCTCATCGAAAGTACTAAAGTATTCATGCAGCATCTGAACCAGATCTTCCGCTGCCAGCGTCTCGGCTGAGGTTGAAAAGCCCACGAAATCAGTAAAAATGATCGTCACATCTTCCAGATATTTTGGTGCAACCGATCCCTTCTTGCGAAATTCTTCGGCCACCGTGGCAGGCAATATATTGAGCAGCAGAGATTTAGAAATCTGGCGCTGTTTATCGAATTCCGCCCGACGCTGAGACAGTTCCTGCTCAATGCCAGTTCGCTGATTTTTAGTGGTGCGCAATGCTTCAGAAAGGCTGTTCAAGGAATCGGCGATTTCTCCCAGTTCATCGTTCAATTGAAGTGTGATCGGGTTTCCGGAATTGCCGTTATGAATCGAGTCAGCAATCTGCTTTAACGAGTTCAGTCCTCTGGCAATGCGGCGATACACCTGAACGGCGATGATGATTGCTACACACAGAGAAAGTGCAAAAGCTATGAGCGCTGCTTGATTAGTCCACCATTTTGCATCTTCGAGTTGCTGGTGAGCAGTTTCAATCTGGTGATTCTCGATATCTTCAAGCAGGGGAATTGCTTCATACAGCACATATTGACTTAATGGTTCGGTGTGCAGGGCTAGTTCGGAGAGCGCTTGAATATGGTTAACCCCGAAATTCCCGTAAAAAATTCGCCACGATGCGGCCAAGTCCGCGTAGCTCTTTTGCAAAATCGTCATCCTGACACGGGTTTCGGGATCCGAAATTTTTTGTAGCAATGCAATCTGAGTGGCGATCGCTTCTAACTTAAGATTCAGTTTTTCAAACTCGTTGGCAGGCAAAGCGGTTGCTGTTCCATCCAGATGGATCTGGCTCAGGCGGGATATCTGGCTCTGCATGTTAGCCGTGTTCTGTTTAATCGACGTCGTTAATGCCTGTCGGGAAATAGCCCGCTGCAAAAATTCTGTTGAAACCTCTTTTTGTTGGCTGCTCCAGAAATTCACGGAAAAATTTAACGCGAATAAAGTCAGGATGGCGCCAAATGAAAACTGAATGTGTTTTTTAATTATCATTGATCGGACATATCCAAAAACATGGAAAGGATGGTGGGAAGTATAAGACATTCCCACATCCATCGGGCAAGCCAGCAACGGAAATAAAAGTAGTGGGGAACATATGCTGGTGCTGCCAACTACTTTTATGGAATACTGCGACAATATCAAAAAAGGTGAAGCTGGCCGGTAAGCCGGGTTCTGTCGTGGACAGTCATTCCTCTAGGCGTTTCGTTACCTTACGCTCAAGCAACCTACCCGCTGACGACGCGAGCAGCGTCATAGTCAGCCTATTTGGTCTTGCTCCGGATGGGGTTTACCCTGCCACTGATGTTGCCACCAGCGCGGTGAGCTCTTACCTCGCCATTTCACCCTTGCCAATCTACCGAAATAAACTGGCGGTATATTTTCTGTGGCACTTTCCATCGCCTCACGGCGTCCGGCCGTTAACCGGCATCCCGCTCTATGGAGCCCGGACTTTCCTCCCCGCCCTCCAGGCGGAGAGAAAAATCCGGGTTCCCCCGAACTTTGGCTTCGGCATAACTTGCTTGCGCAAATTAGCCTACACCGCAACATGTACGCTTGCGCGTTCAAGTTGTCCTCCCCGCCCTTGCGGACGCGGCGACTGTCTAGCCAGCTTCGGGGCGGAGTCTATCACGTGTGCATCCGGCAAGTCCGATGAAGTGATTGGAAAATCTGCAAGGTTGCATCACCATTTCAGCAATGTTTTACCCAGCCATAGGCCCGCGATGCCGAAGGCGATCACCGGCAGGTAATGCCATTGGATGAGGTGCATGGTCGAGTCGGTTTGCTCCGCGAGCCGGAGCCACAAGGCACCGATGCTAAAAGCGAATAACAACGCGATGCTGCCGGCCCAGCGCAGGTGGGTGCTGGCAAATTTTCGCATCGCGTAGAACATCCATGCGATCGGCAACAGCGACAATAGAGTCAGCTCTATCGTGCACTGAAAGCCGTGTATGGGTGACGGGACTGGCGGAACATCGGCACGCCAGGCGAGTAACATCACCAGTACAAGCAGGGCGAGTGTCGCGAAGGGTGTGTAGGCGACGTGGCGCATCTGGTGCATATCCGGGTAAGAAAGCAAAGCCGCACTGATTGAGGTGGCGACAAATAATCCCAGCAGCGCGGCGACTTCCAGTGCAAACAGTGGCTCCTGAAATTTTGCCATCAGGTCTGCACGAGTGCCCGAGATCAATAATGCCAAGGCGAGATAGGCGGCAGCACCGGCCATCCACTTGGTACTCAGTATGAAGGGGTGCGGCGCGGGTTTAACCGTAATCACTTCTTGTGCAAGTTCGCCAATCAATTTATTTATATCTGCCATCACTCTTCCAGTTTCTGTCTTAATATCTTGTAGGCTCGATGCGCAGCCACTTTGACTGCGGACTCGTTCATGCCGATCTTTTCGGCGACCTCTTTGGCTGTATAGCCGTCTTGATGCATCATCCGCAGGATTGTGGCCTGCTTCTCTGGAAGTTTTTCGACCTCCGCACTGATGGATTCGTATGAAAGTGCCGATTCGGTTACATGGTCAGGCAAAAATTCTTCGATTTCAGCTAAATCGTCGGCGTGATGTAGCTGATCGGCATAGTGCGCGCGCAGATGATCGTGCAGGCGAAATTTGGCGATGGCAAATACCCATGGCTTGTAAGGGCGCTTGCCATCGTAAGTGTGGCGGGCCTTGTGCACCGAGATCAGAATCTCCTGCATAACGTCATCTACCTCGGTGGCGGAGTTAAGGCGTCTGGAGAGATAGGGACGTAGCAAACGAGTGGTTGCCTGCAGCAATTCCGCATAGGTGCGCTGATCACCCGCAAGAGACTGCGTCATTAAATACTCAAAATCGTGGCTGTGATCGCTCAATGGAATCCCGCTAAATGTTCATGTAACTTTTATCCGACTATCTTCGAATACCGTAGCAACAGGTGGAAATCATAACTGATTTGGATGTTCATTTTGGCGTGTATCCACGGCATCGGGTGTTAGAAATTCATTACACAAGTGAGGTGAGCAATGCAACGCAGACAATTCATATCGGTTCTAGGCGGTATTACAGCCCTTTTCGCGACACGCTCGTTTGCCGGGATCACACTGGCAGGTGACAAAGTCACCATCGTGCAATTTAATGATGACGGCAAATCATTGGGGTTGGCAACCCTGAGCAAGGTACACAAAAACGCCGAATGGAAACAACGCCTGTCACCATTGGCCTATGAGGTTACGCGTAAACAGGGTACCGAACGGGCGTTTTCGCAGCCGGGCTACGACATGCATGAGCCTGGCCTGTATCGTTGCGTGTGTTGCGACAATGCACTGTTCGATGCAGAAACCAAATACGACTCGCGCACCGGTTGGCCGAGTTTCTGGCAGCCGATAGCGCCCGAGAATGTATCCGAGAATGTCGATCGTACGTTTGGCATGAGGCGTATCGAAGTGCAGTGCACGCTGTGCGACGCCCATCTTGGACACGTGTTCGACGACGGTCCCAAGCCGACCGGCTTGCGCTATTGCATCAACATGGTCGCCCTTCGTTTTATTCACGCAAAATAAACATGCTGATTTTTCTTCTCTCATATCTTGGCGGCGTACTCACCATCTTCAGCCCGTGCGTGTTGCCGGTGCTGCCGTTCATCTTCGCGCGTTCCGGCCAGTCGTTCCGGCGCAGCGGATTGCCTGTGCTGGTCGGCATGGCGATCACCTTCGCCGTTCTGGCCAGCCTTGCAGCCGTCGGCGGTTCATGGCTGGTCGGGGTGAACCAGTATGGACGCTACGCGGCGATGCTGTTATTGCTGCTGTTCGGTATTGCGCTGGTCTCGCCTGCGCTGTCCGAAAGGATGATGCGACCCTTCGTGACGTTGGGTGGAAAGCTGCAACAGCGCGCCGATAGCGAGGGTAGCATCAAGGGTTCCCTGCTACTCGGCGTGGCCGTGGGATTCCTGTGGGCGCCCTGCGCCGGGCCGATACTCGGGCTGGTGCTGGCCGGTGCGGCGCTGCAAGGCGCGAGCGTCTATACCGCGCTACTGCTGCTGGCATTCGCCCTCGGGGCGGCATCATCACTGGCGGTGGCGCTGCTGGCGGGCAGCAAGGTGTTCGCGCTGATGAAGCGCGGGCTTGGTGCGGAAGAGTGGTTGCGGCGCGGCCTCGGTATCGCCGTGGTCGCAGGTGTAGTCGTGATCGCGCTCGGCTGGGATACGCGCTTTCTTGCGCAGTTTTCTTTCCTGAATACGGCGAATACCGAGCAACAGTTGATCGCGCAACTAGGCAGCAAACCCGAATCAAAAACGCAAACGGATATGGCACCGCCGTTGAATGGCGCGACGGGCTGGCTGAATTCGCAGCCGCTCACCGGCGACATGCTGCGCGGCAAGGTGGTGTTGGTCGACTTCTGGACCTACTCCTGCATCAACTGCCTGCGCACGCTGCCCTACCTGAAAGCGTGGGATGAAAAGTACCGCAGCCAGGGGCTGGTGATCGTCGGCGTGCACTCGCCCGAGTTCGCGTTTGAGAAAGACCGGCGCAATGTCGAGCAGGCGATGCGCGACCTCGGCATCAACTATCCGGTGGCGATGGACAACGAGTTCGCGATCTGGAACGCGTTCAGCAACGAATACTGGCCCGCGCACTACCTGATTGACGTTCAGGGCAAGATACGTCACCGGCACTTCGGTGAAGGCGCGTACCAGCAAACCGAGCGCATGATTCAGAATCTTCTTCGTGAAGCGCATCAAGACATGGCCACCCATGCAAATGATCTGGTTCAGGTGAACGGAACCGGTGTCGTCGCAGCAGCGGCGAGCGACCGCGCGCGTCGCTCGCCAGAGACCTACCTCGGCTATAAGCGCCAGGAGAATTTTTCCTCACCCGAACCGATCGGAAAGGATGCTGTGTCGCGATACTCTGCGCCGGCGAATCTCGGTTTCAATCAGTGGTCGCTGGTCGGTGAATGGAAATTCACCCGCGAATCCGCAATGGCACAGGACAAGGGGACGATCAACTTCCGCTTCTACGGACGAGACCTGCATCTCGTGCTGGGCAGCGACAAGCCGGTGCGCTTCAAGGTCACTCTGGATGGGAAACCACCGGGAGCAAACCGCGGAGTGGATATCGACGCGCAGGGTAACGGTGTCATTCGCGAGCAGCGTCTGTACCAGTTGATCCGCCAATCGGGCGAACTCGTCGAGCGTACTTTCCGCATCGAGTTTCTGGATGGAGGCGCGGAAGCGTTCGCCTTTACGTTTGGATAATTTCAAGGAGTACCATCATGCAAACCAAAACAATACACAGCAATCTTTTACGCATCATCCTAGGCCTGATGCTTTTCCTTGGTACCGGAGCAATCCAGGCGGCCGAACAGATTGCCGTCTTCGCCGGCGGCTGTTTCTGGGGTGTGGACGCGGTGTTCAAGCACGTCAGGGGTGTGACAGAAGTGGTGTCCGGTTATGCGGGTGGCAGCGCGGAAACCGCGCATTACAGGATGGTGGGTGAGGGCGATACTGGCCATGCCGAAGCGGTACAGGTCAGCTTCGATCCGGCCAAGGTCAGTTACCAAACCTTGCTGAAAGTGTTCTTCACTGTCGCCCACAATCCTACCCAACTAAACCGCCAAGGACCGGATTACGGTACGCAATATCGTTCGGCGATCTTTTACACCGGCAAGGAGCAGCAGAATCAGGCGCAAACCTACATAGGTAAACTCACTTCAACTCGCACCTTCAGCAACCCCATCGTCACCCAAGTCGTACCACTCGCGAAGTTCTACCCCGCCGAAGACTACCATCAGAACTACCTCGCTCTACATCCCAATCAACCGTACATCATGTTCCACGACATGCCCAAGCTGGAGCAGTTGCGTATGCAGTTTCCGGAGTTGTATCAATAGACCTTTCTATCTGATGTGCCGCTACGAGGAAAATAAAAAAGCGTTAAGTTGGCTATTAATTCGAATCGGAAGTAATACAGTTGCAGAATGTAAATTCTGCGCTAAGGTGTGATTAGCCAAGTAAATCATCGTGCAGAACTTTGAAATAAAGCCAAGGTATGTTTTGGCAGAGGCACACAGCAGTGAACATTATCTGCATATGTTGTCAGAATCATGAGGGAGGTGGGGATCAATTGTCGGACTATTTTCTGAGCATATATAACCGAATTAGTCGAGGCGCTTATATCCAAATGCATCTAATATTGGTGACAGCTTGTCGTTAAGGAAGATAATTGTTTCCGGTTTTAGCTGGTTCATATAATCGCCAGCCACGCCTTTGCGGAGATGTTTGTGGATATTTTCCGTTTGAGGTCGTAACCGTTTAGCTTCCTCAACTAGCGTATTAATCAGGCCACTGCTGATTTTGAGATCGCAACAGGCCAGTATTTTCCCCAACCATTCAGCAAAGTTATCGACCATATTCTCATAAGTTATGATGCAGGTTTCAGGGTAAACATCCAGCAATAATGTTTTATAACGAACGAAGTTGTTATACACATAATCACTTTCGGTAATTACATATTCGTCAATAGTGAGTGCTTTAGCTTGGTACCTTTTTTTAATGAATGCTTCAAATTTATTTCCGTGTCTATCAGGTGGCGGATGACTATAAGCAACAGAGTAGTATTGCGAAACAAGAATATCTCTTGGATCGCGTATCATCAATAAAACCTTGTATCTTTCAAGTTCAGGTATACCCTCTATCATTCCGCCAAAGGGACCATAGAGGTATCCTTTAGTCCTAAAAACATGTTGATGTTGCGCCATTTCTTCGGCAGTGAGATGGTCTAAAAAAGGGTAATTTGAGTTAAATGCGTACCCGTGAATGTTAATTGGCTGCATTCCCATTTCTGTGGCACATCTTCTCAAGATATCTCCTGTGTATTGCGTAGCGGCTTTATTAAAAGAAAAGTGGAGAATGCTGCTGGAATTGTTGTCTGAGTAGTGCTTTCCGCGTATCAAATTCAATTCAACCGGGTAATTTCTTTGATTTAGATATGAGGATACAAGCGGAAATCTGGAGATAGTTGATCTCAAAAAATGTAAATATTTGGCCGACATTTCCTCATTCCCGTAATTTATATGTGGTTGTAGTGCGCCACTCGCCATTTTGTACCACTTATCAGGTGGATTTAGCGGAATATTGTTGCACGTACAAGGTAGCCGCGGCAATTTCCCCTACGGTCTCTTGCCTAAACCGGCATTCGAGAGGCAACCTGTAAAATTGTATATCAATTACATTATGTTCTTCGGCCAAGTTAACTGATCCGATAGGGGCTTCCGGAGCCGCAATATTTTGCTACGCATACTAAGCACAGCAAATGTTTAGTCGAAAAGGTGGGTCTCTTGCCTGGA
>Ga0224495_10000952_pt1 | contig 21660 bp, 28 predicted proteins | sample SF_Jul11_sed_USG_FD_168128 | JGI IMG/M metagenome (GOLD analysis project Ga0224495, IMG submission 168128) | Sediment microbial communities from San Francisco Bay, California, United States - SF_Jul11_sed_USGS_4_1 | ecosystem: Environmental > Aquatic > Marine > Sediment | place: USA: California...
TCTCATTCTGGCTATTGTTAGAAGATTTCTGGACAGGTCAATTCCGACTACGTTCAATGCGTGTTTTGAGAGGGCAATCGAGTGGCGTGCTGTGCCGCAGCACAGGTCGAGAATAATGCCCTTTGTGGCTATTACATCCTCAATGAAGTCTGCCTCATTTTCTGTGTCACGAGCGTTGGTTATGGCTTCCCAATCAGCTCTCATATTGTTGAAAATGTTGATGTACGGTTGGTTTCTCGACCTTCGCTTTCCCAACATCGTTAGCCCGTATTCTTAGACATAGGTAGAAGCCGCTTTTATTAATTCGATGATTCCACTGAAAAGTCGTTGTTCGAAGGTTCTAGGAATGATTCCCAATCCCGTTCAGGCTCGCGCTGGTGCCTTAGTTTTAAGCCATGGTTTGTGCTATCTGATGTGTATGTTTGAGCTTGGTGTATGTTATGAAGACTGAAGATGCAGAGAGGCTCCGACGTTGGCGAAGGCGTGGCTTTTACAGCGAGAACTCGCTGGTTAAGCTTCTTAAAAAGAATGGTTTCTATGCCGTACGGGTTCCTGTCAGTAACCCGAGCCTTAACCCTTTACCAGATATTATTGCGAGGCGCGAAGAGCATGTTTATGCTTTTGAAGTTAAGAACGCCCGCTATTACGCTTATTTTCCTAGACAGCAAATTCAGAAGTTGTTTGAGTTCCTGCATGAGTTTGTGCCTGCGGAAACGCAGTACAAGCACCCGATTCTGGCTGCACATTTGGGCAAACGATGGGTCTTCCGTGAAGTGGATTGGCAATTGTGGAAAGAAGGAAAATTACTCGAACAACAACGTATCGTGAAACGGGACATCGGAAACTTCAAGTTGATCAGGGACAAAGAAAGTGAAAAGGCAAGCTCGCCAGTGCCAGATGTCGATTCGACAAGCACCTAGGTATTCCTGAGATGTGAATTTGAGCCTACGCCACGACGCCTTCGGGCCAAGTTAACGCGTGGCGCCACAAGTCCTGAAGCTCTGCTACACGATCTCTAACAACAGCGTAAAGTTTCTTCCTCAGAATGGCATCGCTTTTCCATGTTGCCTTAGCCTTTTTGAGCTTGGTTATTCGGTTGGATAGTTCACTGTCGTCCATAGCGTTTTTTATCCAGTTCTCGAAGTCTCCACGTTTCAAGTGGAAGGACAATGATGTTGGAGTGACTGTGTTGATTTTGCTGCACAGGTCAGTTAGGCTTGTCGCGAAGTCGCCTGCGGGTTTTCCAATATCCTCGTAGAAGAAGAAGGCTTTCTCATGCACGACTGCTCCTAGAATTCTAGTAATCTGATCGCGGCTTAGAACCTCAAAGGTTGATTCTTCTCGCTTCTCGCGGCTGAGCGTTGATTTCTGAGTCATGGTTTGTCAGAGAGATTTGCAGCGATGAGTGTTCTAAATAGCTTTATGAATCCTAAATTCACTTCTTTGAGCGAGACAAGCATCGCTTTGATGTTTCGGTTCCTGATATATTGCATTGGGCGAAGCATCTTACTTATAGAGAATAGTGCACTGTGTACGCATAGGTGTCGGAGAAATGGAAACGAATGAATGGCTTCCCAGAACTCTTGACGCAGCTCACGTGTCAAGTCAGGATTCCTACAGCAGGCTTCTCGAAATGATGAACCGCTTGGAGGAAGGAGACGACCCTAAATTCACTCCTGAGCAAGCCGAATTCTTCAAATCACTAATAACCAGCTTAATTGACACAATACGGTCTTTCAAGCATTAGAGGGAAAGCAGAGATCCTCTGACGGCCCTATCTTCTCCTCTTCTCAAGCAGCCTCTTGACTATATCATCGTAGGATTCGCCTTTATGTCCTCTTTCCTTCAACATTTCAACAGTGCCTTTTCGAAGCCTTATACTTGTGAAACAGTCTCTGTCGACCGATTTTTCTTGAGCGTTTGTTTCCTCAGTTGCGACCACGATTATCGCCGAGAAGAATTATTATGCACGCTGCATATAAAAGCGCAATTGTGCAGCAGGAGCTCAGCGCAAGTACTCACGAGGATATGAGCAGCTACAATGGTAACGATTGCCCATTTTTGCGCTGAGAAGGCTACCCTTTTGGCTCACTTTTCATAACTCCTTCCATGACTCTGCACTAACTGATGGATCAGTATTTTTCTTGCGTTGTCGCGGAAAACACGGTTTTGTTGCTGAGGTGTTCTATGTTCCCGTGTGCAAACTGGGCGCAAATGCGCGCGGTTTGACGCACTGTGCGCTGGAGAGACACTTTCGTCCTTTTTGTCAAGTTGTTGGAGATTTTGGTAACTATATTTTATGAGGCCCCCATGAACTCAGAAAATGCGGCATGATATGGCACAATGCATAATGCTGCATCTGATGCATAACTGGTATCAAAGAGAGTTGTAGACTCACACTTAGCAGCTTGCGGAGACTAGGCTTTGGGGCTACTCTCCTCGGTTCCAGAGCCGCCCTTCGACCACGCGCATTTCAAGTGAAAAAGCCGCTGCCATTCGGGTCGGAGATGTCAGACCACATAGTAGTCGACGACTTTCTGCATCCTCTTTGGCGTCTGGTTCTTGACGTAGATCTTCTTCAATATTTTAATGATTTGAGGCTGAAAACGAGCAATGTCCGTTAATGTTACCAGACCGAGCAGATTGCCCTCTGAGACCACTGGCAGTTTCTTGACCTTCATCTTGAACATCAGCCTAGCAGCTTCCTCAAGGTCCATTCCTGGATCCGCTACGACGAGGGGCGAGGTCATTATTTCGGAGACCTTTGTCTTCTCTGAGTTGCGCGACATTCCAAGAACACGGCTGAGCATGTCGCGTTCGGTTACGATGCCCACAGCCTTTGCATTCCTTGTCACAATCAGGCAGCCGATCTCATGTTTGTTCATTAGGTCGACGGCTTTCTTCACTGAGACGTCTGCATCAATTGTGACAACATCCTCAGTCATGGCGTCTTCAACTTTGAGGGACAGTACGGTCACCTTGGGCTACATTCTATTCGTCACAGGTTAAAAAGCTAATCTGGAAGAGTGTGACGTCTTTGCTTTTGTATTCACTCACCAGCGAGTCCCATGAACTGAAGGTAGAAAAAGAAGCCCGAAACAAGCGCATTTGCTACGGAAGGATGCTTCTCTAACACTTTGGGTAGGCGCAACAGCCTACTTCTTGCCGGAGGAAGCATAGCCGAGAGAGCACTAGGTGATTCACGTGAACCTGTATTACGATGCACGCCCTACATCACCAGAATTCACTGTAATGCACAAAGGATACAAGAGCATAGACATTTCTCAGCTTCGCTTTAGTTAGAGCCACTTTTCGATTGATATTTCTTGGTCCGCGCGTGGCTGGTCACAATGAGCAAGAATGGTGTCTTCGAAACTAGATCGGCTCAAGAAGCTGTGATGCTCCCTTTCTAACATCGCTTCAAATATCTTTATCTCTCCTTAGAGTCAAATCTTAGAAATGGGGCAATCACAATGAAGCTTTTCAACGAGAGTCTGACATTGTCCACGAGAGGTGAGATCAGTCTTGTCGACATTTCACGCATGGTTCAGGATGTAGTTGACAAGTCATGCGTCAAGAATGGAATAGCCCACGTTTTTGCGCCTCACGCAACTGGAATACTTATTCTAACTGAGTATGAGCCTAGCCTAGTTGCGGACATTAAGAAGGTACTGGAGCGGCTCGTTCCGAAGCGTGGAGATTACGCCCATCCGTCTAATGCTCATTCCCATCTTAGGTCAATTTTGTTCAGTCCGGACAAAACCTTGCCTATAATAGACGGCCGGCTCACATTGGGCACTTGGCAGTCGCTTGTGTTCGTTGAGACTGATGTTCGTCCACGTCAGAGAACGATAGTTGTGCAGGTTCTCGGTGAATAGGCAACAGAATAGGCTTCATACTATTTCCAGTAGTCGCCACTCCCGGTAGTCAGTAGCCGTCTTAATATAGCCTCTAAGCATTTTGTCAACTTCCTGATCGCCTGTATCAACTCTTAACACGCCACCCTTAGTCCCTTGGATTTTGCTCCTTGTGGCAACAACGATTATGCGGTCTTTTCCGACCTGCCTTATGATTTCCGGACTTATCTGCTGATTTCCCCTGCCTAGCAACATACCCTGCCTTCCGATCGGTGAAAGCACGATCCACGTGCTGTTCCAGTCCTTGACTTCGCGTAAGATTCCTTTCTCATTGACATCTTTGACGACTTTCCCGTCTCGGTAGATGTCTACTCCAAGAATTGTTTTCTCAACTCCTAGCAGATCTGCAATGCACTTGATCGTGGTGCCAGGTCCCAGAATATAGGTCGCGTCAGGCTTCACTTCCTCGGCAACAAATCGTGCAACAGCCACCTGACTCTCGTGTTCATTTTCTGTTTCAGGGCTGAGGTGTTTGCTGCCCAATAGGCGCATGGGTGTGAAAGGCCCCTTGAGCAAACCGTGAAGACGCACATTCAAACGATCGCATCTAATAGCTTCCTCATCAGCGTCCATCACTTCAAAGTCAATAATCTGTGCAGAACCATCCAGGAAATCGCCAACTACGTCGGCTGCATCTCTGGGGCTTGCAGCAAATACGCCACTGTACATTTTGACTCCAGACGGAACGCCTAGAACTAAGAGGCTGACTTTCTTGCCCATAGCGTCGAGGATGTCTTTCGCTGTGCCATCTCCTCCCACGAATACTGTGAGTTCAACAGCGGATTTTGCCATGAGCCTTATGGCGAGTTTTGTGTCCTCGGCAGCTGTCTCCTTTTTGCGTGGCATGGAGAGAATCGTTGCCTTCAAGCCTACCTTTCGGATCTCGTTCTCTCCCATAAGGCCTGGGCACGTTATTAGCTCGACTTTCCTAGTCAAAGTGAGTTCCTTGAGTCTCATCAGAAATTCCAAGGCTCTTCCAGGAGCAATGGGTTTAGCATGCAAAGCTGTAGCGTTCTTCAACATATGATCGGTTCCTTTGAGCCCGACCCTACCACCCATGCCTGCAATTGGATTGACTAGAAATCCCAGTCTTATGCTCTTCATGCCTTGAAGCACAACTCGCTGGTTCTATTCTATACTGCCTCAAACAGAAAAATTATTCCGTAGCGCGCGCAAACACTCGCAATACACTTGCACACTTACCTAACGCCACGAAAAACCTAATTTATCAGCCTCACTTAGTAAACCACTTCAAAGCCGTGCAATGCAGGGCGCAGACCCAGGACATCAAATTGGAAGAAATGAACGCGGTAGTCAAGAGCAAGAGGCAAGCGGGAGCTCAAGTTACCAAGGTGAACACGCCCAGAATCAAAGAGCACGAGGTGCTCGTTGAGGTTGAAGCCACCTCAATATGCGGCACAGATGTGCACATCTGGGACTGGAATGAATGGGCGCAAAAACGCATGAAACGGATTCCAATCATTTTTGGTCATGAAGTCGCTGGCAAGGTTGTGGAAATCGGCAAGTACGTCACAAATGTTCAGATCGGCGATAAAGTCTCAGCCGAAACTCACATCGTCGACAACACATGTTATCAATGCAAAACAGATAGAAAACACGTGTGCAAGAACATGGAGATCTTAGGAGTGGACAGAGATGGCGTCTTTGCTGAGCAGTTCGCCATGCCAGAAGAGAACGCTTGGAAGAATGATCCCCAATTGGACCCAGCTATCGCTTCGATTCAGGAGCCTCTTGGAAACGCTGTTCAAACGGTTCTGCCCAAGGAGCATGTGGAGGATGTCGCAGGCAAAAACGTTGCAGTTCTGGGCACAGGCCCTATCGGGCTAATGGCCATAGCAGTTCTACGGGAACTAGGCGCAGCCAAAATCTTTGCCACAGCCGGAGGCCTGAACAAGGTTCGAATGGATCTGGCGAAGAAAATGGGCGCCGACATGGTTCTCAGCGCTAGAGAAGAGGGAGAACGCCTTGTCAAAACCATTATTGACGCGACTGACGGCAACGGAGTCGATGTAGCCTTGGAGATGTCGGGTGATCCAAGCGCTGTAAGACAAGCGTTTGAGATGCTTACTCCGGGCGGAAGAGTGTCGCTACTTGGAATTGTTGACAAGCCGATGGAGCTCGATTTGAACATGGCCATGATTTTCAAGTCAGCAACCGTGTTCGGTATAACCGGTCGCAGAATGTTTGAGACATGGTATCAAGTCCGAGGCCTGCTTGCTAAGCCTAGTTTCAAGGAGAAGATTTCTGCTGTAGTCACACATCGGATTCCCCTCCGAGACATAGGCAAAGGCATGGATTTGATCAATTCAAAGCAAGCAGCAAAAGTCGTGTTGGAGCCCAAGTGGTAGCGAAGTAAAAGTTAAGAGAAACATGAGAGTGAGACTAAAGCCTCTCAAGGTGAAACCAATAATGCGCAATCCAACTGCATTCTTAGCTCAGGAATACCAAGACCTGGTGAAGAATCAGCTTGACTGGAAGATCCGAGTGCTAGAAGGCCCGAGTACAGCATGGTGCAAAGTTGACGGTAAGAAAGTGCTAATGTTATGCTCAAACAATTATTTGAGTTTGAGCACGCATCCCAAAGTCAAAGAGGCAGCTTTGAAGGCCATCGAAACACACGGAGCAGGTTCAGGCTCGGTTCGACCTATCGCAGGAACAATGGACATCCATATTGAGCTTGAGAGACGACTAGCGAAGTTCAAACATGCTGAGGCGTCCCTTGTTTACCAGACTGGTTTTGCCGCCAATGCAGGACTAATTCCACAATTAGCTGGAAAAGAGGACTTGATGATCAGCGATGAACTCAATCACGGAAGCGTCATCGATGGCGTGAGGCTCAGCCACGCAGAGAGAGCTGTCTACAAGCACAGCGACATGAAAGATCTGGAAAGAGTCTTGAACGAATCAGAGAAACACACCCCGCCTTACAGAAGAATCCTGATAATGACAGACGGCGTCTTTTCGATGGACGGCGACATCGCCCTACTGGACCAAATCGCCAAACTAGGGGCGGAACATGGCGCTATGGTCTACGTTGATGATGCCCATGGAGAAGGCGTTTTGGGCGAAGGCGGAAGAGGCATAGTCTCCCATTTTAAGCTCAACCGTGAGCAGGTTCAGGTCGAGATGGGGACTTTCTCCAAGGCATTCGGCGTCGTAGGAGGCCACATTTCAGGAAGTCGAGATCTTGTCAACTTTGCCTACAACAGGTCCAGAACGTGGCTCCTAAGCGGCTCGCATCCACCTCCTGTAGCTGCAGCATGTATAGCGGCGATTGATGTGCTGGAGAAAGAGCCTCAACATGTGAGACAGCTATGGGATAACACGCGGTATTTCAAGAAAACAATGAAAGACCTCGGTTTCGACATCGGCAATAGCCAGACACCAATCACGCCGGTCATGGTCGGAGAAAGCGGTGTCGCCCAGAAACTAAGCACGCGGCTTTTCGAGGAAGGCATTTTCGCTTTGCCAATAGTTTTTCCTATGGTGGCAAGAGACAAAGCCCGCATAAGAACGATGATGAACTCGCAGCTTGCAAGAAAAGACTTGGACTTCGCCATTGACACATTTGAAAAAATCGGCAAAGAGCTACACATAATATAACTTTCGTTTTCCGAACCCACTTCGTCTTCGAGGCGAATCGTATCACTTCTGGTGAGGATTCGAGAGTGCTAAACATATTCTATCTAAGAACGTGTTCACATCTAACGCAATTTCGATGAATCCATTCGTCGCTCAAGGATGTTTCTTGCGTGATTTGTTGAAAAATGGGACGATTCGCCACATTTCGCAATCCTAGGAATCCCAGCAGAGAGCTTTGCAGTTCCATTGACATTGCTCGCAAATTTTCTGCTCATGAACTTGGCCCTCTTTTGGCTAGATAGTTCTCAACTACCTGCATATTCTCGCAGATTATCGCGGTTTCATCTCACTCTATTTAAGCTTCGTTTGAGATCGCTGACTACTCAAGTGCATGTACCACGATAATGCTTATGTCATCAGTGAACCACACTGTCAGGGTGAAAGGCAAGGCCTCATGCAGACGGCGTTTCGCGAGTTATGCGAACTCTGTGAGAATTTGGGGGGGACAACCAAGCGTCTCCTAATGGTCGATTTGACAGCTGGCTTTCTGAAGGCGTTGGACCCCTCAGAGGTTGAACCGGCTATTTCCATGATTCTGGGGCGACCATTTCCAAGATGGGATCAGCGCGTGCTCGAACTGAGTTGGACTACTGTGAGCGGTATAGTCAGGCGGTTAACCGAACTGGATTGGAGCGATTTCCGAGCAGCATACAGTCAAACCGGAGATGTTGGCTCGACCGTAAAGACTGTGTTTGAAACTAGGAAAATGAGAAAGCAAGCCGCTTTGTTTGAGAAAACCATGAGCGTTCTCGAAGTTAGGCGCGCCTTTGAGAACATCGCAGAGGCCTCAGGTCATGGGTCAAGAGAACGCAAAGAACGCTTAGTCGAGACTTTGCTAAGTCAGGCCTCGCCTGTTGAAGCAAAATGTCTGATTAAGATCATGATCAACGAGATGCGAACTGGCTTTAGTGAAGGGCTGATGGAAGTTGCAGTGGCTAAGACCTTCGATGTCTCTCTTGAGGCTGTTCAGACAGCAAGCATGCTTACTGGAGACATAGGTGAGACTGCTTCAATATTAAAGCTCAAAGGAAAGGAAGGAATAGCTAACCTCGGATTCCAACTTTTCCGACCCATTAAGCCCATGATGGCGCAGATGGCTGCTGACGTGAGCGAAGCCATCAACGAGGCAGGCGGACCCATGGCTTTTGAATACAAGTTGGATGGCGCCCGCATTCAAATCCACAGATCCGGAGATAGAATACGAGTTTACAGTCGCCGTCTTACTGACGTAACAGAAAGCTTGCCTGACATTGTTGAACTGATTCAAAGAGAAATCAAAGCATGTGAAGCTATTCTTGAAGGCGAGGTCATTGCAGTGGGCACGGATCAGGCTAGTCCTCTTCTGTTTCAGCACCTAATGCGAAGGTTTCGAAGAGTGCACGACATCGACGAAATGAGGCAAAAGGTACCATTAGAGCTTCAACTGTTTGATGTCATTTATCATGACGGAAAAAGCCTAATCAATGTGCCCTATGAACAGCGTAGAAAAAAACTGAGCGAGATAGCCGGCAACATACAGCTGACAAAACAGATGATCACAGACGACATACGGCAAGCGGAGGTCTTCTTGACTGAGGCCCTAAAAGGCGGTCACGAGGGTTTAGTTGCAAAGAAACTCACCAGCACTTACACACCTGGCATCAGGGGGAAGCGTTGGTTCAAGATCAAACAAATCCTAGACCCACTAGATCTCGTGATAGTGGCCGCTGAATGGGGCTACGGTAGAAGACACAACTGGCTTAGTGACTATTACCTAGCAGCGCGCGAAGTCAATACTGGCGAGTTCATCATAGTGGGCAAGACATTTAAGGGCTTGACTGACGATGAAATCATTGAAATGACTGAGCGGCTTAAGGGATTGATCGTTCGAGAGGAGCCGCACCGAGTGGTGGTTATGCCCAAAATCGTCGTAGAAGTTGCTTACAACGAGATTCAAAAAAGCCCGAAGTATGAGTGCGGTATGGCATTGCGCTTTGCTCGAATAAGTCGTATAAGGGATGATAAATCCCCTGAAGACGTGGACACTATCCAACGTGTTCGAAGGATATATGAAAAACAGTTTGAGAAGAAGGCGAAATTCTGATGCAATCTATCAAGTTGGCCAGAGTTGGGATAGCCCTTTTGCTGGTTGGAGCCGTGTTCGCTTTTGTTTGGTGGTATTCAGCTGGATACGTTTTCCTAGCTTGGTACTGGTCTTATCAGATCTCAGCTTTGACCTTCGCAACATTGATGGTTGCTCCGTCGATTGCACTTTCCATTGTGGGTCTATCTAGCTATGTTGCTGGTCGAAACGCGTTTTGGAAATCACATCAACGGAGAAAAGGATCATTAGCCCTTTTGGGGCTAGCCCTCATGATTGTAGGCGGTTTCTTCACTGCATGGACTTGGGCATTTTCAGTATACGGCGCCAATAAACTTCAGCCACCATATGCCAAACCTCTGACCTACTATCTAGTCAATAATTCCCCATACTTCATACTGTTCGCTCTATGGTTCGCCGCGGGGCTCTTGGTCCTCGCTGACGCAGTAGAGGCACATTGGAAAGGGCCATAATCAAGCATGAGACGCGTTACGTGACTTTGTAGAACTTGTCTTGAGGCGCTCCACAGATCGGACACCTTTCGGGCGCTGTGTTTTCCACAGTGTTTCCACACACGCTACATATGTAGTAATCGATTCTTGCTAATTCCTTGCCGCTTTTCAGTGCTTCAACGGCTTTCCCATACAAGTTTGCGTGTATTTGTTCAACTTTGTTGGCTACGTCAAAACTCCACATGGCCTGCTTGTCATTCTCTTCTTGAGCGGTCTTCAGGTACTCAGGGTACATGCTCCTGAACTCGAAAGTCTCGCCTGAGATTGCGGTCTCCAGATTGCTGACGGTTGACTTTGTTTCGCCGATTATCTTGAGATGGTTTAGCGCATGTACTGTCTCGGCTTCAGCTGCTGCCCGGAATAGTCTGGCAATTTGGGGATAGCCTTCTTCGTCAGCTTTCCCTGCGAAGGCTGTGTAGCGGCGGTTTGCTTGAGACTCGCCTGCGAATGCGCTTTTCAAATTGTCCTTCGTATTACTCATGACTGAACTCCCTAACACTTAGTGTCTCATACAAACCGATATAAGTCTGCCCCGCCGATTTTTGCTGCACACAGTGGAGTTGAGGGAAAATGGGGCTCAGTTTCGCCTGCATTGTGCCACACGGAGCAGAGGCAATTCCTCAATTGGCGGGCAGCAGGCTGGAATCCTTCAGCGAGACAACGCGTGGCATGAGATTGATCTCGGAGATGATGAGAAAACAACGTATCGACACAGTCGTCATAGCGACTCCGCACAACCTACGACTCAGACGCAAGATTGGAGTCATATTGACTGAATTCGCTGAGGGAACTTTGAGAAACCAAAATGCTTCTGTCCAGATCCATGCCAGATGCGATCGGGCTTTGGCAGAAGATATCCTGCAGAGGGCAGAGAAGGATAGGCTCCCTGTGATTGGAGTCAACTATGGCACAAGCGAAGGCGAGGCTTCTTGCATGCCTATGGACTGGGGAACGTTGATTCCACTGTGGTTCTTTCGTTGCCACATGGGAACGCCTGAAATGGTACTAGTCACCCCATCAAGAGAGATACCACTACAAAATCTAGTTAGATTCGGCAGCGTTATAGCCGAAGCCGCAGAGAAACGCAAAGACAGAGTAGCTTTTATCGCCAGCGCAGATCAAGCGCACACTCACAGCAAGAAGGGGCCTTACGGGTTTCATAAGGACTCGGCGAAATTCGACAAACTTGTCGTAGATGCGGTGAAAGAGAACAAGATCGAATCTATCCTGAAACTAGATCCGCAGCTTATCGAGAACGCAAAGCCGGACAGCATATGGCAAATGTCTATTCTCATTGGCATCCTAGCGAGAGTGCCAATGCAAGGTAGACTCGTCTCTTACCAGGCACCCACATATTTTGGCATGATGTGCGCAGCTTACGCTCCCAAATGAGGTTCTTGCTTCGTTGCACTCCTTTCGATGTTCCTGAAGAAAATGTAGAACAGCGAGCTTGCGCAGAAATAAGTTATCGTGGTGAACAAAAACGGCGTATAGAAGTCGTTTTCCGTCATTAAGGTACCTGAAACTGAAGCTGTGATTGCGCGTGGAACGTTGTCTGCCATGATCATCAAACCGCTAGTTGTGGCCCGCTCGCCCTCTGCCACTATTTCCATCTGAAATGTTGTGTTGATCGGACCCGCCATGTTCATTAAGGCTCCGCGCAAGAGGTAAGCAACCGCTGCTGGCGCAAGATTTGGTGAAAGGGTTACCAGCATTATGAATGGCATAGAGAGAAACTGACATATTACAACCGCTTTGACCTTGCCCATCTTACTAGCAACAGTCGGTGCCGCGAATGTGCCTACCGCTAGCGTTATGCTTCCTAATGCGAATATCGTGCCGATCTGCTCAGATGTTGCAGCGAATTTCAGCTTGAAGAATAAGCTAAATAACGGAACAATGAAACCAGCTCCGAAACCGATTATTCCAACAGGTATCATGAATTTTATAATTGTGAAAGGGTGCTGAACGTTTTTCAGGCTCAATAATCTGCTCATTGTTTGCCTTTTCATTGTTTTATCTTCTTTGATGAGGAAGAGTGGAATTGATCCGACCAAGATCAGTGTCACGGCTGAGACGAGTGCAAGGCGGTAACCCTCAGCGGAACCTGTTCCCGTACTTGTGGGGAGTGTTAAACCCGAATTGAACAGGCTAGGCAAGAAGCCTCCGATGAAGTTGCCTACAACGCTCATTATTGTGCCTAGAGTCCAATTGAGACTGAACAGGTATGTGCGTTCTTCGTCCCTGCTGTTCTTCGCCATGAACGGTGGACCTGCGACTCCGCCGATTGTACCTATTAAGCCACTGCCGAGACTGGTCAGAAGAAGAATGGGAGGCTGCAAGGCAAAAACCTGCGTGAAGGAAAGCAGGTTGGCAACTTGGCTTACCAGTATTGCTCTCCTTGTGCCAATGCGTTCGCACAGCAGCCCTGCTGGCAAAGCAACCAGCCCAGAGGCAATAGCTCCGGCAGTAAACACATTGCTGATGAAGTTCGGCTGAAAGCCTACTTCATCCAGATTCAAGTACAGGTAGAAAATTACACTCCATATTCCACCGCCAAGCCCTTGAAGGGCGGTTGCCAGCAAATAAAGCCGAGCGTTGCGACTAAACGAACCCATGCGCTGAAGGTACTCTTTGAAACCAGTAGCCGGAGGCATTCGACTCACTTGTTGACAGCCAATGAACTCGCATCATAACAGAGTAGAGGCATAAATGCATTTTCGGCGACACGATGTCTGAGAATGATGCTACCTACTGCTGAGCCTACTTCACTTTCACCTTGGTCTGTCTAATCGGTTTTTATGCGTTGCCTCACTGGTCTTTTAAATCCAGAGTCAGAAGGCTTCAAAGGGTGAGCGAGTGGAAAGAGGATACCACAAGAAAGGTCTTGAAAGCGCTCTCTTACAATGCCACAGGATAATGGAGGTTTTTCGTGGTTCGGAAGAAACACTTGCACACATTAAGCGCGTGGAAGAATCCTTGAGAAGGCTGATTGTTGAAACAGACTGAGCACGATAGAATCAGTATCTCAGAAGGCTTGGGCTTCTACCTTCTTCTTTACTTCATCTATCCGCTTTTGTAGATCAGCGAATTCTTTGCTCTTTTCCTTGTTCATTGCTTTGTAGCAGTCGCGTGCATATTCAAGCCCACCAAGTCCAAAGCGGTCGAAGCCTTTGCCTATAGCAGTGTCAGCAGACTTCAAGAAGCGTTCAATTGCAGTTTCAAACTCCTTCAGCAGAAAACTGCATTCAGCAGCCTTGAACATCATGTAGGAAGCGTCAAAAAAGTTCCCCACCCTCTCATAAAGTTGCGAGGCCCGCATGAATTTTTCTATGGCCTCCTTATACTTTCCACTGTCGTACAGCGCCAGTCCTTCGCGATGGATCTTTAGATGATCTTCCTTGGCAGGTTGACTCATTCTACTTTCACCAACATTGTTTCAGTATGATAGCAACACAAGCATTTTTATGGTTTTCCGAACAGCCACAAAAGCAATTTAGACTTGCCTGTCGCTTTTCAATCGGTAAAAGGAAATACCGCGATGGACGCATTTGAGACCCCTAGAACACGAAGAAGCACAAGGCGCCACAAGAAGCCCGCGCTAGAAGCTGTTATTAGCTGTCTGTACCATTGATTGATGACTTCAGCTAGTGTGGTGTGAGGTGAATTTCTCCCTGAAAATCTGTGATGCGCATGTGCACTTGGGGAAGTCTGGACCTTGGCAGCCTTATGGGAATCCCACGATCTACATTGACCAGCTGATTCCACTCTTAGACAGATTCCACATATCTAGAGCTCTGGTCTTCCCAAATCCGAACGTAGGCGATGAATATCCGAAAACCAACGACTACATTGCACGATGCGTTACGAAATATCCGAAAAGACTCGTGGGCTTTGGACGCGTTGACCCAAGAAGAGGAACGGGCGCGATCAATGAGCTGAGGCGAGTAAAGGAACAACTTAAGTTATCAGGAATCAAACTGCATCCAATGGTCGAGTGTTTCCGTCCAGACCATCCGTCTTTCGACAAGTTCTTCGACAAAGTGGAGGAATTGAAGCTGCCAGTCTTAATTCACACAGGTGACGGTTTCTCAGCGCCAGGCTCGGCTTTGAAGGTGGCCAAGAAGCATCCAAACATGGTAATGATTCTAGCGCATCTCAGAGAGGGCTGCATCGGAGCCATGAAGGACTCACACAACATCTACGTGGAGACTTCCGGAACCCTGCCTGAGTTCATAGAAATGGCAACCCGCATCGACGAAAACCGAGTGCTGTTCGGCTCTGATATCCCGTATTACCGCGTTCCGACTCAAACCGCAATTGTTGAAGCTGCCGACATCTCGGACAAGACAAGACGAAAGGTCTATTTCGGAAACTTTGAACGCATATTCAAGCAATAGAGGAAAACAGGAAACAACTGTGTCATGCTGGAAGCCTTGCCGCCTAAGGGAACATATACCCTCATAATTTCAATTATGGCTCCAACTCGTATCGCGATTTCCGATCGAGGCGGGCTCAATCTCAAGGAGGGGTATTATACATATACTGGCTCTGCGATGGGAAACGGAGCAGCAGGCTTAAGACAAAGGGTGGCTCGACATCTGAGGCAGAGAAAGACTAAGCATTGGCACATTGACTATCTCTTGGCTAGCCAAAAAGCAAGAATAACCGCAGTTGTTGCGTGTTCCACATCGACAAATAAGGAGTGCCAAATAAGCAGGAATGTTCAAAGCATAGACGGAGCTTCCTTTCCAATAGATGGCTTTGGAGCATCAGACTGCAGACAAGGATGCGGAAGTCACCTTGTATATTGCGGCCAAGATAATGCTTTGGGGAAAATTGTAGCCGTGTACAGACGGGTAGCAAAGAAAGCCAACGTAGTGCACATAACCTTAGAACCAAACGATAAGTAAACAGGCGGAAAGAATGCATGTAACAGTTGAGCGAGCGACCACTAGCCACCTGAAACAGTTGCTGAACATTGAACGCGAATGTTTCACAGTCGAAGCGTACACGGAAAGGCACATATTCGACTTGCTCAGAGACCCCAAAGCTGTCGCTTTGTTGGCTAGGATAGATTGCGACGTCGTGGGTTTCATTATCGGCTTAGTTGAAGATTCGAAGAATGAAAGGTTGGGACATGTCGTGACTATTGACGTGGCATTCAAATATCGCAGAAAAGGCATAGGGTTGATACTTCTCAATGAGATAGAAACTATACTCTCGCAGGAAGGGGCTAAAGCCATCTATTTGGAGGTTCGCGTCGACAACAAATCTGCCAAGCAATTGTACCTAAAACAGGGTTACAGAGAGATGGAACCTTTGAAAGATTATTATTCTGCTGGAGCTCACGGACTAAAACTGATTAAAAAGCTCACCGAGTCGTCGACCTCTTTTTCCTAGCCTCAGTAGAGGACTTGAAAGACAGCAGAGAGAGCTTTGTTCTCTCGTCAAGCTCTCGGAGCAGCCGGACACCAGAAGTCTCGACCATGACCAGTTCCCCTGTTGCTCCTATAATGCAGCCAGGCATCACATGTCCCCCGAAAGCTCTGCCTTTTTCGTCTGAAACCGCTACATGCGCATGAGCGAACACTTTACCCTTCTTCATTGATATGTTGCCAAGGCACGAAACAATCTCCACGGGCCGCCGCATCTCGATAGTCTCGTACTTGCCCTCTCGGAAAAATCCCAACTTGGCTGACTTCAGAGTGCCTATGAGGATGAAGAATCCTGCGTGAATCCTTGCCTTCTTGGCGACTTGCGTAACTGCCTCTAGCAAGTCCTCATTTTCGGAAAGCCGAGCAAAAGCTGCCTTTCCAATTTCCAACTCAGCATACTTCATTCTTACCTTACCCCCTTTTCCCAACGGCCTCTTTTCCTGTCATATTCTTCTCTTGTGATGTAGGGTCTCGCAGGAGCACCAAGCACAACTATACCCGGGGGCACATCCTTGGTCACCACAGCGCCAGCAGCCACGATAGAGCCTTTTCCGATCCTTGCCGGCACGATAACGCAGGCATTAGCTCCTATTGAGGCGCCTTTCTCAACAACTATGCCTTGGCGACGTCTGCTAGGCGGATAGGGATCATTGGTGACCACAACGTTCGGGCCAAGAAAGACATCGTCCTCTATGGTACTCAGATGTGGAAGGTAAACGTTAGACTGAATACTCACATTCTTGCCAACGTTGACTGACCCGTCAAGTTGAGAGCTGGAACCGATGCGTGTCTTGTCGCCGATTGTACTACCTTCTCGAATTAGCACGTTATGCCCTGTTTCAACCCAATCGCCCAGCTTCACGCTCTCATAAATGATTGAGCCTGACCTTATGATGCACTTGTCTCCGACTTGGGCTCCCGCAATTATTCTGTCAAATTCCTCAATCCTGAAGCCCTCTGAAAACCGAAGTGCACGAATCTTCTTTCTAACAGGATAGCCGACCATTACGTTTAAGCCCAAGAGTGTCTTGGCTCCAATTGTCGAAGGACCAAGGATGACGCACTCGCCTTCGAGGAAACCTTTCACACGGGCTTTATGAGAGACATACTGCATAGTTCAGTCGCGCCCCTATTTGGAGTTACGTGCGTCAAGTTTGCATTTCAGAATTGCGGTTAGCAAGAAAAGCCCGTCATACGAGATCTGAATCAATCAGCCCGGAAAGCTCGGAATTCACTAGCCTAACTACAAAGCTCTTATTGATAGGGACTCCATCGCCCGTGTTCAAGCCATTGCAGCACGTAATCAGTCTTAGCGCATACCTGTTTTCGTTGAGCTTCTGAAACTGAAATGGGTAAAGTCTGCACAGCGTGGGTCTGAAACAGTAGACGGAACACTTATGCAGTGTGCCAAGCGAGTCGAGAGACAAGAAGACGCAAGAGCCGTCTTCTCTACTGCGTAGATTCAGTTGATTCTCATCGAGAAACCTGTTCACGTTTCGTCCGGAGAGCTTCAGCCTCTTAATGTCTTTCTGAGATAGTTTAGGCGGGCCAAGTTTGCAGCAGAAGATGGCGCACCGCTGGCATTTGAATCTAGCTTTGCGTTGATAATTGACTCTCATCACTCTCTTAGTTTTAGGGTCGACAATGATCTCAGCTATAGTGTTGTCCAAACGCGTCTGTCACACTCTGCTCTAACTTCTAGACCCCTTACCTATGGTAAAGTCTAAATGTTGCGGTTACAGAACACATGATGAAGACGAGTGAAGGATGAAATAAACGATGGGCAAGCGCTCAAGAGTTGAAGCTCAACGAATGATCTCCGCACTTGCAATTCTGCTTAGAAACACAACGTGGAAGTGCGGGCGGGTCGAACGCCTCGTGGTCAACTATCTCGGAGACCAAGTTCGCAGGTTCGGACGGCCGCGCACTCCGATCACGGACATGCTTCAACATTTCAGACTCAAAGGAAAGCAGAAAAGTGAATTCTTTGACGCCATAAAACGCTTGGAGAAACGAAGAATAATAAGGATCGAAGTATTTCAGCGATAATAGCGCTTTATAGTATGGTTATCGACGCAACGCAAAATACTCCGCTCCACAATGCCTGGGAAGCAAAGATAACGACAGATCGAGTGAGGGAGAAATAAGTTCAAGCGCATATTCTTGGTCACTGGAACGCCCGGAGTGGGCAAGACAACAGTCTCAAAGATTTTGGCAGTCAAGCTCAGAGCACTCCACGTGGACATAGCTAGCTTAGTTAAAGGCGAAAAGATCACAAACGGGTATGATGAGAGACGGCAAACCCTGATAGCTGACATCGATAAGCTTGCCAAAAGAGTGCAACAGATTATTTCGGAAGCGTCGAAGACAGTGATTGTTGATGGGCACTATGCTACCGACATAGTGCCTAGGAAACAAGTCACAAACGTTTTTGTGCTAAGATGCCACCCCATGGAACTTAGAAAGCGTATGGAAGAACGCGGCTTTCAAGGCTCAAAAGTCAAGGAGAATTTGGCTGCTGAGATACTCGATGTATGTCTTGCCGATGCAGTGGCAAACGTCGGTGAGAAAAAGGTCTGCGAGGTAGACACCACGTATCAAGCAGTCGACGCTACGGTTGAGAATGTACTTTCCATTTTAAAGGACAAGAGTCGCTGCTCTGTTGGGATTGTCGATTGGCTTAGACGTTTAGAAGCAGAAGGCACTTTGGAGCAATATCTGCAGGAGTTCTAGCCTAGACGTTGAAGAATCTCTCTTCTTGTTAGCAGGGTTATGCCTCGTCTATTAGCGTATGATTTTGCATGTCCGCTGAATTGCTGGGAAATCATTATTGGTCCTCGTATGCCCACATCTTCGGCCGCTTTATCCATGTTTATGACCATGTTGACACCTACTGTTCGCTTCCATGCTCTGATCCACACGAGCCTTTGCTCGTTGCCCTTTCGAATGAGTAAGTCAAACTTGTGAGAAAGCCCGGATTTCCTTCCCTCACAAAGCGTGTCACGATCAATCTTGTAGCCTTTCTGACGGAAATATGTGATGACAACATCCATTAGTGAAGCGGCACTCATTTAATTAGCACCCTCAAGCATAACAGTTTCGCGTCCTACAGAGAAAAGACTTTCGTGGGGGCTAGATCAAAATGTACAGAATAATCGTATGCCGTCGCTGCGGGCGATTGCTCATGACCAAAAGAGGTCAAAAGACGAGACGGTGTCCAAATTGCGAAGCCCGTAACAGCATCGAAGGAGCCCGAGTTATGGGTTCTGCGACCACGGCCAGAGGGGCATCTGAGCTGATCCGCGCGTTGAAGCAGAAGAGGGAATGAAAACCTTATGAAAACCCATGGTAAGAATTCTCCTGTGACACTGAGTGGGGATTCAGTTGCCTTTTATACTGCTTGAATTGAAACGTTGAAGGAAATGGAGGTCTTGTATTGAAATTTGACAAAGTTGAAGTCTCTGGCTTAGTAGTCCTGTTCATCGGTGTGATTCTGCTGGCTGCTACATTTTTCAGTGCTTTCATGTTCCTCGTCGGAGATATAACAATCCTATCATCAGTTGATCTTGCTGAACTCTTCGGAAATGCGCTTGCGCCGCTAATCGAGGCAGTCATCCACATATTGTACTTGGGAATAATGGGATGGATAGGCTCAGTAACAACAATAAGGGCTGTGCAATTGCTGAAGAAAGAAAAGGATGCGACCTCGCAACCTCAAGTCAAACCTAGCATTGCTCCAATAACCATACAGACCCAACCGAAGCCGGAACCTCACAAAGATGTTAGAGAATTGAAGAAAGAGGATCCGGAGAAAGCTGCAATTCAACAGTTACCAGCAGAGACAAAACGCGAAGCGGCCGAGAAGGCTTCCGAGAAAATGGTCGAGCCTGCCGCCACCTAATTCCGTTGCTTCTTTAAGTGATACGTAATGAAGCAGGCTGTTAGGTCGCTTGGTTGGGCAGTCGGCATACTATGGATAATACTGCTGCTTTTCACGGTCACCGCCGTTTACTCGGCTTTCCAAATTAGGCCTAGCTTCGGGGAACCTTCAGTAGCCACCTCAGGTAGCACGTTGACTGCATCTCTCCCCATCATTCTGTACAACGGCGGCTTCTACGACATATCCAAGTTTAACATCACGACACGAGTAATGGACTACAGAGGCGCGACCATAACTCGTTCATCGACGCTCGTTCCCTATGTTTTAGCTGGCGCTAATGCCACGATTACACACAACCTGTCCCTTGCCATCGAACAAGCCGCAACAAGCAACCTCTTCCACCTACTCTTTAGCGACAGCGAGCTTGAAGTGGAAGCCGCTGTAAGGCTGACTTACGCACGGGTCTTTCCGTTCGAGATCTCGTTGAATCTGAGTATGCCTTGGGGCGCTCCTTTCGCTAACCTGACCTTAGGAAACATTTCGATAACGCCACTTAACCTCACGCACGCTAGAGTTCGAATACCGTTGAGCTTTGAGAACCATTCGTTCCTTGCGTTGGAAGGCACTATACAGCTCGAAATCGTTGATTACACGAATCACATAGTGGGCAGAGGTTCAACTGGATTCAACGCGCCGCCCGACAGCCGCTTTGAGACAGACGTTGAAATACTGGTCTCGGGCGGTCATAACGATATTCGAGAAGCCCACTTGTACTTTCAGACTCCTTTCTTCAGCTATGGTCCATTGGTGATGTCGCTTGTTTGAAAATGAATCGAGCAAGTCGCTAGTGCGGAAGATGCTGCCCCGCGTCGCCAAAGCAATTGTCAAGGGATTGCTGTACTTCTTTCTCTTCTACGCTTTGCCTATGTTTCTGGTCTCGCAGGTGTCGGGATTCGCGCCTCGACTATCAACTGAGTATGAGCAGACTGTGGTTTTGTTCGCAGCAGTGGTCATCTTCTTCGCCGTAGCTACAGAGCTGACTTCAGGGACCATTTACCAACACGCCCTTAATATTGGCAAAGCCTTGATTCTGGTCATCTTCTTTGTTGTAGCTCTGAACGGCGGCATAATGAAGCTAGACTTGGACATTATCGAGGGCCAACGCATAAGCATCGTAGCAGACTTGAGAGTCTACCTGATGATGCTAATCACCATCGACCTATTGGGATTGGCAAAGAGTGTGATGCAAATGGTAAACTTCCTGTCAGAAAAGACGGAAAGACAAATCCCTCAGCCGTTGCCACATGAGAACCCTTAGGAATCCTTCGATTCCTGAATCATAATCCTCATTTCATAACGATTAAGCATTCTAGATACCTGACTTATTTGCGAGTGAGCCGTATTTTGGCCACGAAAGCTTGTGATTGGTGCAAGAAAGAAAGCAAAGTCTTCTTGGTCTTCTTGAAGCCTAAGGGTTGGATAAAGCACAAAACTCGGGACGAAACAGACATGTTGTTCTGCAGTCTAGCCTGTTTCAAAGCCTTCACGGGCATTCGGCTAGCGAGAGAATCGAGACGAACGGAGATACCTATCGAAGCCCAAGAAGAGCAGTTGCTTGCAGCGCTCGCCCGATAGATTCAACGAGCCTAGCAGTCGTTCAGTCGTCAGCTCTTTGCACTTGCGGTCCTTCAGCGCTGTCTTCCACTGCGTAGCCTAGATTCCTGATTTCCTTTCTTATGGTGTCTGCCCGTGCCCAGTCCTTGCTCTTTCTTGCTTCCTCTCTTTGTTCGACCAGTCTCGTGACTTCATCAGGCGTCTTTTCTTCCTGAATCTCAGGAATTATCTGGAAGAACTCTCCAAGCTCTCGAATGATTTCTTCGGCTCTTTCCAGGTCGCCTTTCGAAAACTCTCTTTTGTCAATCTGTTTGTTTGTTAGGGAGATGAGCTGAAAGAAGTATGCTAATGCAAGCGGAGCGTTTATGTCGTTCATCATTGCGTCATAGAATTTCTTCTTCAGTACCTGAATTTGGCTAGAGAAGAATGCCTTGCCTTCTGTTGCGTTGTTCTTGCTCTGTTTGGTTCTTTGAATAATGGAAACGATTTTCTCAACTTTGGCTTTTGCAACTTCTATGTCCTTCTCGTTGTAGTCCCGAGGCTTTCTATAGTGAGT
>Ga0224495_10000953_pt1 | contig 21642 bp, 19 predicted proteins | sample SF_Jul11_sed_USG_FD_168128 | JGI IMG/M metagenome (GOLD analysis project Ga0224495, IMG submission 168128) | Sediment microbial communities from San Francisco Bay, California, United States - SF_Jul11_sed_USGS_4_1 | ecosystem: Environmental > Aquatic > Marine > Sediment | place: USA: California...
GTTGGTTGCCGCCGATATTGCTAAGGTCAACCGCATTTTTAAGGTTGGCGGTGCTCAGGCAATTGCCGCGCTGGCTTTTGGTACCGAATCAATACCCAGAGTCGATAAGATTTGCGGTCCCGGGAACATTTTCGTGACCCTGGCTAAGAAGATGGTTTACGGCACGGTGGATATTGATGGTCTTGAAGGTCCCAGCGAGATAGTAATTGTCGCCGACGAGAAAGCCAAACCTGCCCTTTGTGCCGCGGACCTCCTGGCACAGGCTGAACATGACCCCCTGGCTTCAGTAGTCTTAATCACCACCTCGGCCGACCTGGCTAAGCGAGTAGACAAGGAGATTGAGATGCAACTGGGGAAATTAAAGCGGCGCTCTACTATTAAGAAAGCTATTGATGCAGGGATGCTTGTGCTTGTTGATGACATGTCTCAAGCAGTAGAGTTGGTCAATCTCTTTGCTCCTGAGCATCTCTCCATTATGGCATCCAACGGTTCAGCTTTAGTCCGCAAAATTCACAATGCCGGCTGTATTTTCGTAGGCGAGAATTCACCTGTCGTCCTCGGTGATTATGTTGCTGGTCCCAGCCATGTCTTGCCAACCGGAGGCAGTGCTCGTTTCGGTTCTCCTCTGGGCGTTGCGGACTTCTTGAAGGTTACCAATGTCATCGCCTTGGATAAGCCCGGCATGCGAGAGCTGGGCCGGGCCGCCGCGGTGATAGCTAAAGCTGAAGGACTTGCTGCCCACGCCCAGGCGATAGAAAGAAGGACGAGAGCTAAATAAAAGATTCAAATGCAAAAGGCAAAAATACAGAGCAAAAGTATTTACATTTTAACTTCTGATTTAGGTTGAAATGGACATAAAGAAGCTTATCAGGCCTGAGCTTGTGATCATGAAGAGTTACACCCCTGTTGAGCCGACAGAAGTCTTGAGCCGACGAGCCGACTTGCCTGCTGGCAAAATAGTAAAGCTCGATGGCAACGAGAACCCCTATGGCTGCTCTCCCAAAGTCTACCAAGCCCTAGCCACCTATCCCTATTATCATAATTACCCCGACCCGGAGCAAAGGGAGCTACGGAAGGCTTTGGAAGAATATACAGGGTTGGGGCGCCAGCACGTTGTCTGCGGCATGGGCAGCGACGACCTTATTGACCTTATCCTCAGGCTTTTCCTCAAGCCCGGTGACGAGGTTATCAACTGTCCGCCGACGTTCGGCATGTACCGCTTTAGCACCGAGATTTGTGGTGGTCGGCTGGTCGATGTGTCCCGGACTGAGGATTTTGTCCTTGATATGGCTGGTATCAAGAAAGCCTTGACCAGAAAAGCAAAGGTCATCTTTGTTGCCTCGCCCAATAATCCCACTGGCAATACCGCCACCAAGAAGGAAATTATGGAGCTTGTTGATACGGGGAAGATTGTTGTCGTGGACGAAGCCTATTTTGAATTCAGTAATAATGTGACCGTGGCCAACCTAGTGCCCTCTTATCCTAACTTGATGGTCTTACGTACCTTTAGCAAATGGGCGGGGCTAGCTGGCTTACGCATAGGCTATGGCTTTTTCCCCGTAGAAATTGCTAATTATCTGATGAAAATTAAGCTGCCCTATAATGCCAATGCCGCAGCCCAGGCTGCGGTGTTAGCCTCTCTGGCCGATATAGAGCACCTTCGTGCTAATGTTGCCAGGATAGTTAAGGAACGGGAGCGGCTATTCGGGAAACTGAAGGAACTGGGTTGGCTAAAGCCTTATCCCTCCCAGGCTAATTTCATTCTTTGCTCCCTGAGCTATCGCCCAGAGCATCCGCCCGCTGTCATTGCGAGCGAAGTGAAGCAATCTCTCGCCAAAGAAATCTGGCAACAACTGCGGCAGAAGGGCATATTTGTTCGGTATTTTGATACTCTGCTATTGAAGGATTGCCTGCGAATTAGCGTGGGCCGACCTGAAGATACCGATGCTTTAGTTGACGCACTTAAAACCTTACCTGTCATTGCGGGCGAAGCGAAGCAATCTCGTGATGAAAGGAAGGCGAAATAATCCCAACCATTTTCCTCTCCCTCGAAGGGAGAGGGTTAGGGTGAGGGTGCAATAAAGCATTCTAAGGAGGTTAAATATGACTGAAAGAAAAGCGAAAGTAATTCGTGAGACTGCTGAGACGACTGTAAGGGTGGAACTCAACATTGATGGCAGCGGACAATTTCAAATCACCACCGGCATAAGGATGTTCGACCACCTCCTTACCCAGCTAGCCCAGCATGGAGTATTTGACATAAAAATCTCTGCCTCGGGTCCCGACCAGCACCATGTGGTCGAGGATGTGGCTATCTCCTTGGGCAAGGCTCTTAACCAGGCATTAGGGAAGAAGCAAGGCATCGTTCGTATGGCACATGCTATCGTGCCTATGGATGAAGCTCTGGCAGAGGTAGCAGTGGATATCGGGGGCAGGGTCTACAGTGCAATCGAGGCAGATTTTAACGAAACCAGCATAGGTGACCTCGATGCTGATTTAGTCCGCCATTTCCTGGTGTCCCTTGCTTCCGAAGCCAAAATTAATCTCCACGCCAAAGTGCTCAGCGGCGTCAATGATCACCACAAAGCCGAAGCCTTGTTCAAAGCCCTGGGGCGCGCCCTGGACTCAGCTACCCGCATTGATGAGCGAATCCTGGGCCGAGTGCCCAGCACCAAAGAGGTTATCGAGGGGTAGAAGGACAAATATGACCTATTTCGAATCCTAGTCGTGAACAAAGTTCCTAGGCTGGTAAAGAGAGAGGTGACATGTCAGAGGAATGCAAATGGGTGGAGGTTAACATCCATCTTACCGATTACTCAGTAACTGATGCGGTACTAAAACAATTTGTTGCGCCCTATGTTGAAGAATGTAAAGCAACAAGAGCTGTCTGTTCTTGGCACTTCTTCCGAGAACCCGAGATAAGGCTCCGATTTTATGGCAAAGAGGATGAAATAGACAGAATTAAGCAAGGCCTGGATTCCAAGCTTTTGCAACTTGAGGCTACTCAACCCGCAATTTTCAGCAGACACATCTTTGGCTCACATGGCAAAGAAGGAGAGCAGTATCTGGGCGAAGCGGACATTTGGGGAAACGATTGGCCTATGGCTATGGAAGTCTACCAGCATGGTGCGGAACCGGCACTACAGTTTCTGACCAGTGAACGCCATGACAAGCCTGTTGATTACCATGCTGACAGATATGTTCATCTCCTTCTGAATCGACTCGGATATACTAGATTGCATGGATTTGTCTTCCACCAGCAGAAGGCTGGTGGCTACCTAGCAGAATTTCTCGCTCGGCTTCTGCAAGATCATGCGGAAATCATGAACAAGCTGGGCCAAATGCAGAACAAAATTGACTCCCCAGGGCCTCACTAGATACGATCACACGAGACAAAGCTAATTCCTAGCCTCCCTTCTGCTGTTGGTCAAAGCTGTAACGAGCCTGACATCGTAGGAAGTTCGGATTTTCCCCCTGCCCGGGGCAAGTGCTTTCCGCAACCACTGTGCTATAATCAGAGAGAGGAAATAAGGATGGAATATACCGTTATCATGAGAAAGGCGCCTGATGGATTCTATATAGCCAGTTGTCCTTTGCTTCCAGAAGCAAAGGCTCAGGGTGAAACATACGAGGAGTGTCTGGCTAATATCAAGGAAGTGCTTGAGCTTTGCCTTGAATGTCGAAAGGAGCGGGGTGAGGAAATCCCGCAGGAAATTGACACAAAGAAGGTTACTGTGGCCATATGACAATGCTGCCTCCCCTTAAAGCCAGGGAGGTGATTAAGGGGCTTCAAGCATTGGGGTTTGAAAAGATTCGCCAAAAGGGCAGTCACGCTATATATCACCATGAAGATTGTCGCAGATCTCCTATCCCGATTCATCCGGCTAGAACCATTAGCCCCTACTTATTTTCGGATATTCTCAAGCAGCTTGAAATTGAAGAGGGCGAGTTCTTGCGAGCTGTAGGTCGGAGATAGTGATACCTTTCTTTATTGCCAATCTGAACATAGGCCAGACATCGCAGGAAGTTCGGATGTCTCCCTCCGGGGGAAACAAATCTGCTTTTTACAAGTAGGTTATCGGCGGGAAGTATACCGCTGAATCAGCTTTGGTAAAAGCACCGCAGCTATACAGCGGGGTCCATTCTGTCTAAAATAATATAGAGTCAATCTATACAAAAAGTATGAACAACGGAGGTAGTAAATGCCAGAGTTGAGTTGGGCCACTGTAGTCAATTGGCTAATACAACATGGCATCCGCATCCTTATCATAGTGGTGGTGGGAGCTGTGCTGTCGTTTGCCCTAAATAGGTTTCTCCCGCCCATTGTGCGCCGTGTCGTAATCCGGACCGGGTACAAAGAGAGCAAAGAAGGGATAGAAAAAAGGGCGAATACCCTTCTGTCTATCTTCAAGGGTATAGGACGGGTACTCATTATCATAGTTGCCATAATGATGATCTTAGATGAGGTAGGAGTAGCCGTCACCCCAGTCCTGGCTGGCTTCGGAATCGCCGGTGTAGCCATCGGCTTCGGCGCTCAGTACTTGATAAGAGACCTCATCGCTGGCATCTTCATCATCTTGGAGAACCAATACAGGGTGGGTGATGTAGTCAGGGTAGCCGATATTGGTGGGCTGGTGGAGGAAGTAACTTTGAGAAAGACTGTGCTCCGTGACCTGGATGGCATAGTCCATCACGTGCCCAACGGCGAGATTAAGACAGCCAGCAACTTCACCAGACACTTTTCCAGGGTCAATCTCAATATCTCGGTAGGGTATGGCACCGACCTTGACCATGCCATAAGCGTGATAGGTCGCGTGGGCAAGGAACTCGCTGAGGATGAAAACTGGCGTGAGAAAATTATCAGCCCTCCCAAGGTCGAGAGGGTAGATAATCTAGGCGACTCCGGAATAGAGATCAAGATTCTCGGGGATGTTAAACCCATTCAGCAGTGGGCAGTGATGGGGGAGTTGAGGCTGCGCCTCAAGAAAGCCTTTGATGCCGAGGGTATAGAAATACCGTGGCCCCATACCAAGGTGTATTTTGGCAATCCCTTACCGGATCTTCCTAAGAAAAAGGATTAGACTCCAGAGTATTCCCAGCCTGCTGCTTAAACGGGACTCTACCTTTATAATATTCGGGAGGTTGTGAGTAAGGTAATCATCATGAACCGTCTCTTCAGGATATTCATCGCGGGGCGCTTTGCATTGCTAGGAGCAGTTTTTATTTTCTCTTGCTTAAGTCTTCAGGGGTGCTTAATCCCTGGTAATTCGAATGTTATTCCAGTCTATACATATGATATAACCAATACCTACCCCCATGACTCCGATGCTTTCACCCAAGGGTTGGTTTTTGAAGATGGCGTTCTATATGAGGGAACAGGGCTTTTTGGACAATCCACCTTGCGTAGAGTGGAATTGGAGACCGGAGATATTTTACAAATTCATGAACTATCAGATCAACTTTTCGGTGAAGGCATAACCATTTATGGAGACGAGATCATCCAGCTGACCTGGCAATCCAATATCGGGTTTGTCTACGACAAAAACAGTTTTGAGTTACTACAAGAGTTCAATTATTCTACTGAAGGCTGGGGCATTACGCATGATGGAGAGCACTTAATCATGAGCGATGGTACGTCGACATTGCATTTCTTAGACCCGCAGACCTTTGAGGAAATCGGTCAGCTTGAGGTATTTGACAACGATGGCCCCATAGCCAGACTCAATGAGTTGGAATACATCCAAGGAGAAATCTATGCCAATGTGTGGCAAACAGACCTAGTTGCCAGGATTGCGCCTGAGACAGGTCGAGTGATTGGGTGGGTAGATCTGAGAGGACTCCTAACCGCAGAAGACCGTAGTGAGCCTGTAGACGTTCTTAACGGCATTGCGTATGATGCAGAGGCCGATCGCTTGTTTGTGACGGGAAAGTTGTGGCCTAAACTCTTTGAGATTGAACTGATTTCTCCAGAATAATTGACGTTTCCGCCTTTCGAATTGAGTTTCTGCCTGACCAGCTCTAGCGCCACAAGATTCTTCGCTGCGCCCAGGGCTTGGGCTTAGGCGCTTCTCAGAGTGACAAAGAAAGGTACAGAGAGCACTTACTCTGTTTCGCAAGCTAGTCCTCCAATAACCCATTATCCCTCTACTGCGGTTTCTCGGTGAGAAATTCTCGGCACACTTGACAACAAGTAGTGACCAGCTTATAATGCCAAATACCTAGTATAACGATGTAGTTTTGAACCGAGAATTACCTGGAGCCTATAAATGATTTGGAAGGCGGCCGAAGGGACATGGCCCCTAAGGTAGTTTGAGGATAATTCTGGATGAAAGAGCCGCATACGGTGCGTCGCTTGGGAGACCTGGCCCGAGCCATCGTTTATCGGCAAGCGTTGATCAAACATGAGTGCTGGCCCCGCGCCAAGCTTGATGAGTATCAGCAGCGCCAGCTAGCTAAACTTCTTGATTGGGTCACTCAGAAGTCTCCCTTTTACGGCGAGTTCTGCAGGACACACCGGATTAGCCAGCCCTATAGTCTTCAGGACTTCCCTATCCTGGACAAGAAAACCTACATGAAACACTTCGACCAAATTGTCACCGACCCTCGCTTGCGTCTCTCCCAACTGCAAGAACACATGGCCCGCGTTTGCGGTGACGAGTATTACCTGGATGAGTATCGTGTGCTTACTACGGCGGGTAGCTCGGGGTTGAAAACGGTCGTGGTATTCAATCGCAAAGAATGGAGCATTCAGGAAGCGACCAGTATGCGGATTGCCGCCAGGATGGGGGTGATTCCGTTCTCATTGAGACGTCCCACGATTGTTACCATTGGTTCCCACAGTCCTCTGCACGATAGTTATCGCCTCCCGCTCAGTATGGATACGGGTCTTTACCGTTATCACGTGCTGCCGGCTACTGCTCTTCTCGAAGAGCTGGTACAGCGGTTGAATTACCTTCAACCTCACGTGCTACGGGGTTTTCCGTCCGTGCTTGGGCTGCTTGTGACAGAGCAGCTTCAAGGGTACTTGCGTATCAATCCTTCTATTATCGCCGGTGGTGGGGAACCGCTGACCAGCGAATTGAGGAAGCAACTCCAGGCCGCCTGGCCAAAGAGCTCGGTCTTTGACATCTATGGCACTCAGGAGGGACTCCGCGCCATGGAGTGCAACTCTGGCCAGGGGATGCACATCTTTGAAGACCTCGGGATTGTTGAGGTAGTGGATGAAAACAATCAGCCCGTGCCGGACGGGACTCTAGGACACAAGATTCTATTCACCAGTCTCTTTGGTTTCACTCAGCCCGTCATCCGCTACGAGATATCCGATATGATGGTACTGGCCCCCGAGCTCTGCCAGTGTGGCCAACCATTCCGCCGTATTCTGGCCATCAACGGCAGGAGTGACGATGTTCTTTATCTTCGCGGTCGAGGGGGAAAACAGGTTGCCATTCATCCTGTTCATTTTTGGAACGTTCTGGAAAGCTTCGCCGATATACGGCAGTACCAGGTAGTTCATGAACCGGAAGGCATCTGTTTACGATTGATGTTCGACCAGGGGAATGGACACGTAGCTGGTAGCGTCCGGGAACAGATGGCACGGAAGTTATATGCCCTGGGCGTCGAACGCCCGTCTATTCGTGTAGAACTGGTGACCGCGCTGGAAGACCGCTCCCGTCATATGGGGAAGTGGAAGAACATCGTCTCCAACGTAAATCATTCAACGCGATAGCCGCGGATTGTTGGGGACCGGAATCCCGCGGGTGTTCCAGAAGACTATGCAGGGAGAGGTGGTGTGATGAGGCGGTGAAAATGAGTTCCCGGAGTGATATATGGCAGCTCTCTTAGTAGTTATTATACGGGCTCTGTTGCCCATAATAAACGGAGTCCACACAATAGTCCTCGGTATCAAGCCTGTCGGACAGAGCAGTATCATCTGCATTGAGGTGAGACGTCACAAGGGCTGTCCTATTAAGCTGCAGGATGGTTGTGAGGTTAAGCCTGGCGACCCTGTCATCAAACTCCATTTCAATAATGCACGGATTAATGAGAAACGCAGGTCAAGTTCGAGCTCAGGTAGGAGGGTCTTCCCACGGGGATTCGTCTCCTACTCAAAGGAGGGCTTGCAGCTCCTGGCCACAGAAGTAGCCAATGGGAAATATGATGGCATCGTTGCCGTGTATGGTTGGACTGCCTTTCATGCCCATGCTCGACGTTTGGGATTTCAGGGCATGGACTTGCCGGACAGCCTGAGGGTAAAGCTGGCCCGACTCCATGTCACTGCACTAATGCAGTCCCAGAGCATCCCCTGGTTCAGAAGGCACGTGACATCTGCTAGACCTGTGCAGGTTAAGGCAGTGTGGCTCTCTCGAGGCGAACTCTTAAGAATACACGGCTCGCCCTCGTGACGTTTCTGTCTTGATGATTTGAAGGCTAGGGCCGGACTTGACCAGTGCCCCAAATAATCCACTTATAGCTGGTTAACTCTTTCAAAGCCATAGGACCCCGGGCGTGGAATTTCTGTGTGCTTATGCCTATCTCGGCGCCTAAGCCAAATTGTGCCCCATCAGTGAAGCGGGTGCTGGCGTTGGCATAGACACAGGCGGCATCCACTTCGTTGAGGAAGCGTGTTGCTGCGGAGTGGTCTTCGGTGACGATAGCTTCGGAATGCCCCGAGCCATATTTCTCAATGTGCTCTAAAGCTTCGTCTAGAGAGTCGACCACCTTGATGGCAGCCTTTAACGACAGGTATTCCTTCCCCCAGTCCTCATCCGTGGCCGGGACTAGCTTTAAAGCTGGGGAGGTTGCTTCGCTTCGCTCGCAATGACATTGCTTGAGTATGGCCATGGTTCGCTTGTCGCAGTGCATTTCTACCCCGGCCTTAGCCCACTCTTTGGCAATGGCCGGCAGGTAATTTTGAGCAATCTGATTATGGGCCAGGATGCAATCCAGAGCATTGCACACGGTAGGGCGCTGGGTCTTGGCATTATAGGCGATAGCTACCGCCTTATTTATATCGGCACTCTTATCTATGTAGATATGGCAGACACCGATGCCGCCGGTAACTACCGGCATAGCGGCATTCTCCGAGACAAGCTTTATCAACTCGGCACCGCCACGGGGAATCATCAAGTCGATTATTCCCTTCATCTTGAGCATGTGTTTAACCAGAGCCCGGTCTGTGGACTCGATAAACTGAATTGCTCCCTTAGGCACTCCAGCCTGGTGGCAAGCTTCCTGGGCTACCTTGGCTAGGGCTTTGTTAGAATTTATGGCTTCTTTCCCGCCGCGGAGGATGACGGCATTACCTGATTTAAGGCACAGGCTTGATATATCTATGGTGACATTGGGGCGGCTCTCATATATCGCACCAATGACCCCCAGAGGGACTCGCTTCTTGCTTATTTGTAAACCATTGGGCAAGGTTCGCATCTCGAACTCTTCGCCCACAGGGTCGGGCAGCGCCGCCACCGTTCTTGTGTCCTGAGCTATGCCTTCCAGGCGAGATGGCGACAGCATAAGCCTGTCCAGCATAGCCTCACTCATCCCCGAAGCCTTCGCCTTCTCATAGTCAATCTTGTTGGCAACCAGGATTTCATTCAGCTTATCAATAAGAGCCTCGGCAATATTGAGCAAAGCTCTATTTTTGGTTTCCGTAGAAAGGGACGCCAGTTTCCTCGACGCTGCCTTAGCTGCCTTTCCCTTTTCCTCCAATTCTTTTACGGCTGATTTCATGGTTCTTACTCCTTGCTATTCACACCATCACCATATTATTTCTGTGAACCACTTCGTCGCCGTAGTCATAGCCAAGGAGGCTCGCGATTTCATCGGAGTGTTTCCCTCCGATAATAGCTAAATCGGAAGAATTATAGTTGGAAATGCCACAGCCTATGCGTTTGCCTTTCTCGTTCAGGATATCCACAATATCACCGCGCTGAAACTTGCCCTCGGCTTTCATAACTCCGGCAGGTAAGAGGCTCTTGTTGTGTTCCTTAAGGGCTGAGGCAGCGCCTTTGTCCACTGTGACCTTGCCCTTGGAAGCCAGCCCGCTGAGCATCCACCTCTTTCTGCTCTCCATCTTATTGACCTGAGCAGGGAAGAAAGTGCCGATATCTTCTCCCTGGCTGATCCTCACCAGTATGTCGGGTTCTCGTCCATCGGCAATGATTACCTTTACTCCGGAAGAGGTAGCTAGCTTAGCTGCTTCAACCTTGGCAGCCATGCCGCCAGTTCCTTGGCGACTGGCAGTATCACAAGCCATGCGTTCGATTTCGGCGTCAATCTTCTCTACCCGCCGGATAAGTTGGGCTTGAGGACTGTAGTGTGGGTCGGCAGTGTATAAGCCACCGATGTCGGTGAGCATTGCCAGCAGGTCAGCATCAACCAGGTTAGCTACCATGGCAGAAAGATTATCGTTATCCCCGAATTTGAGCTCTTCAATCTCATCAATGGCGACAACGTCATTCTCATTGACAATGCAGATTATGCCCAGCTCGATAAGGGCCAGTAGGGTATTGCGAGCATTAAGATAGCCACTGCGGTCACAGAGGTCTTCCTTTGTAAGCAATGCCTGTGCTACGGTTATGCCATACTGGCTGAAAAGTTGTTCGTAGGTATACATGAGGTGGCTTTGGCCCACCGAAGCCAGGATTTGTTTAAAGGGGGTATTCTTGCGTTCCGCAATTTTTTTGAGCTTCTGTCTTCCCGAGGCAATAGCTCCGGAAGAGATTACTACCATCTCCTTTCCCTGGCTGTGGAGTCGGGCTATCTGCTCCACCAGACTTGACATAACTTGCAAGTCTAGATGGTCAGTGCCCGAGGTAAGGAGGCTGGTGCCGAATTTAGCCACTATACGACGGTAAGTCATTGACATAAATCTAGCAGTTTTGACTCACACTGACAACTGACGCAATCGAAAAGGCAAGGGTTAATAGTCGGCCAGAATGCGCAATCAGATTGTTACCGCATCGCCTCGGCCTATCAAGTTTATGACAATGAAAATTTGATCCTTTGCTTACTCGCCTGATATCTGAACAACAAGCTTTCTGGACCTGGGGCGATTATCGAAATCCACGAAAATTATCTGCTGCCAGGTGCCTAGAGTTAGTTTCTTGTCCACGAAAGGAATAGTTAGTGACGCTCCGAGAGTAGAGGCCCGCACATGGGAATGGCCATTGCCGTCCCCCCAAGTCTTATTATGCTCATAAGGGATGTTCTGGGGCATCACCCTATCCCACATATCCTTGAAATCGGAAAGCAGGTTTGGCTCATATTCTATGGTGCTTAGTCCGGCCGTGGAACCGACTACGAACAAGGTGACTGTTCCGTTCTTTATACCAGATTTCTCCACATTCCTGGCCACCTGAGAGGTTATATCGATGATGTCGCAATTGCCTCTTGATTGAAGGCTGATTTCCTTGGTTTCTACGGTCATATCCTTACCTCCTGCCATATGATATCGTCCAACTCGAATACAGGTCCATCGCGGCATACGTGTCTTAAACCCTTCTTAGTATTTATGGTGCAGCCATAGCAAGCTCCAAAACCACATCCCATCCTTACCTCCAGGGAAACCTGACACTTTCTTAGCTTGAGCTTGCTTCTGTTTGCTCCCAATGACATCTGCGTCATCGCCTTATACATACCTACAGGACCACAGGCATATATCTGGTCGGCCCAGTCCAAGAAATCAGGCAAGACATCCGTGGCCTTGCCTTTCTGACCCGTGCTGCCATCCTCGGTGACGGGAATAAATTGGACTCTTTGATAGCCGATAGCTGCCAGCTTACAGTTATTATAGTGAAGCTGAGCAGCAGTGCTCGCCCCATGGATTAGAGTTATCTGGTGCTGGGATAAAGCTTGCTGCATGAGAAAAATTAGCGGAGCGAGGCCAATTCCCCCCGCCACCAGCAGCAAGTTCTTGGATTTTGGTGCGATAGCAAACCCCTTGCCTAAAGGGCCAAGGATGTCTATTTTCTGGCCTGCTTTTCGCTGTGACAGCCAGAGTGTGCCTTTGCCTGTTACCTTGAATAGGATGGCAATCTCACCCTTACCTGGATCCTCTCCCGTCAAGGGAGAAGATTGGTGAATGCTGAAAGGGCGACGCAATGTGAAATCCCCACACCGTACTGTGATGAATTGTCCAGGCTGAGCCGCCGCTGCTATATCTGGCGCCTCAATCCACATGAGGTGTATGCCGGGCATGACCTCCACGTTAGAAGTTATGGAACACAAGGTTTGTTTCATGCTAGAACCTGAATAAAATCAAAAATAGAATATCAAAAGTCAAAATGACAGGGCAAAAATCAAAAACGACCCCTTTTTCCATTTTAAATTGTAATTTTGATTTTTAACTTTTGCCTTTTGCTTTTCTTAAGTACTCCCCGAGTGGTTGAACGTTAAAGATCTGGCTGCCGCTTGCTAGCGCCTCTATCGCTACCCGCGCAGTATCTAATGAGGTGAAGCATGGTATCCTCTTTTCGGCAGCGGCACGCCTGATAGCCAAGCCATCCTTCAATGGAATACGGCCTCCAGTGATGGTGTTAATCACTCCGGCCACAGAATTACCTTGAATAACATCAACAACGTTAGGATGCCCTTCGCTGAGCTTCTTGGTCACCAGTTTTACCGGGAGCCCCATAGATTCAATCATCTCCGCGGTCCCCTCCGTGGCGTAGAGCTCATGGTGAAGGGAATGCAATTGCTTAATCAGAGGCTCAGCTTCAGCTTTATCCTTGTCGGCGATGCTAAGTAGCAGACTACCTCCTTGAGGCAGCATCAATCCAGCAGCTAAAAGGGCCTTAACCAGGGCCGCTTCAAAGCTGTAATCAATCCCCATAACCTCGCCCGTAGATTTCATCTCAGGCCCGAGGTAGCTATCTACTTCAGTCAACTTGGACATAGAGAAAACGGGAGCCTTTATGCCTACCAATTTTTGTCTCTTCCACAGCCCGCCTTCATAGCCTTGCTCCTTGAGGCTGATCCCGGCCATGACCTTGGTGGCAATTCTTACCATGGGCACGCCGGTTACCTTGGAGATAAAAGGCACGGTTCGGCTGGCGCGGGGATTTACCTCGAAAACATATACCGTTGAGCGACCATTTTCCCTCATGATTACCATCTGGACGTTCATCAACCCTTTAATTCCCAGAGCCAGTCCAATTCTGATGGTGTAATCCACCATGGCATTTACTTCGTCTTGAGTGAGATTGATTCCCGGGTAGATAGCCAAGGCATCACCGCTATGTACGCCAGCTCTTTCAATATGCTCCATTACGCCAGGAATAAGAACCCTTTCCCCGTCGCAAATGGCATCTACCTCAACCTCCTTACCCTGGAAGTATTTGTCAATAAGCACAGGATGCTGGCTATCCATCTCCAGAGCTAGTGTCAGGTAGCGGATTAACTCAGGTTCGTTGTACACGATTTCCATAGCCCGGCCCCCCAAAACATAGCTAGGGCGCACCAATACTGGATAGCCCAAAGTCTTGGCTACGCTCAATGCCTCTTCGACAAATGTTACTCCGGCCCCTGGAGGCTGGGGAATACCTAATCTGTCCAGGAAATCTTCGAAGCGTCGGCGGTCTTCGGCGATGTCTATAGCGTCGGCACTCGAGCCGAGTATTGGTAAATTGTTGCGAGCTAAGACCCCGACCAAATTGATAGGTGTCTGTCCACCAAGCTGGACGATAGATGGTGGAGCAGAGCCGTCATTACTCTCGTTCTCGAGTATGTTTCGGATACTTTCCTCGTCCAATGCTTCGAAATAGAGGCGATCACTGGTGTCAAAATCGGTGGAAACCGTCTCAGGATTGGAATTGACCAGGATGCTCTTTATGCCTATCTCTTGAAGCGCCCAGGCTGAATGAACGCAGCAATAATCGAACTCAATTCCCTGTCCGATGCGTATGGGTCCGCTGCTGATGACTAGAGCTTTCTTCTCTGCCAAAGGCTCGGCTTCATTCTCCTTCTCATAAGTGCTGTAGAAATAGGGGGTCTCAGCATCGAATTCAGCGGCGCAGGTATCCACCATCTTGTACACCGGGCGGATTTGCCATCGTTGGCGAGCCTGTCTTACCTGCTCCGGCAACCTATCGGCCAAAGTGCCTACTTGCTCATCGGAAAAGCCCAGCCTCTTCGCCTCCCATAGAAGCTCCGGTGTCAATGGTTCGGAGAGGAGCTTCCTCTCCATATCCACAATATTCTGGAACTTATACATGAACCATGGGTCTATGCCGGTGAGTTGGCAAAGCTCTTCAGGCATGGCTTCCCTTCTTAGCGCCGCCATAATCGCCCATAGCCTTAAGTCGTTAGGGTGAAGTGGGTATGAATTAAGCCCTTCCCCTTTACTCCAAGTGGGGTCCTCCCAGAGCAGAGTGCGTCTGCCGAATTCCAGGGAGCGCACCGCCTTTTGTAGAGCGGCCTCAAAACACCGGGCAATGGCCATTACTTCACCAGTGGCTTTCATTTGGCTGCCAAGTTTTCGGTCACCCAGAGCAAATTTATCAAAGGGCCATCTGGGAATCTTGACTACGCAGTAATCCACGGCTGGCTCGAAGGATGCCAGCGTTTTACCTGTGACCCTATTGGGGATCTCATCGAGCCTCTTGCCTATGGCTATTTTGGCAGCCACCCGGGCAATAGGATAGCCAGTGGCTTTGCTGGCCAAAGCCGAACTACGGCTGACGCGGGGATTGACTTCAATTACGTGGTATTCGCTTCTGGCGACTCCCTTCTGGTCAGGGGCCCATTTGTCTGCGACTATGGGATGTGGAGTGAGGGCAAACTGTATATTGCAGCCGCCCTCGATTTTTAGCGCTCTTATGATTCTAAGGCTGGCCGACCTAAGCATCTGGTATTCCTTATCGGTGAGAGTCTGGCTGGGGGCCACCACGATGCTATCCCCGGTATGTATACCCATAGGGTCAATGTTCTCCATGATGCACACGGCGATGCAATTATCAGCAGCATCTCGCATGACTTCAAACTCAATTTCCTTCCAGCCTAAAACACATTGCTCCACCAGGACCTCGTGGCTCATGCTGGAATCCAAGCCATTAGTAGCAATCTGTTCCAACTCTTTCGTAGTATGGGCAATGCCGCCGCCGGTGCCTCCCAGGGTGTAGGAAGGGCGGACGATGAGAGGCAACCCAATTGAATTGGCCAGGTCCATGGCCTCCTTCACCGATTTCACAGTTCTGCTGGTGGGCACAGGTTCGCCAATATCAAGAAGAAGCTGCTTGAACAAAGACCTTTCCTCGGCCTTCTTTATCGTTTCTATTGGTGTGCCCAGAGAGCCTACATTGTACTTGTCGAGTACGCCGGCATCGGCTAACTCCACTGCCAGATTAAGCCCCGTTTGCCCTCCCAGGGTGGGCAATAAGCCATCCGGGCGTTCCCTCTCAATTATGCGCGCCAGCACTTCCACGGTAAGTGGCTCAATATAAACGATATCGGCGATGCCCTCGTCGGTCATGATGGTGGCCGGGTTTGAGTTCACCAGGACTGTAGTCACGCCTTCCTCCCGTAGAGCCCGGCACGCCTGGGTCCCGGAATAATCGAACTCCGCCGCCTGCCCGATGATTATCGGCCCCGAGCCAATCACTAAAACCTTAGATGGTTTGGACATATCTCCTCTTCTCTATTCTAGTCCCTCACCATCTCCAGAAATTTCTCAAATAGATACATATTGTCCAGCGGGCCCGGGGCAGCCTCGGAGTGGTACTGGATGGACAGGATAGGCAAGTCTCGATGACGAAGACCTTCCACCGTGCCATCGTTTAAGTTTATGTGGCTCACCTCAAGCCCCCCTTTCAAAGTATCGGCGTCCAGGGCATAGCCATGGTTCTGGGCAGTTATATAAACTCTGCCAGTAGCTAAATCCCGCACCGGATGGTTGCCGCCACGGTGCCCAAATTTGAGCTTGAAGGTCTTGGCTCCTAAAGCTTTGCCTATAAGCTGATGCCCCAGGCATACGCCCATTATTGGTTTTCGTCCGATAAGCTCTTTTACCGTGTCCGTTATATCGTCAAGGAGAACAGGATTGCTTGGGCCTGGTGATAAGACAATGCCATCGGGGTTTAAGGCTAAGACATCTTCTGCTGGAGCGGTCCACGGGATAGCCGTTGCCCGGCAGCCAAGCTGGCTCAAGATGCGCAGTATGTTGTATTTCAAGCCATAGTCGATAACCGCGATGTGAAATTGCTTCGTTTCACCCTCACCTTTATCCTCTCCCGTGAAGGGAGAGGATATCAAATCAGTGGCGGCAGGCGCACGGGATTGCCATTCGTATGCCTTCTCGGTGCTAACCTGACGAACAAAATCAGTAACATCATATCTGGGTAAGGTTTTTAGCTCTTCTGACGCCTCCTCAACGGTCATTTCCGAGGTGACCATTCCCATCATGGCTCCTTGCAAGCGCAAGTGGCGAGTCAGGGCACGGGTATCTATGCCGTTGATGCCTGGGATGTCGTAAGCCAGCAGGAACTCGTGCAAAGTTCGGGTACTCTGCCAGTGGCTGGGGCGAAGGCAATATTCTCGAACAGCTAAACCCCTGACCTGAATTTGGCTGGATTCAAAATCGGATTCGTTGATGCCATAGTTGCCAATCAGAGGATAGGTGGGGATCAGGATTTGGCCAGCGAAGGATGGGTCGGTGAGCATTTCCTGATAGCCGGTCATGCTCGTGTCGAAAACGACCTCACCATAGGTAGTACTCCTGGCACCGAAGGAATGGCCTTCATAAACCGAGCCATCTTCGAGAACTAAAATCGCTTTCTTAGACATGAGATTGCTTCGTCACTTCGTTCCTCGCAATGACAAGGGAGTGGTCTATGTAGACTATCTCGCCATTTGCTATGGTCGCCATTACCTTGCCCTTGAACTGATAGCCATCATAAGGGGTGTTTTTGCCTTTGGAGGCAAAATTGCGGCTATTCACTATCCATTCCTGGTCAAGGTTGAGTATGGCGATATTAGCTGGAGCACCTGCCCTTAAGGTACCTAATTCACCATTTCTACCAATGACTTTTGCTGGCTCACAAGTTAGCTTAGAAATCAGCTGAGTAAGGCTTATTTCTCCTTGGTGCACCAAGCTCATGAGGCAGCCAAAAGCGGTTTCCAAGCCACTGATGCCAAAAGCAGCTAGCTCCAGCCCGCAATTTTTGTCCGCCACAGTGTGCGGAGCATGGTCAGTGGCTATGGCATCGATTACCCCGTCTTTAAGCCCCTTGATTAAGGCTTGGATATCCTCTTTGGTGCGCAGGGGCGGGTTCACTTTGGCATTGGTATCAAAGGGCTTGTTTGGGGGCTCCCTCACAATTCTCTCTTCGGTTAAGGTCAGGTGGTGGGGTGTGACCTCGGCGGTTACCGAAATCCCTTCTTCTTTGGCATGGCGAATGAGTTCCACAGAGCCCTTGGCGCTTACATGGGCAATGTGAAGTCTGGACTTGGTCATCTTTGCCAGAGTCAAGTCACGGGCTACCATAACCTCCTCAGCGGTTGCGGGAATTCCTTTCAGTCCCAACTTAGCAGATATCTGACCTTCGTTTATGATTCCATTGTCGCTCAGCCCCTTGTCCTCACAATGGTCGATGATTGGCAAGCCCAGGTCTCGGCTATACTCCATGGCACGACGCATAAGCTGTGAGCTTGCCACGGGGTCGCCATCGTCGCTAAAAGCAACCACTCCGGCTTCAGCCAGCCCAGCCATATCGGTTAATTCTTCGCCCTTCCTGCCCCTGGTCACACAACCTATAGGGAGGACGGCAACGACGCTATCCTTGCTCGCTTTTCGCTTAACCCAATCCACAATAGCGGCATTATCTAAAGGCGGCTCCGTATTTGCCATGCAACAGACGGCGACAAAACCGCCTATCGCGGCTGCTTTTGTTCCTGTGGCAATTGTCTCCTTATCCTCAAAACCTGGCTCCCGGAGGTGACAGTGGAGATCTACAAAGCCGGGGCAGACAACCAGTCCCGTGGCATCTAGATTCTTCACTTTCCCTTCGCCACGCTCAAGGCTTCGGCTTAGAATAACAGTGCCCCCTACCTGCAGAATCCGGCCCTCAGCAATAAGCAGGTCACCAAGCTGGTCCATACCTTGGCCGGGGTCAATTATGCGGCCGCCATGAATGAGCAGAGAGATAGCTTCCTTGTTCACTGTCTGGCGTAGCTGCTAGGTCTGAATCCTTGGGTCTGAGCTTCTCTATCCGAAGCGAAGACAATCAGATTCTCGGTTCTAATCTTCTGAGCGAAGTGGCTATCAGTGCTGTGATATTTCTTGTTCTCCAACTTCCTTTGATGCCACTCTGAACTGGCTACATATTGAGGATGAAGTTCATGGTCACAATAGATACACCTCAACGTTAGAGGCTGGCGACTCACTATTCTGAACTCAGGTTTTATGTACCTTACTTCCGTTTCCTGGTTTGAGACACAGTTTGTATTAGGGCACTTGACTCCGGAATCCCGCTTGTAAACGGGATGATCAATCTTCGGGATAAAAGGATCCTCTTCTTTAGGAATTGTGACTTCCTTGGCACCCAATAGGACGGCCAGTAGCGCCATCCTGATAGGCACCCCATATGCCGCCTGCTTGAAATACATGCTCCGGGGGTCAGCATCCACCTCATGGGTCAACTCATCAACACGAGGCAGCGGATGCATAACAAGTGTCTTCGCGAACTCTTTTCCTTTAAGGAGTTTTTTATCTACCACCGGGTAACCTTTTTCCAACTCTTGCACCTCTACTGTGGGTGCTTGCCTTTCCTTTTGAAGCCTGGTGACGTAGAGGGCATCAACCCCGGCCTTCAGTTCAACTCGAACACTTATGTCAGGCAACATGGCAAGTTGATGTGGGCTACTCGGAGTGACGTATATCGCATCAACGGGGAAGAGCTTCCTGTCCAGTTCTTGGTTCAGATTCCGACATGTTTTTAGCTCACCTTTATACTCTGTGCTTAGCCTCGTCAGGACATGCTCGGGCATCTCCAGCCCTGGGCCGGGGCGGAAGAGGATAGTGGCCCCAAACCTGGCTAAGGCGTAAATCAGGGAATGTACGGTCCGCCCGTGTTTCAAGTCCCCCCACAGAGCAATTCTGAGGCCCTTAATAGCTCGCCTCTCTTTTCTAATGGTGTAGAGGTCGCACAAAGTCTGGGTGGGATGTTCGTGGCTCCCGTCGCCGGCATTTATGACAGGAACGCCGGCATAGTCAGCAACCACTCTGGCTGCTCCTTCCCATGGATGCCTGATGACAATTACATCAGCATAGCTCCCAACCACTTTTGCCATATCAGCAATGCTTTCACCTTTGGCCAAGGAGCTTGCCCCTATGTCCACGGCAGTTATGACGCGACCCCCGAGTCTGAGCATCCCAGCTTCAAAAGACAGCCTCGTTCTGGTGCTTGGCTCAAAAAACAAGCTAGCCATGATCTTCCCATGGCATAGTCCGGCCTGGTCCTTCGGAGAATCCGCCATTTCGTCCGCCAAGGAAAACAGCGCTTCGATCTCCCCGTCAGATAAATCGTCTATCGTCACCAGACTTCTATTTGCTAGACTCATGATTTCTGCACCTCCTCAATTACCCGGTGCTAGCTGCTTGTTTGCTAGACTCTCGATCACCACTTTATCTACACCGTCAACCTCCTGAAGTTGAACTTGTATCTCCTCGTCTTTAGAGCTTGGTATATTCTTACCGACGTAATCGGCTCGAATAGGAAGTTCTCGATGGCCACGGTCGATAAGTACAGCTAATTGAATGGTCTTCGGACGCCCCAAGTCCATGAGGGCATCCATAGCGGCACGAATGCTCCGTCCAGTATAGAGAACATCATCAACCAGGATTACCCGCCTGTCGGCGATACTAATGGGGATATCAGTGAGGCTGGGGTTCGCCGGCCTTAATTCTGAAGGTGAAATATCATCGCGATGAAGGCTAATGTCCAGGGCGCCCACAGGAGTCGGGATTCCTTCGAAACCTTCGATTATTTCAGCTATGCGCTTGGCTAAAGGCACCCCCCGAGTTCGCATACCTACGAGCACAACATCTTCCGCACCCTTATTCTTTTCTACAATCTCGTGGGCAATACGAGCCAGCGCCCGCTCTATCTCCTTTGAGGTGAGGAGAATCTTTTCAGGCATCAAAAAACCTCCTGCCTTCAAACCGGCAAGAGGTCCCACTTGATGCTTCTATTGAGGTCTGCTTAAGCATGTCTCCCCTTACCAGCCTCGCTGGACTGATTTAAAGGCCATATATATTATGGCACAACCATAAGAATAATGCAAGCCAGCACCGAGGGCTCTGAGTACTGGGGGTTTGTTACACTGACGGAGGGGAAAGGGGTAGCGGGAGCTACCCCCTTCCCCTTATATGAGGCTTAGGTTTACTGTCGAGAGATTCTGGTTGGCTCTGGGGTAACCCGTGCAGGAGCTTGAGGCTTATTCTCCAGCCGGGAAGCCGGAAAACGGTTAGCGCGGCGTAGGAAAGAGGGCATGTCGAGAGCATCGCTGCCGCCTCTTATCAGGCGACGAAGCTCCTCGGCGCTGCGTATTCCTCCGGTAGGTGTCTTAGCGAAGCCAGTAGCGATAACGGTGATTCGGACTTCACTATCCATCTTGGGGTCAAAGACCACGCCAAAGATTATGTTGGCATCGGGGTCCACTGCCTGGCCAATTATCTGAGCAGCCTCGTTACACTCGAACAGGGTGAGGCTTGGCCCACCCGTGATATTGAATAGCACCCCTGTGGCTCCGTTTATGGATACGTCGAGCAACGGGCTGGCCATAGCAGCCTTGGCCGCTTCAGCCGCGCGACTTTGCCCGCCGGCTTTGCCCACAGACATCCAGGCTGGGCCAGCGTCTTTCATTACCGATTTAATATCAGCGAAGTCGAGATTGATCAGTCCCGGAACGGTAACTACTTCGGAGATAGCCTGCACCCCTAAACGAAGAGCATCGTCAGCCAGCCTGAAGGCGTTGTCCACAGTCGTCTTGGCATCGCAAAGCTGAAGAAGGCGGTCATTAGGTATGATGATAAGTGTATCGACCTTGTTGGTCAACTCGATCAGTCCTTCCTCGGCCACTTCGCTTCTATGCATCCCCTCGAAAGTAAAGGGCTTGGTCACGACTGCGATGGTGAGAGCGCCACTCTTTTTGGCTACGTCAGCCACTACAGGGATGCCACCCGTGCCTGTGCCACCGCCCATGCCAGCGGCAATAAATACCATATCGGCACCTTGCACGATCTCTTCAACTATGTCGCAGCTTTCTTGCGCTGCCTTGGCTCCAACCTTGTGGTCACCGCCGGCCCCCAAACCCCTGGTCAATTTTTCACCCAGTTGAATTCTGGTAGGAGCCTCGGCTAGAGCCAATGCTTGACCATCGGTATTCATGGCGATGAAGTCAACGCCCTTAATGCCTTCGCGGACCATACGAGTAATGGCATTGGAGCCGCCGCCACCAATGCCTATAGCTTTGATTCTTGCTGGACTCGGAGTAAAAATTTGTTTTGCCATTCTAACCTCCTTTCACAAATCAGGCACGAAACAGCCTTCTGAAGAAACTCACGAAGTTGCCAAGGACACCAGCGCTCTTTGTCTGGAAAACTGCGCCCTCTTTGCCTCGTACCGGCCACAGGATTAATCCCAGGGT